>Ga0210111_1000173_pt1 | contig 16765 bp, 17 predicted proteins | sample China_Galinas_PW_6_FD_185520 | JGI IMG/M metagenome (GOLD analysis project Ga0210111, IMG submission 185520) | Wetland microbial communities from San Francisco Bay, California, USA, that impact long-term carbon sequestration - China_Galinas_PWC_D2... | ecosystem: Environmental > Aquatic > Marine... | reverse complement strand
GTCGTTGGCGAGCATGCCGCGGAAGAGCGACTCGCGCACCCGCCCCGGCAGCACCCGCCAGCTGTCGGGCTGCGACCAGGGGATGTGGACGAAGTGGTGCAGGAAGGCGTCCGGCCGCTCGGCGCGGATCATCCCCGGCGCCGTGTACAGGTGGTAGTCGTGCAGCATCACCAGCGGCCGCTCGCGCCCCTCGATCTGGCCGAGCACCGCGCGGGCGATGTCGCGGTTGACCGCCTGGTAGCCGTAGTCCCAGGCGTCGAGCTCCTCCTGGCGGATGTCGGGCGCGTTGGAGAGGTCCCAGAGGTAGTGCTGGATGAACCAGAGGATCGGGTTGGCGATCACGTTGTAGAAGCCGTCGTAGGCGGTCGGGTCGCTGCCGACGAGCAGCACCCTGTAGTCGATCCCGTCGATCTCCAGCTCGACCGGGCCGCCGCGCTCTTCGGAGACCGCGACGTCCTCGTCGGTCATCGCCGAGGCGATCCACAACGCTTCGCGGTGGGAGACGAGGCCCGAGAGCGCGGTCACCAGGCCGCCGCCGCCACGCCGCACGGTCCGCTCGCCGCTCTCGCCGCGCTCGAACTGGGCCGGGCCCCTGTTCGAGACGATTATCAACGGATCGGACTCGGGCATCGGCCTTCAGCCTACCCCGACCGCTCTTCGCCTACTCGTCCAATTCGCCGATCAGCTGCAGCCAGTCGCGCAGCAGGCGCGGCGAGAGGAACTCGCGGCGGGCGTGTTCCTTGCCCTGCCGCCCGAGGCTCTTGCCGAGGCCGGGATCGCGGAGGATCTCCAGGCAGCGCTGCGCGCACTCGGCCGGCGAGTCGACGAGGAAGCCGCTGATCCCGTCCTCGATCTGCAGCGGGATGCCGCCGACGTTGCCGGCGACCGTCGGGCGCCCCTTCCAGAGCGCCTCGGTGACGGTCAGCCCGAAGCCCTCGCGGATCGACTTCTGCAGGCAGATGTCGGACTGCGACTGGAAGGCGTTGACCTCGATCGCGCCGACGTTGTTGAGGTTGTTGAGGATCTTGATGTCGTCGTCGCCGTCGGCGTATTCGACCGTCTGCTGGAAGAAATCCCAGCCCTCGGGGTCGTCGGTCGCCATCGAGCCGACCAGCGCCAGCTGCGCCTCGGGCAGCTCGGCGGTGACATCCCGATAGGCGTCGATCACGCCGATCGGGTCCTTCCACGGGTCGAAGCGGGAGACCTGCGTGATCAGCGGCCGGTCGACGTCGATGCCGAACTGGTGGCAGACGAAGGCCGCGTCGTCGGGCGAGAACGCCATGTTCTTCGGCGAGAGCGGGTCGATCGCCGGCGGGATGATGCGGATGCCGTCGTCGCCGTCGATGCCGCCCGGCACGTAGGCGGGCATGTGCCAGACGGTCGCGTCGTACTCCTCGATCAGCGGCTGCAGGCGGGCGATCGGCGCGGGGTTGGGCTCGGAGAGGTCGATGTGACAGCGCCAGATCCAGTTGCGGCTCTTCTCCGCCGCGCCGCGCCGCAGGCCGATCGGCTGCGGGTCGTGGACGATGATCGTGTCCCACTCGCCGTGCAGGTCCCTGGCGTTTGCCGCGTTGATCTCGTCGAAGACCGCCCACTGCTCGTCGCTCAGCGTCTCCTCGGCGCCCTGCAGCGAGTTGTGCAGCAGCTTGGTCGCGTTGAAGAACTCTTCTTTGCCGAAGATCACGTGCCAGTGGGCGTCGACGCCGACGTCGCGCATCAGCGGCACGATCGTGTAGAGGATCTCCGAGACGCCGCCGCCGAACGCGGTCGCGCTGACATGGAGCACGCGCTGTCCCTTCAGCGGCTCGGCGAGCTCGCGGATGCGCTCGCTCAGCTCCTTGCCGGCGATGTGCGTGTAATCGGCGAGGGCCTTCTGGCCGAGGGCGACTTCCTGAAGCATCGCCGTTTTCTACAGGCAAAAGCGGCTGGACGACGCGCAGGCGGCTCAGCCGCCGGATTCGCCGACCGGTCGCTTGCTCAAGGTCACCTTGACCTTTTCGCGTTCCCCGTCCTTGCGCAGGACTTCGAGCGTCACCTCGTCTCCGGGCCGGCGGGCGGAGATGTAGCGAGCGAGGTCGTCGGGCTCGACCACCGGCTTGCCGTCGACGGCGAGGATCGTGTCTCCCCCGGCTTCGTAGGGAATCCCCTGGAAGCGGAGTTTTTCGTCGCCCCCCTGCAGGCCCGCTTCGTCGGCCGGCCCGCCGGGCACGACTTCGGCCAGCAGGCCGCCGTGGTCGGTGTCGAGGCCGAGCTTGCGGGCGAGCTGGGGGTAGAGCGCCTGGGTGGAGACGCCGATGTAGGCGTATTCGACGCTGCCCCGGCGCTCGAGCTGGGCGACCGAGCGCTTGATCGCCGAGACCGGCACCGCGAAGCCGACGCCGTCGTTGGCGCCGGAGTTCGTCTCGATCTGCTGGTTGATCCCGATCACCCTGGCGCCGGCGTCGAGCAGCGGCCCGCCCGAGTTGCCGGGGTTGATCGAGGCGTCGGTCTGGATCGCGCCCTCGATCTGGAACTGGGTCAGCGAGCCGACCGAGCGGTCGGTCGCCGAGACGATCCCCAGCGAGAGCGACTGCTGCTCGCCGAACGGGCTGCCGATCGCGGCGACCGGCTGGCCGACGACCAGCTCGCTGTCGTCGCCGAGTCCCAGCGGGTGCAGATCGAAGCCGTCGGGCTTCACGCTCAGCAGGGCGACGTCGGCGAACGGGTCGTAGCCGACGATCTTCGCCGCGACGACGTTGCGGTCGGGGAACTCGACGAAGACGGCCTTGGCCTCCTTGCGGTCGCTGCCTTCGCCGTCGGTCACCACGTGCGCGTTGGTGACGATCCGGCCGCTCCTGTCGAGCACGAAGCCCGAGCCTTCGGCGGCGCCCTGCTCGAAGATCGAGCGGATCGTGACCACGCCGGGCGAGGCTTCGCGGTAGACCTTGGCCGCGTCGAAGCCCTCGGTCGCGGTCTGGACGACGACCTGGGTCGTCGTCTTGGTCGCGTTGCCGCCGCTGCCCGAGCCGCCTTCGCCGCCTCCGCAGCCCGCGAGCAGGGCGAGGGCGAGCAGGACGATCGCGAGTGGGGCGCCTTGCTTGCGCATACCGTCAGTAAAGCGCCCGGCTCACGCGGGCGCCTTCGCCGGAGCGACCGGCGCCGCCGCCTGCGCGCCCGGACGCGCCAGCGGCAGGTCGAGCGTGAAGGCCGTGAAGCGGCGGCTGGAGGAGATCCCGATGCGACCGTCCATCCGCTGTGCCAGCTCGCGCGCGATCGCCAGGCCGAGACCGGAGCCGCCCGCCGAGTCGGCGGTGTAGAAGCGCTCGAAGATGCGCTGCTGCACGCGCTGGGGGATGCCGGTGCCGTTGTCGGAGACGGTCAGCTCGGCGCGTTGGTCGACGGAGTAGATGGTCACGGTGACGCTCGTGCCCTCGGGCGTGTGGGTGAGGGCGTTGTCGAGCAGGATACGGATGACCTGTCGCACCCTCTCGGGGTCGGCGACGGCGACCACCGGCCGGTCGGGGGTGCGCAGCTCCAGGCGCGAGCCGCGCAGTTCGGCGCGGGCGCCGAACTCGCGCACCACGTCGCGCCCCAGCGAGCGCAGGTCGACTCTGCCGAGCGTCATCACGATTCCCCCGGCGTCGAGCTGGGAGAGATTGAGCAGGTCGGCCGTCAGCTTCGTCAGCCGCTCGATCTGCCGGCGCATCGTGCGCACGAACTCCGCCCGGTCCTCCGGGTCGGGGTCCTCCTCTTCGAGCAGCTCGACGAAGCCGCCGAGGCTGAAGATCGGCGTGCGCAGCTCGTGCGAGGCGTTGGCGATGAACTGCTTGCGGGCGCTGTCGAGCTCGGCCAGGCGGCGCTGCATCTCGTTGAAGGTGCGGGCCAGCTGGCCGAGCTGGCCGGAGGAGTCGACCGGGATGCGGGTGGCGAAGTCGCCGTCGGCGACCTTGCGCGCGGCGTCCTCGATGCGCTCGACGCGGCGCGTGACCAGCTTGGCCGAGTAGAAGCCGACGGCGAGCGCGATCAGGCAGGCGACCAAGCCGCCGACGAGGATCGGCCCGGCCGCCTCCTCGTGGCCGCCGACGACGACCACCCAGAGGTAGATGAAGGCCGCCGTGCCGGCGGCGAGCGCAACGGCGGTGGTCGTGATCCTGTTGCCGAGCGGGGTGAGGCGAAGCCGCTTCATTCGCGGAACCGGTAGCCGACCCCGCGCACCGTGAACAGGTACTCGGGCTGCTTGGGATCGGCCTCGATCTTCTCCCGCAGGTGGCGGATGTGGACGTCGACCGTGCGCGGGTCGCGGTAGTCGGAGTCCCCCCAGACGTGCTCGAGCAGCGTCTCGCGGCTGAGCACCTTGCCGGGCGAGCGTGCCAGCGCGCTGAGGATCTCGAACTCGACGTAGGTCGCCGCGACCTCGTCGCCGTTCAGCGTCACCGAGCGGCGCTCCGGATCGATCGTCAGCTCGCCGTGCTCGATCGGCTCTTCGTCCGGCGCGTCGACCGCCATGCGCGAGCGGCGCAGCGCGGCCTTGACCCGGCTGCGGAACTCGCGCATCGAGAACGGCTTGGTGATGTAGTCGTCGGCGCCGACCTCGAGGCCGGCGACCTTGTCGGTCTCGCTGTCCTTGGCGGTCAGCATGATGATCGGCACCTGGCTGCGCCGTCGCAGCTGGCGGCAGACTTCGACCCCGTCGAGCTGCGGCAGCATCAGGTCGAGGACGACGAGGTCGTAGCGGGCCTCGTCGAAGCGCTCCAGCGCCTCGCGGCCGTCCAGCGCCGAGGTGACGTGGTAGCCGTCCTTGCGCAGGGGATAGCTGAGCAGGGTCTGCACCGATTGCTCGTCGTCGACGAGCAGAATCCGAGTCGACCCGTTTGGCATGGATAAAGGGTATCCCTGTCCCACGGCGAACCCCGCCCATGGCGGACGCGGGAGGGGAGGCCCATCCATATCTGACTCTCTGGGCCCCCCGGGAGCGGAGCACATGGGCGGAATCGATGTCCTTGGACGTATGTGCGAGTACCAAGAACTAAGGTTCACTCGACAAGGGCCGATAGGAGCAGAGTGATGCAGCAACAGCAGCTGAAGAGCCTCGTCGAGAGCGGCGCCTACCGGCCACAGCCGGAGCTCGTCGCGCAGGCGATGCTGCGCCGCCGCGGCGTGCGGGCGCTGCTCACGGGGACGCCGGTCAGCCCAGCTGATCGAATCCCCGCGGGGACAGAGTCCGGCCGCCAGGCAGCCTGATCTCGACCCCCTCGCCGGCGGCGACCTCGCCGATCGCCGTCAGCTTCGCTCCGTCCGCGTCCAGGCGCGCCACCGCGTCCGCGAGTCGCTCGGCCGGCAGGGCCGCGAGCAGCTCGTAGTCTTCGCCGCCGGAGGCCGCCAGCTCGAGCGGGTCGCGACCGGCGGCCTCGGCCGCCTCGGCGACACCGGAGGCCAGCGGCAGCGCCTCCGATTCGATCAGCAGGCGGACGCCACTCGCCGCCGCGACGTGCCTGGCGTCGCCGCCGAGCCCGTCGCTGAGATCGATCATCGCCGTCGCCCCGAGGCCTGCGAGCGCCCGCCCCTCCCCGAGCCGGGGCGAGGGTTCCAGCTGCCGCGCCACCACCAGCCGCTCGCGGTCGAGCTTTTCGTCGCTATGCGGCGATAACCTCGACCGCGCTTCGAAGGGGGCTGCGCCGGCTTCGGATTCGAGCAGCAGCAGGCCCGCCGCGGCCCCGCCGAGCTCGCCGGTGACGACGAGGGCATCGCCTGGGCGGGCGCCGCCGCGGGTGACGAAAGCCGCCGCCTCGGCGGCGTGGCCGACGACGGTCAGCGCCAGCGTCAGGACAGGGGCGCGGGTGACGTCGCCGCCGGCCAGCGTCGTCCCGGTGTCGGCGGCGAGCGCCGCCATCCCGTCGAGCAGCTCCAGGCAGCCCGCCTCGTCGAGGTCGGGCGGGACGCCGAGGACGACGTAGGCCTCGCCGGGCTCGGCGCCCATCGCGGCCAGGTCGGAGAGCGCGACGGCCAGCGCCTTGTGGCCGATCTGCCGCAGGCCGCTCCACTCGCGGCGGAAGTGGACGCCGTCGATCAGCGCGTCCACCGAGGTGGCCGTGGCGCCCTCCGGCACGACGATCGCCGCGTCGTCGCCGCTGCCCAGCTTCACCCGTGAACCCGGCGACGGCAGCCGCTTCCTGATCGACTCGAGCAGCTCGAACTCGCCCATTCGATGACTATCGCAAAATGATCGCGGGCGTCTGGCGGCGGCGGACGCTGCGCGGTGCGGCGTCCTCGGTCGGCAAATAGCGCTGCTATTTGCCTTCCTGCGTCCTTGCCCCGCTTGGTCCGGCGCTCGCCAGCCACCACGCGCTAATTTCGGATAGCCATCGAATGGGCGACCCGGTGGGTCACTAACCTGCGGTGCGACTTGGCCGACGACCAACCACTGCTCCACAAGCTCGGCGACGCCGGCGCCCGCGTCGGCACCCGCCCCCCGCGCAGCAAGCGCGTCCGGCTCGCGATCCAGCTCGGCATCGCGATCGTGATCTTCGGCTTCCTCGTCCTCACCGTCATCAACCAGTGGTCGGAGATCAAGGACAAGGGCGTCCACTTCCATGTCGGCTGGCTGATCGCCGGCTTCGCGACGCTGCCCCTCTTCTATGTGATGAGCGCGCTCGGCTGGGACCTGATCCTGCGCTTCCTCCGCCACCCGATCGGAGTCGGCCGGGCCCAGGTCGCTTGGGGCCAGCCGCTGCTGGCCCGCTACGTGCCCGGCAGCGTGCTCTATGTATTGGGCCGCGTGCTGCTCTCCGAGCGCGCCGGGGTGCCGCGCCGGCTGACGATCGCCAGCATCGTCTACGAGCAGGCGATCTCGGCGACCTCCGGCGTCGCCTTCGCCGCCTACTTCATCATCAGCCACCCCGACCTGCAGGGCCAGCCGCTGCGCTGGGCCGTGCTGCTGGTGATCCCGGTGGCGATCGCGATCCTCCACCCGCGCGTGTTCGGGCCGCTCGCCAACCGCGCCCTGCGCGCCTTCGGGCGCGAGCCGCTGCCCTCGGTGATCCCGCTGCGAGGCGTGCTCACCCTGATCCTCTTCTACGTCCTCGTCTGGGGCGTCGTCTCGGTCGGGATCTACTGCGTGGCGCGCTCGGTGACCAGCGTGCCGCTGAGCGAAGTGCTGACGGTCGGCTCGGCGCAGGCGGTCGGCTACGTGGCGGCGCTGGTCACGCTCGTCGCCCCGGCTGGGCTGGGAATCCGCGACGCGGCGTTCGCCTGGGCCGTGAAGGGCGCCGTGCCCGGGGGCAGCTTCGCCCTCGGCTCGCTGATCGCGATCGCCGTGCGCGGCGTGATGACCGTGGTCGAGCTGGTCTACGTCGGCCTGGTCACCGCGCTCGGCCGCCGCGAGGGCTGGTCGGTCCATACGGGTGTTATCCACCCTTCCCCGGAGGAGCAGGCGGCAGAGGCAGAAGGGGCGGGCGAGGGGTATCCCTCGCCCGGACAGTCGCCGGTCTGATTACAGCGGCATCCTTGCCGGCAGCTGGTACGCCGTCAGCAGCAGGACCAGTAGCTGCAGGGGGCGGTCGCGGGAGAGGGCGACGAGCGGCAGCGCCCAGATCAGGTACCAGGGCAGGAGCCAGGCGGTGGCGAGCAGGAGGGCGAAGGAGGCCCAGGCGGCGCAGCGGAGCCAGTCGCTGCCGCGCCAGGTTCGCCAGAGGAGCCAGGCGAAGGCGAGGGCGAAGGAGGCGAGGGCGGCGATGCGGACCGCGGTCGGGTCGAGCCCGGTGAGGCGGGCGAAGGTGGCGGGGACGCTCATGTGGGTGGACTCGTGCTCGTGACGCCCGAGCAGTTCGATCGCGTGCAGCCAGTGCCAGTGGAAGGCGGCGTACGCGGCGACGCCGAGAGCGAGCGCCGCCAGCGCGCCGCCGGCGAGGAGCCGGACCAAGGGCGAGCTCGCGCGATCGAGTGGTCGATTGACCCCCGGATTCGGTGGCAAACGGTTCAGCCGTGCAGCGCCGACCAGGGCGAAGGGGGCCGAGAGCGCGGCCGGGGCCTTGATCGCGAAGGCGGCGACGTAGGCGGCGCCCGCTGAGACCTCGGCCGCGGAGAGCGTCGCGGCGACGCCGAGGGTCGCGGCGAGCATCGCCAGGCCGTCGTTGTGGGCGCCGCCGACCACATGTATTAGGACGAGCGGGTTGAGCGCTACGAAGGCGGCCGCGCCGAGCGGGGAGACGCCGCGCGACGGAGCGACCCGGGCGACGAGCGCGGCAATCGCGAGAACCGAGAGCGCCGCGCTCGCCTTCAGCGCCGCGACCGCCCACCAGGGCGGCAACCAGGCCAGGGGGTAGGTCAGCAGGGTGAAGAGCGGGCCGTAGGCGCTCGTCGTATCGATCCAGGTGACCCGGGCGTAGGCCGGGTCGAAGGGTTCCGCGGCCGGCGGGTGGACGTAGGGGTCGAGGCCGTGCAGGACTCCCAGGCGGGCGTAGTCGACGTAGCTGTAGACGTCGTGCGAGAGCAGCACCGGGGCGGCGGCGAACGCCGTGACGAGGACGAGGATCGCCGCCCGGAGCAGGCGCCGCTTGCGATCGTCGGACACGGCCGGCGCTCGCCGTCCCGGCTATTCGGTCCCGGCGTCGCCGGTAGCGTTGCCTTCGTCCACTCCGGCGCCCCCGCCGCTGCCGTATTCCGGTGGAGGCGGAGGCACGTGCGTCGGTTCCTGGCCGACCCCCGGCGCGTAGGCGTTGGGGTCGTAGCCGCCGGTCGCTTCCTTGCCCAGCCGTTCCGCTTCGCTTTCCCCCCCGCCTTCCTTGGCCTTGAAGTCGGAGCCGCCGCGGCTCGGCGCGGCCGCGGTGTGGCTGCCGTAGAAGGGCGCCCAGCTGATCGGCGTGCTCGGCTTCTCGAACTGCTCGCAGGGGATCTCGGCGCCGCTGTAGAGCGAGTTCCAGATCTCCGCCGGGAAGGTGCCGCCATAGACGGTCTGGCCGTGCACGCTGGTCATTTCGATCCCGTTCGACTGCGGGTAGCCGACCCAGACCACGGTCGCCAGGTTGGGCTGGATGCCGGCGAACCAGGCGTCGGTGAAGTTGTCGGTCGTCCCCGTCTTGCCGCCCTGGCCGGGGCAGCCGGTGTAGGCGGCGGTGCCCGTGCCTTCGGTGATGTTGTCGTGCAGCAGGCGCCAGACCTCGTAGGCGACCGGTTCTGAGACGACCCGGCGCGGTTCGGGACGTTCCGGCCGGTCGACCCGCCCGCCGGGGAAGACGACGCGCTTGATCGCGATCGGGTTGCGGTGGATGCCGCCCGCCGCCAGCGTCGCGTAGGCGTCGGCCATCTCCAGCGGCGAGACGCCGATCCGCAGGCCGCCGATCCCCTCCGCCGGGATCCCGTCGAGCGGGCTCTCGATCCCCAACGACTTCGCCGTCGCCTTGACCGCGCGCGGGCCGACGTCGAGGTCGAGCTGGGCGAAGACGGTGTTGTCGGAGGCGACGGTCGCCTGCTGCAGGTTGACCCGTCCCAGGTAGCCCTCGTCCGCCGTGCTCACTTCCCAGTGCCCCCACCGGGGCAGGTTCAGGTCGAGGTGCTTGGACGTGTAGTAGGTCGAGTAGGGGTCGATCCCCTGCTTGATCGCGGTGGTGAGGACGAAGGCCTTGAAGGTCGAGCCGGGCTGGCGGTGCCCCTGAGCGGCGAGGTTGAACTCGCTGCGGTCGTAGCTGGAGCTCGACACCATCGCCTCGATATGGCCGTTGCGCGGGTCGATCGAGACCAGCGCCGACGCGGGGTCTTCCGGGTAGGGCAGCGCCGAGCGCATCGCTTCCAGCCCGACTTCCTGCAGCCGCGGCTCGATCGTCGTCTGCACCTCGAGCCCGCCCCTGCGCACCGTGTTCACCCCGTAGGCGGCGATCAGCTTGTCCTCGACGTAGTCGAAGAAGTAGGGCTGGCGCTTGTCGAAGTAGCCACGGTCGAGCTCGAGGCCGAGCCCGCGTCCCTGCGCCGCCCGCGCCTGCCGGCGGCTGATGTAGCCGAGCTTGGCCATCTTCGCCAGCACCGCGTTGCGCCGCTCGCGCGCCCCTTCCGGGTTGAGCACAGGGTTGTAATCGGTCGGTGCCTGCGGCAGGCCCGCGAGCAGCGCCGCCTGGCGCAGGTTGAGCTTCCAGACCGGCCGCGAGAAGTAGATCTTCGCCGCCGCGCCGACCCCGATCGCCGTCGCCCCCTCGATCGTCCCGTAGGAGGCGGTGTTGAGGTACTGGCTGAGGATTTCGCGGCGCGAGTGCCGTTCGGCGTACTCGATCGCCAGCTTCGCCTCGATGATCTTGCGCTCGAGCGTGCGCGCCGGGTTCTGGATGCAGAGGTTGCGCACGAGCTGCTGGGTGATCGTCGAGCCGCCCTCGACCGTCCTGCCCGCTTCCAGGTTCTTCAGCGCCGCGCGCACGATGCCCTCCGGGTCGACGCCGCCGTGTTCGTAGAAGCGCTCGTCCTCGATCGCCACGGTGGCGAGCCGCATCGTCTTCGGGACGCGCGCGATCGCGACCGGCGAGCGCGCCTGGTCGGAGGCGACGATCCCCAGCCGGCTGCCGTCAGCCGCGTAGAGGACCGAGTTGCCGCCCTTCTCGACCGGCTTGCAGGCGGCGAGCGAGGGCGCCTTGGCGGCGACGTCGAGCACCCAGGAGACGACCCCGACCGCGGCGATCGCGAGCAGCGCCGCGGCCCCAAGGCCGATCAGGAGGATCTTGCCGCCGGCCCCTCCCCGGTGGCGCTGGCGACGACGGTTGCGCTTCGTCATCGCCTCTGAGGGTACTCAGCGCCGCCCGCGACCTGTGAGACTTCCCGGCCTGATGGAGGCCAGCGACCTACCGGCCGAGCGCTTCGGCGAATCTCCCCCCTTGCCCCGCTTCCCCTACGCGACCTGGGGCGTGCACATGGCAATCGGCGGGGTGCTGATCGCGCTCGGTCTGGGAATCGTGCTCGGCATCCCGGCGGTGATCGTCGACAACCCGAGTGACGGCGACCTCAGCACGGGCGCCAACGTGATCGTGCAGCTCGCGACCGCGCTCGGCTTCCTCGCCGTGCCGCTGGCGGTGGCGAGCGGCTGGGGGTCGGTCTCGCTGTGGGGGGCGTTGCAGCGACTCGGGGTGCGGCGCTTCCGCCTCGGCGACGTCAGGTGGATGCTGGCCGCGATCGGCGCCTACCTGCTCTTCGCCGGCGTCTACACGGCGATCTTCGGCGCGCCCGAACAGGAGGACATCGCCGAATCGTTTGGCAGCGTGCCGGTGCAGGTCCTGCTGATCGTGATCGCCGCCCCGGTCAGCGAGGAGATCTGCTTCCGCGGCATGCTCTTCGGCGGCCTGCGCACGCGCATGCCCCGCCTCGCCGCCGCCTTCGTCAGCGCCCTGATCTTCGGCGCCCTGCACGCGCTCACCGGCATCAGCGCCGTGCCCCCGCTGATCTTCTTCGGCTTCGTCCTCGCCCTGCTCTACGAGCGCACCGGCTCGATCCTGCCCGGGATCCTGTTGCACATGCTGAACAACTCCGTCGCGTTGATCGGGCAGTAGGGCAGGGTGGGAGCAAAGAAACGGCCCGCGAATGCGAGCCGTTTCTGGGTGAAGGGACTAATCCCAAGCGCCTGATAGCCAACTTCAGTCTATCGGGAGTAGCCCCAACCGATTGACACCCGGTGTGCTCAGAGTACCAAGCGGTACCCAGCGGAGGGCGGGGGACTCGAACCCCATCCGACAAACCGGCCGCCGGAAGCATCCGCAAGAATCCCGGTCCGATGAATCCCCGCCTCGTCTGCGCCATCGCGCTGGTCGCCCTGCTGGCGCTGCCCGTCGTGGCGCAGGCGAAGAAGCCGAACGGGGGGACCGAGTGGCCGGGGCCGGTCAAGGCCTTCCACCAGGGCGAGTGCGGCGTCGGCGTCGTCGCCTTCAAGCGGGCGCTGCACAAGCTGGGCTACGTCGTCAACCGGGGCCGCTGCTTCAAGGGCAAGACCGGGCGTGGGGTGCTCGCCTACCGCAAAGTCAACGGGATGTCGCGCAGCACGCACGCGGGCAGGCGCCTGGTCAAGCGGGTGCTCGCCGGCAAGGGCGCCTACAGGGTGCGCCACCCCGGCGCCGGCGAACACCTCGAGGCGCCGCTCGGCAAGCAGGTGCTCGTCTTCGCCAAGGGCAGGAAGCCCTTCGCGGTCTACCCGGTCTCCTCGGGCAAGCCCTCGACCCCCACGGTCACCGGCCACTTCCGCTTCATCCGCACCGAACCCGGCTACAACTCGCACGGCATGTACTACTCGTTCTACTTCTACGGCGGCTACGCCGTGCACGGCTACGAATCGGTGCCCGACTACCCCGCCAGCCACGGCTGCATCCGCACCTTCATCGCCGACCAGCCCGAGATCTACGAGCGGATCGACTTCGGCGAGTCGATCTTCGTCTTCTGAGCGTGTGTGACACTGCGCATATCGGCGTCCTCGGTCGCTCGCGTGCAGAGCACGCCACGCTCCCTGCGTCCTTGACCTGCTTGGTCACACACGCTCAGCCATGACCGATTTGGACATCGCGAAAAAAACGTTATTGGCAGAGTTACGGGCACACTCGTTGATTCTCGGCGAGGTGACGCTGTCGAGCGGGGCGAAGGCGCAGTACTACGTCGACGCGCGGCGGGCGCTGCTGCGGCCGGCGGGGTTCCGGGCGGCGGGCGAGCTGATCGCGGCGGCGGCGGTCGAGGCCGGGGCGGACGCCGTCGGCGGCCCGGCGACCGCGGCGATCCCGCCCAGCTGCGCCGCCCTCGCCGTGCCCGCCGGCGAGCGCCTCGTCGGCTTCTTCGTCCGCGGCGAGCGCAAGCAGCACGGCCTGCAGCGCTGGGTCGAGGGCCCGGTCGCCGAGGGCGACAGGGTGCTCGTGGTCGAGGACACCGTCACCACCGGCGGCTCGACCGTGAAGGCGATCGAGCGGATCCGCGAGCAGGGCCTCGACCCCGTCTCCGTCATCGCCGTCGTCGACCGCCTCGCGGGCGGCGGCGAGGCAATCGAAGCCGCCGCCGCGGCCCCCTACCGGGCCCTCGTCACGATCGACGAGATCTACCCGGACCGCCCCGACCAGGATTCGAACCTGGGGCCTACTCCTTAGGAGCAATTCACATCAACGATTGGCGAAGGACCTCCGAGAGCAAAATCCCTGGAAATCAATGATGTTATGAATAGACACTAGAAGACACGAGAGGACTCCTCGCCCCCTTCGCCTTCTGTGCGGCCATCGCCTGCCGTGTGAGCTGCGAAAAGTCCCCGGCCATGGTCGGGGCCATTCTATGCTCGCTGCTTGTGTTGCGTTCGGCGATCGTCCTGCACGCAGATCGCGATCTCGTGCTGGCCGTCTGAGAACCATTCGGTCCGCAGCGGGTAGTAGCGCAGGTACGGACCCTGGGTGCAGGGGGTGAAGTCGCGGGCGAACTCGCCGTTTGCGTCCGAGCGCGCGGTGCGACAGCCGCCGTTTGCCTGGTAGTCGATCGTGCCGTCTGAGAGGTTCGAGCCGTCTACCTTGAGGCGCGAGAAGCGCAGGCCCGAGCCCTGGTCGGATTCGCGCCAGGCGATCGCGTTGTTGCCTTTGACCCAGTCGCCGGCGAGGGCGGCGCAGAGGCGCTCCAGGGCGGTGGGGACCTCGTCGGACGCGGCCCTCGGCCGGGAGCGGGCGCCTCGCTTTGTGTCTTCGAACAGGTCGAAGGTGACCCGCACCGGCGCTACATAGGTCTCGCCTATACCGACGCGGCCGGCAACTACGGCTTCGGCGTCACTCCGGGCCCCAACCGCGCCCTGCGGGCCGTCTACCGCCCGGGCAACCTCCGCTCGACCCGCCCGCGCCCAGGCGGAGGTGTCGACGACGAGCGGCAGCCCGCCCCAGGAGCGGCCCTCAGCGGAGTGGCCAGGCATGCCGCTTGCTCTCGCGCAGATGGTCCCAGTCCCACGGCGCGGTCTCGGGCTGCTCGAAGTAGCCGGCCAACTCCTCCAGCAGCTCCCGGCGCCGCTCCTCGTCCACCGGCGCGCCGCTCAGATGGCGCGCCCCGACGATCGCCAGTTCGCGCACCTGGCGCGAGCGCGGCAGCCCGGCCGGCAGGTGGGGAGCGGCATCGCGCAGGGCGCGACCTCGCGCTTCGAGTCCGAACCCGCCGCCGCCGGCTCGTGCTCCAGGTAGTCGCGAGGATCGAAAAACATACCTAACGCCGGAATCCGCACAACCGCACCCAGCGACCCTCCGCTCAGGAAACTTTGTCCAGAAACGTCGGTGTCTACCTGAGCCTTCAAAACCGCCCGCTTTGCAGGGAAAAAGCGGCGACCCTTGACACGAGCCTCCGCGTCTGGCACGGTTTCGTTGCGATCCAGATACACGGATATCTGCGTTTTCGGATCGCCACGCCCCCCAGGACGGGCACCGCAGCACCGCAGCAGGGAAGGGCCGCTTGGGAGCGGCTCGGCAACAGGGAAAGGGAGATGTGACGCAGTACCACCGGGACACCGCCGCACAGCAGCCGAGCACCGCGCTCGCAGCCGCGTGCGCCACCGACCTTCCTCAACCGGCAGCCGCGAGCTCTCCCTGGCGGACGGCGCCGAGGGGCCGCCTCATTCCCCTGTTCGAGGCGCGCTCCGACAAAGGGCGGCGCGAGCGGCCCGGTTCCCCCGACCATCCTGTCCCGGTTGGCCGGGCTCGGCCCCGGGCCGCTCGCCGCCGCTCCTCCGCCAAGCCGCGGCGCAGTCACCCGCAGGGCGCGCAGCGAGGCCGAGGCGCACAACCGCCGAGCGCCTTGACGGCGACCGCGGCCCACAATCCCGCCAGGTCGGCAGGGCGAGCCGCTCACGCCCGCACCCCCGCCCACCTCACCCGCTCCGACACGCCTCGCCCTGCCGACCTACCGGCAGAGGCAGTAGACGCCCGAGCCCTCGCAGCGACGTCCCGACGGACGACCGCAACCGCCGGAGCCCGCGCAGTAGACGCCCGAGCCCTCGCATCGCGCTCGCGGACGACCGCAACCGCCGGAGCCCGGACGACCGCAACCGCCCGCACCCGCGCCCGAGCCCTGACCCAAATCCCAGGGACCGCCGCCGCCCCGCACCCCACCAACACTTCAGCCTTCCGCCTGCCCACCTACTTGCAAGAAGAGTGGGCAGGACGGAAGGCGTTCCACACCTCAACCAGCGGTCGCACGTCGATCGCAACCCGGCCTTCGCTCTTGGCGACCGCCGGGGTCCGCCGGGAGACCCCGGCAGCAACCAATCCAATTTGGCCGGCTCGCGTAGCCGTCCGCAAGGAGGAGAACTAACACCATGAAACGCATCCGTGAACCCTTCGGCAAAGCCGGCCTGATCGTGGCCGTCGTTGCCCTCGTCGCCGCGATGGTCGGCGGCGCCTACGCCGCCGACTCGGCAAGCACGTCGGGCAAGCGCCACCACAAGAAGGCGCATCACAAGAAGAAGAAGAAGTCGAAGTACGTGATCACCAACAAGAAGCAGATCAAGCCCAACGTGCTCAAGCAGCTCAAGGGCAACGCGGGTGCCGCCGGCCCCGCCGGCCCGCAGGGCCCCAAGGGCGACAACGGCTCCAACGGCTCTGACGGAGCCAAGGGAGACAAGGGCGAAAAGGGCGACAAGGGCAACACGGGCGACACCGGCCCACAGGGCCCTCCCGGCAAAGACGGCAAAGACGGCGAAACCGGCTTCACCGAAACCCTGCCAACCGGCGAAACCGAGCACGGCGTCTGGGGCGTGGCGATCATCTCATCGTCTGGTGGCGTAGCGGTAAGTCCGCTGAACTTCGCCATCCCCCTGGCGGCGCCGCTTGAAGAAGAAGAAGTCCATTACCTCGACAAGTCGCTGGGCGAAAAGCTGGAAGCCGAAGAATTCGGCGAAGGCGCCGGCGAACTGTGCGAAGGGGAAACGGGCGCTGAACTCACCGAATGCGAAGCAGAATACGAAGCGCTCGCCGAAGCTTGCCCCGGCAACTCCGCCAATCCGGAAGCGGCTGAAGGCAACCTCTGCGTATACACCGGCTTCGAATTCGGAGAAGCAAGTGTGGAAATCAATACGGACGGTATCCCAACTGGAGCCAGCACGAGTGGCGCGGTGATGCTCCAGTCGGCCACCAGCTTCAGGCAGGGTCGTGGCACCTGGGCCGTTACCGCTCCGTAGTCGCTCAATCGCCCCCACCGGCCCGGCCGCCGATGCGCGCGGCCGGGCCGGTGGTCCGGCGATCCGTCTGAACCGTGCATGAGCACACGACTATCCGGGGGGGCAGCATGGGACGAGGAGCCGCAAGATCAGCGCCGGGCAGACGGGGCCGGGGGGCCCGCGTCGCGGTGGCGCTCTGCCTGGCCTGCCTCGGCGCGGCGCTGGCGGCCGCGGCGCCGGCCTCGGCCTCGATCAAGGACGAATTCCTGCTCGAAATGGGCACGGGCGGAGGCAGTGGCTCGACTGGCGCAGGCGAGCTGTCCTTCACCCAGGGCATCGCCACCAACCCCGACACCGGCCACGTCTACCTGGCCGGCGAAGGCGCGAACAAACGGATCGCCGTGTTCACCCCCTGGGGGGAATTCGTCGCCGCCTTCGGCTGGGACGTCGCCCCCGGAGCGGTGAACGAGGTCCAGGAAGTCCGCCTCCGCGCCGAAGAAGGCTCCTTCAAGCTCGGCTTCGAAGGCGCCGAAACGCCCGACCTTCCCTTCGACGCCTCCGCCGAAGAAGTCCAGGAAGCCCTCAACAACCTCTCGACGATCGGCGGCGCGGGCGGCGAAGTCGCAGTCGAGCCGCGCCCCGGAACCCCCGACGCCACGACCCCCTATATCT
>Ga0210111_1000171_pt1 | contig 16904 bp, 15 predicted proteins | sample China_Galinas_PW_6_FD_185520 | JGI IMG/M metagenome (GOLD analysis project Ga0210111, IMG submission 185520) | Wetland microbial communities from San Francisco Bay, California, USA, that impact long-term carbon sequestration - China_Galinas_PWC_D2... | ecosystem: Environmental > Aquatic > Marine... | reverse complement strand
GCACCGTGTGCGCCTGGGCCAGGACCAGTGCTTCCGAAAGCGTGGCCGTGTCCGCCTCGTCCGCCCGGTACCCCCCCGCGGCCATCACCAGGTCACTCTCGAGGTCGATCGCGTGCTCCGTCTTGTACGCCATGTGCGTGCGACCGTCCTTCATCTTCGCGATGCGCGCGTCGGGATCGGTGGGCGACATCCACTCCTTGTTGGAGACCTTCTTGTTTCGCCTTTTCTGATCGAACTTGCGGATGTCCTCGTCGCTGGGATCTTCGATGCCTTTCTCGGCCATCAGCTTCTTGAGGTAATCCTTCCAGTCGTCACCGTTGTCGCGGCGGACGATCGACTTCATGGCAGCGTCGGCCTCGATGAACGTCGAATCGACCGCCACCGATTTGCCTTTCAGTAGCTTCTTCTTCTCCGCGATCACCAGCACCAGGGTGAACACTTCCTCATGAACCGACAACGGAAGACGTTGGCGAATGATCGTCAGTGTCGAGTGGTCCGGCGTCGCCTCGTTGACGGCGAAGCCGAGGAACGACTGCAGCGACCGGCTGTCGTGGCATCGCCAGGCGATCGCCCGTTGCGAGTCCAAGCCCTCGAAGTACCCGATCAGCAGCATCCGGAAATAGATGCCCGGCGGAATGCCGGGACGCCCCCGACCGTCTGCGTAGTACGGTGCGCACAGCCTCTCGATGTAGTCGTCAAATGACGCTTTCTCCAAAAGTTCATTCAGCTTGGCGTAGAACGGGTGACCCGGCGACTGCGGAAGGTCGCTCGTGGCCACCCACAGTTCCTGCTGCTCTCGTTTGCGTCTGCCCAATGCCATCCACCTGTCCTCCCTGACCTATGAAGTCCCGAAAAACGAGAAGCACGCCTCGTGCCAAAAGCCTTTTTCAACAGGCTGGTAGGCGTTTTCTTGGCCATCGTTGTGGATGACATACTCTCACGAGTCGCACGGTCGGAACCAACGCACCGATCGTGTTTGCTGACGCTTCAGGTCCTGGCTACGACGATTTCATTCCGTACTCTGTGTACGCGAAACCGGTGTACCACCATCTCGGCAGCCTCCTTTTGCCAAAGCTGGGCCACCGTGCCTGCCAGAACTGCCGTATCACCGGTGACGGCAACTTCTATTGCGGAGTCTCCGAGACCTCGGGCCCACTTGAGGGCCTCTCGGATGTTGTGGCTTAAGGCCTGGTCCTCGATCTCGCGTGACAGGTCAACGATCAACTGGTTCTTCGCTGATCGTACGCCGCGCGCGGACATCGCCACATCCTCTGCGGTCGAGCACTCCCATTCGCTCGCCACGTGACCGTTGAGCGTGACGACACCATCGTTCACAGATACGGCAATCACCTCGTTCGTGATGTCCGCATGAGCGCCGAGCGCCGCTCGAACGTGTTTGGCAATATCCTCATCACCAATGCGATGGGGAGGCTCGACGGTCAGGTCATTTATCACATCCCGGCAGCCATCGAAAGACGCCGCGACCTCGTGAGCTGCCAGTTTCCTGCGATACGATTGTACCGTTCCTCGCAAGGTGACGACACCGTTCACCGCAGTCAATTCGATGGGTTGCTCGGACACACGCCCGTCAGTCAAAAGCGCCTGCCTGATTCGGTTCGCCATTTGTTCATCGCTATTCATGTCGCATACTCCGTTCGCTCTAGCCCTCGTAGCACCCAATCACCCAGGACGGGGCGCTCGGGTACCCCTTCCAATCGAACATCACTCGTATCCGTATGGGGCGTCAGAGGGCTCTGCGCACGCGGATCAAGTGGACCATCCGGCGGGGCCGACTTTTTGATTCCCAGCGGGCCGATGAAGCGGATTCTGCCCTCGCGCTCGAGCGCCTCGATCAACTCAACAGCCGCCTCGTGGGGGACCTGCAATTTACTGCATACCAGGTCGGCCATCTCAGCCTTACCCTCTGCATACGGTGCCTGCCAACGATCACCGAAGCCGGCTTGTAAACAAGTCTGAGCTCGTTCGAGCATGTTGATGATGGTCATGGGTCGCATCCCCATCGCGAATTTTCAGCGGCTTAGTGACTACCGAATCAATTCCAGTACTTCGGGCGGCCATAGTAGTCGTACCAAGCCGTCTCATATTCCCTATTGACTGGTGCCGACGGATCGAATTCCGGGCTGGCCTCGACCATGCTACGGCTGAGGTCCAAGTGAACTTTCGACTCATCCCAATGAACCGAACGGACCAGACACGGGGCGATGAGGACCTTCTTTCCCGGAAGCCAATTCCGCGTATCGACAACCATATAGCGGATCGTCCAGTCCTCATCGTCGGCGATGAAATCCTCAACGTGGCCGATTTCGCCGTCGGTGGCCTGAATGCGATAGCCGGTGACGACTCTTGCGCTCCGAAGACTCGAGTCATTCGGATCGGATTTCGGCGGGCTCATCTTCTCATCAGCCAGTGCCACCGCGGCCGCAGGACCGCCACCCAGGCGGGCGCCCCAGTAGTACGGCCAGGAATAGTAGTCGGCGATCTCGGCTTCCTTTTGCCGCGAGATCGGCTCATCCGTCTCGATGCCAGGGCTATCCTTCACCTGATCCTTCGTTAATGTAACGTGTAGTTGGTTTGCGGACCAGTCCGACCGCCCGATGGACACGGGCGACACGAGTACGCGCTTTCCCGGCAGCCAAGCACCGGTATCCACGACCAAGTAACGCACGCGCCATTCAAGGTCGTCGTAATAGAAATCGTGTACCGATCCGAGCCCTCCGTCGGTAGCGGCGATTTGATATTTCATTAGATCCGTAAGGCTGTGCAACATCGTTTTTTCTCCTTACTTTCGCGAATACACCAAAATTCCTCGAACGCGTCTGTGCATCAACCTGTTCGTGCAAATCACTCAAACCCAGTACTTCGGGCGTCCGTAGTAGTCATACAGGCGCGTCTCATACTCCCGGTTCACCGAAAACGAGGCGTCGAATTCGGGGCTTTGCTTCACCGCTTCCCGCGAGACATCAACATGGACTTTCATTTCGGTCCAGCTCACCCGTTCTATCCATGGCGGAGGAACCAGTACTTTTCGGCCCCCGGGCAACCAGTTTCGAGTGTCGATGACCAAATAACGAATGCCCCAACCCATGTCCTCGATGACAAAGTCTTCGACGTGCCCGATCGAACCGTCCAGCGCTTCGATCCTGTATCCGTTGACTTCCCTTGTGCTTCGGAGATTCGAGTCGGTCGAGATGCTGGCGATGGCTCGGCGTTCGACCTGTGCCGGGTTGGGTTGAGGGTCATCTTGCGGATTGCAGTACAAGGGCCAACCGAAGTAACCGGACACTTCGCTTTCCACTTGCCGAGAGATCGGCTTGTCCGTATTGACCGGCGGGCTTTCCCTGACCTGCTCCATGGTGAGGTTGACGTGGATTGTTTTTGCTTCCCAATCGGCATGCTCAGCCGCGACCGGAGACACAAGCACGCACCTCCCTCGCAACCACTTTCCCGTATCTACGACGATGTACCGGATGACCCAATACCCGTCATCAAAGTAAAAGTCGTGCACTTTGCCCAACTCACTGTTGGTCGCGCCGATGCTATAGCCATGCAATCCTGCAATGTTTCGTAACATGAGTATTTCCTCACAAAGCGCGAGCCGTGTTCCACGATTCCGTCCGGCCGGCACCAAAGCCAATTTCCGCTAGCGGTTGCCCTGACGCCTTACAGTATTGACGCCAAGCGCCGGGAGATGCTCGGCAACAAAGAAGCGTTCTGGCCTCTCAGGATGGGCGTTCATGTGCCCTGTCCCTTCACAGTGCCGTCAGACGTGTTTCGCTTCTTCTTTTTGCCTTCTCGATACTGCGACATGGCTTTACGAAGAAATGGATGGTCGAGAGAGGTGCTGGAATAATCTTCCGACCCAACCAATTTTTCGTAGTACACCGCGCTAGTCGTGGCGAAAGCCAGCTCGACTGAATCCTGGGCCGAACTCTCGGCCATGATACGGGCCTGTGTGGCCATGCGCTTTAGTGTCTTGCGAACATATTGCTCCGCAGTAGTGGCTGCGCGGACAGAGGTCTCGACCAACTTGTTCGCATGTGCCTGGGCTTCGGATGGCAAATCGCCGAACCTCTTGACGGCCGTCACCGTGTTTTCAAGTACGCCAAGCAGTGAGTTGGCCGTCATGAGCGTAGCCCCACTTCGTTTTAACGCCTCCTTGGAGTTCCTGCGCGCCGGCTCGGGAATTGGTTGGCGGACGAGTGCCTTGAGCTCGTCAATCGCAGTGTTGGTTCGGCTGGTCAGAACCGGCAGTGCCAGGACCGTCGGTACGTAGTCCAGCACGACCCAGCCCGATCCGTCACAATAAGCGCACCGCGTGATACCGAGCCCAAGACAGGTTTCGCAGACCATCGCGTCGCCGAGGCGGCCGTCACCGTCACATCTCTCGCACGATTCGCGACCGTTTCGGCAGAAAAAACACGGGGTTTCTGCAAAGGCTCTGGCCAAGAGCCTCGTACCCCGTGTGCCGAGTGACTTTTCGAGCCATTCGGCAAGATCACCGTCTGCGGGGATCGCACGACAGGATTGGCCTTCCTTGAACAGCCGAGCTGCTTCGGCGTGGCGGTGACTCGCCATCGCGGTATTCATACGCTCCAAGATAAGACGTGCCCGTCCGCCCTTTGGCGTTTTGGAAGTTGTTTTTGTCCTTGTCATGCCTTGCTCGTGTTCCTAACGTGATCGGCCGGAGCCGTACGCCACGGTGCGCCCTCGTCATCGCTGCCTGAAAGACAGAGCATCCGGCGCGCAAAGACTGCTCGAATAAACGTAGTGCCTGGGTCTCCTCTGCCACGCTTTCCGCGTCTGTTGTGGGCGCATAGTGGCCACCAGTGCCGAGCCTTTAGCGCCCGACACCAACAGCACAACGAGAGCCCTCTCACACAATCGGGGGTCTCAAATGCCGAACAGCGCTGGCCGCGTTACCGCGATTTTGGACAATTGTTCGCCACCTCGCTTGTGCACCCTGGCGGTGGAATTTCGCATGGCCCGCCGCCAGCGCGCCACCTTTCGCCGCTCTACGTCACTCGCTCGTGGATCGATTACTGCACGATGCGCTGCCCCACGGCGAATACACGTCCAATATGCCAGCTGGTCGGCTTTGGCGTCAGCCAAAGGAAGAGACGCGCACACTCGCGATAATGCACCACCGTGCGCGTCCACGTTTCACATCAGCTACGGCGTGCCTCGTCGGTCTTATCGAAACAGAACTTTCCTTCTGCAAAGTCGAGACGCCGATCGGCGTACATGGCCGCCGCTTTTTCGTCTAAGACGAGCACCTTGCGGTTGTTGAACTCCACCGATTTATCGCCTGGTCGCTCTTTATCAAACTTGAGCACGCCGCCTTGCGAAAGCGTCACTTCGACGCGAATACACACGCCTGGGTCCGCCTTCTTCTTGTCCAACGCCGTCTTGAGTTGCGTTCCCGCGGTCTCGGTTATCTCAATCATGTTATCCTCGCTCGTTCTCTAGAAGGGCCGACGCTCTTGTGCTACCGTTAATTGAGATCTTCAGGGCCTGGAGGGCCATCAACGCCCCGCTGCGCCTTACGAGGTTCGTCTGTCAGATGGCTGGGCTCGAGAATCGTCACCTCCGTTCGTAGGCGGCGGACGCCGGGAACGGCTTCCAGCGCAGACACAATGGCCTCAAATTCACTCTTACACCCGAGTTTGGCTGTCAGTATGGCTTCGCCATCATGCACGAGAATCTCCACATCGCATCCCGGTGTCAGCCGGATGTCTTCTAGTGCGCGCTCAATTTGAAGGCCGATGCGCTCGTCTCGCCAGCTCATTGTATTCCCTTCCGGAGGTTGCCTGTGCGCGACGACAGCTCCTCTTTCCTATGTCAGAAAGAAGCGGCCGTCTTCATAATCGAGCTTGCGTCCTGTCACAGCCTCGGCCGTGTCCATATCTGCTATGAGCACCACGCGGCCGGCATATTCGAACGCAAGATCAAGTGGGTCTTGTGAATCAAGCCTGAGCTCCGCCGTGCCGTTAGCGGCCTCATAGCGGACAGCTTGTTCCCGTGCCGTTTTCGAGTCTTCAAGCAACTTGAACAAGTGAACGCCCGCCCTGTCCGTTACGCCGTTCACAATCTTCTCCTTTATTGAGGGCGACTCGTAGCGGAGTGTCGGTCCTATCGATCCCGTCGCCGTTGGCAATTTCAGTGCTCCGCCACGTGACTATTAGCAAAGATCATGCCCAAACCGGATAACTGCGTTCTAAGGAGATGCGAGGGCTCTTTGTGTACCGTGATGTGTACAACCCGCGACGTCCTGTCGTACCGAATGAAACGGGGACGACAAATTGTCACGCGAGTAGTGGCGATTCTCTATGAGGCATGCGCGCCGGCGTCGTCTTCCCACGCCTTGAGCTTGCGCTGAAGTGTGCGGACGGATATCCCAAGCGATTCAGCCGCTTGAGTCCGATTTCTGTCGAATCGATCGAGCGCCTGTTCAATCGCTTGCCGTTCAAGATCCTCAATCGTGGTTCCGATCGGAATGCGGACCTTTGTACCTTCTCCGTCGCGTAGCGCGGCGAGGTTGGCAGGGAGGACGTCTACCGTTAGGGTTGTTTCGGTCGCCATCACCACCATACTCTCAAGGCAGTTGGCAAGTTGTCGTACGTTTCCCGGCCAGTCAAACGTCTCGAGAAACCGCATGAGTTCTCGATCCGGTGTCATGGGTGGCTTGTTGTTCGCGCGGCACAAGTCAGCCAGAAAATGATCTACGAGCAACGGAATATCCTCGGGTCTTTCACGGAGCGGAGGAAGTGGGACGGTGACGACCGTCAACCGATAGTAAAGATCTTCACGAAACGTTTCCTCAGCCACGAGCTCTTCCAGGGTGCGCGACGTGGCCGCCACAACGCGGACATCGCATTCCACTTCGTTGTTCCCGCCGACCGGTGTGATCGCATGGGTCTCGAGAACGCGCAGAAGTTTGGCCTGAGACTCGAGCGCGAAATCTCCGATCTCATCGATGAAAATTGTGCCGCCATTGGCGGCTTCGAATCGTCCAACGCGCGATGCCGTCGCGCCGGTAAACGCGCCCTTTACATGACCGAACAGTTCACTCTCGACCAGGCTCGACGGCACTGCCGCCATGTTGACAGCGACGAACGGTCCGTTCTTTCGATGGCTGTTCTGGTGGATGGCCTCTGCGATTAGCTCCTTTCCGGTCCCCGATTCGCCAAGGACCAGAATGGTACTTTCCGCCTGGGCGGCCCGGCGTACACGCGAGAAAACTTCGAGCATGGGTTTGGACCGCCCTACGATGTTCTCCAAACGAAGCTTGTCATCCAGACGCTGTGACAGATGCTCGATCGTCTCATCCTTCTCGCGCACGTCCAGGCACCGTTTAATAAGAAGCAGTAGTGCATCCGGATTGACCGGCTTAGTCACGTAGTCCGCGGCTCCCAGCCTCATGGCTTCAACCGCCGATTCGATATCACCATGGGCAGTGACCAGCACAAAAGGCGTACCCGGCTGTTTTTCCTTCCACATTCTCAGTAGATCGATGCCGCTATTCTTGCCCATTCGCAAATCGCTGAGAACAAGGTCCACGCGGTCATCGATGAGTCGCAGCGCGATTTCGGCGCTTTCGGCCGTTAAGACATCATAATCTTCCATGCGTAACACGCGCGCCAGAGCCTCACGCTCGCTGCGCTCGTCCTCAACCACTAGAATGGTCGGCTTGCGCTTCAAGATGTGGTTTCCTCACTACGATGAGGCGATTGACTGGCTATTGGAAGACATATGCGGAAACGCGCCCCACGTTCGCCATTACTTTCGTACGCGACGACGCCACCCGCTTCCTCCACGAATCGCTTGACGAGTGTTAAGCCCAATCCGCAGCCTCGGTCCTTGGTCGTAAAAAACGGCTCAAAGATGTTATCCTGCTGGTTCGGTGGCACACCGGGCCCTGAATCCCCAATGCTCAAGTCGGTCCAGCCCTCATGCTGAGCTAGATTCACAGAGATATGCCCCTTGGGTCCGGTTGCATCACGGGCGTTGTTCAATAGGTTGAGAACCACCTGACGAAAACGGTTCCTGTCCATACGGACAAGAACGGGGAGATCGGATAACTGCGAGCGAATGGAAATGTTGTCGCGTTCCATCAACTTGCGCATGAAATCGAGCGTCGCATCCACCTCACGTGTCAGATCAATGTCTTCCTCCCGCGCTTGATCCGGACGAGCGTAGCCGAGTATCGAACGCACCAACCCCTCCAGCCGTTGTATTTCTTCGTTGGATTCCTCAAGGATATTTGCCATATCCTCCCGAGGCATCTTCGCATTCCCCTCCACGACGCGGGCCACCGTGTGGAGGTTCAACCTCAAGGCATTGAGTGGATTCCGAATCTCGTGCGCGAGCGCACCGGCAAGCCGACCGAGCTCTGCCAATTGCTGTGTGCGCGCCATTCCCAACGCTTGCTGTAGCGCAGCCGTCCGTCGCGCCATGTGAAACAAGGAAATCCCGGCGCCCAACACAATCGCCGCAATAAGTGCTCCTAACAACGCCCATCGACCGTAGAGGGCCTGCCGCCGGGTGGCCACAGCCTCGTCCAGCCATGCCGCGTCGAACCCCGAGTGATAGGCGCCGAAGTCTTTTCCATTAACTTCGACTGGAACGCGCACGTCATATGCGAGTTGCCCGTCGGAAAGAACCTCATCGCGTGTGACGACTACGTCGTCACCTCCCTCAGGTAGCGTACGCTCGAACCACCGTGTGACTAGTTTCCTATGTTGCTGGGACGGGTCGCTGTGCATAACAATGGTACCATCGTCGGCGACAAGAGCTGCGTACATTCGCTGCCGTTCTCGGGGAACGACCCGGCGCCAGAAGTTGCGAAGCCAATCGACATCCGCGAGGGATGCGATGTCGCGTTCATTCGACTCCGCTTCCAAGAATCTCTCGATGCGGCCAACCGTCCGCGTGGCATGTGAACGTAGCCGTCCAAGTTCGTTCGTGAGGATCGTACGTCGCACATCGGCGATGTCCTTCCAGGCACCCCAGGCCGTCACGAGCACCACCAGGACGAGCGCCGCGACGATACAAACGTAGCCAGCGGCGGCAGCGCTCTTCATTCCTTTTGCAGAGTCCGATGCCAATGCGTGAACTCCTGAGTCGCTTCTTCTCACCTGTGCCAAGTGTGCTCGGGAGACAGGCACGCGGGTACAGCGGATAGGCGTAACGCACGTTACATGCCAAACAACACCGACGTTGCATCCAGGACTACGCGCAATTCCGGGTGCGACAATTTGTCGCGTCAGTATAATGTTACGGCTCCTTTTGGCCAGGGCCGGCCCGTGCCGTTCGGAAGGCAAATAGATGCATCTAGTCCAATACCGACCGACAATCTGACGTATCAAAAAGTGATTGCGTGACATTTTGACGTATCGCAAAGCGCGATGCTTATGGCACGAACCCGCAAATGCTGGCCTGATGACCTAGTAGGGCTACTTCGGTGGGTCGGATCGCAATGGAACCGCGTGTGCATCTTGCCTTGACGAATCCGTGGAACCGCATGGCGTGAAATATGGCCTGGCGAGATGTGTTGGCCTGATCACGCCATTGCCCCTGATCACGCCATTGCCATTGAACGCCAACAAATGGAAATATCATCGTCGAAGCCGTACCGATCAAGTTATGCCTGCTACGTCGCAAAGCTCGATTTCGCATCTTCGGGGCGGCCGCAAGTTTGATGCGCCATGATGGCACGACATTGACTCACTATCATTGAACGAGGAATCGAGGCGGGAAATAATGTTACTCAGCCTGAACAGCATATTGAAATGCGAAATCAATGCGATCGACGCCGATCTGGGGATCGTGGACGACTGCCACTTTGACGATCTGGAATGGCGCGTCCGGTATTTCGTCGTCGACACGGGGAACTGGCTCAGCGGTCGGCACGTTCTGCTATCGCCCATCACGGTAAAACGAGCGTAACTCTTCAGCCGCCTGCAATGCATCCAATTCAGCTTTGAGCCACTCTTAAAAGCGGGCGACAGTCGCGAGCCGGCACTGGCGGACGAGCCGCCAGTGGCACACCGCGCAACAACCGTATCATGGTTGCGTTGATTTGATGCAGTCGTTGGATTCTGGGGTGCTATTCAGCATGACTCCGCTCGTTGAAGGCGGGCCGCTCCTTGACAGTCGCGGTACTGATTCTCGGCACGCACCCCATTGAACGCGCAGATTTGACGCGGACGGTACACTAGGCGTTGCCGCTCCGCCGCAATGGCATCGTCATACACCGCGGGCCGCCCAGGCCGCGGACTAGTTCCGCGTCGTCGATGCCGATGCAGGTGCAGCCGTGGGACTCCAGTGCGGCGTTGGTACGTTCGTTGCGCTCGTAGGTGACGGCCACGCCCGGCGCGATGGCCAGCACGTTCGTGCCGTCCGCACGCTGTTCGCGCGCGTCGAACGGCTTGCTGCCGCCGGCCGTTTCGATGACGGTCACCTCTTGCCCGAACTCGTCGCTCAGGATGTCGCGGAACGAACGCTCCTCCGAAACGAAGGAGAAAACGGGCGAATCGATTGCCCTGAGCGAGAGTGCCTGATCCGAATCAGATGCACCCGCCTGAGAAATGGATGGCCTTTATTGCGAGCCTTTTCTATCGTTCCCCCGGTGCACGTGACCGTTAAGTACCCGGCGCACCGGTCAACCTTCTTCCAAAGTGAACCTTGATTCCGACGAGCAATAGCAGCGTCAGTACGATCAATCCCCACGCGGAGACGGCCGGAATCTCGTTGTCGCACGCGTCATCCGTACCGTTGCCGTTGGCGTCGCCGAGACACGACGTGCCGACACCTTGGAATGATCCACCTTGGGCATCGCAGCTTGCCAGATCGATATTCGCACAAAGGTCTTCCAGGAATTGATTCGCATTGGCATCGAGGCAGCAAGCGCCGACGCTGTCGCAGTTTGTCCCGTCACCGCGAAAAGTGCCGCCCTGGGCACCGCAGCAGGATTCGTTGGTAATGGCGCACGAATCGTCAAAGCCGTCGCCGTCGGTGTCCAGAATGCAGGCGCCGCTTATGGCACTGCACGTGCTGTCCTGGCCGACAAATGTACCGCCGTTTGCGGCGCAGGACTCTGCCGTCGTACCGTCCTCACACGACTCAGCAATACCGTCACCATCCCCATCCGTGCAGCAGGCGCTGTTGCCGATCTTGATACATGCGGGCGTAAGAGTGAGGTTCGGAATCGGCGCGCCATAGGTGTCGGTCATGAAAGTCAAGTTGGGGTCGGGACTAAGAGCAATCGTGTAGGTGCCGACGGCGCCAGGAGGGACCTCCAAGATCAAGCCGCCAAAGGTCTTGACCGTACCCCCATCAACGGTGCAGTAGTATTGCGCAACAACGCCCCAGCCGTAGTTCAAATCCTGGAGGGCCATGACGTGCAAATCAGCCGCGCAGGGCGGCATGACCCAGTTCGGATTGTCGACGCAAAGTCCGTTGAGAAGGCCATTGCAGGTGCCGTCAAACGGCGGGCTACAGGGATCACCGTTACCCGAGCAAGCGGTTGTCGCTTGATATGCTCCATCATTGGGGTCAGACGGCCAACCCTTCGGATTCAACGGTGTGCCAACGCCATTGTCGAAGCCAGCGGCATCAACCATACCGACGACGGCAACAAGCGAAGGATTACCTGGTGCGGCGCCCCAGCCGAACGCTTGTAAGTCGAGATCCACCTCCACGCCCGGGGGCACCAAGACTTCCCAACAGCCCAAAGTTGGATTGAAGCTCGGAGTGACCGCGTCTCCGATCGTGCCGGGCGGACTTCCCAGCGGGGCGGAACGAATCGGGAAGAATCTGATCTCGGGCTGTCCGAACGCGCTCGTCGTGGCGACGAGGCCTGCCAGGCAGGCGCCGGCTATGGTGCATTTGCGGAATGTCGCGATTGTACGCATGTCTTTCCTTCCCTCCGAAGTTTCTTTGGGTCAACAGATCGGTCTCTACTTAGTCGTTCCCTTTCAACAGGAACGGCCGGCTCCTGCGATCGTTAATCAGCATAGCTTATCCGAAAGCGGCGATTCAAATCAAGAGCACCGCTCCGTATCCACATAATTGAGCGCAATCGGCACAAAAAAAGCATCAAAAAAGAGCCAAAAAACTTCATTTGCGGGGAGAAGAGGGAACATTCTACTCCAGTCGATGGGTGGCTTCGTGTTTGGCGCAAAGGACTTCCCGATTGGAGCGGAAGAATTTCCCCTTTTTCATCCGACACCGTTGGTGGGCGATCCCCAGACTCTTCGCGATGCGTCGTGGTACCGGGCCGCCCCTCCCGGGGGCTGACAAGGTATTGGTAATCCCTACACCATGGCTTACGCCATGGTCTACAAACCGGTCGCCCTTGCCAGGGCTCTGGTCCATAGGTGTTTGGGGTAATGGTTAGTCTGTGACACCTCGCCGCAGGGGCATCGTCATACACCGCGGGCCGCCGAGGCCGCGGACTAGTTCTGCGTCGTCGATGCCGATGCAGGTGCAGCCGTGGGACTCCAGTGCGGCGTTGGTGCGCTCGTTGCGCTCATAGGTGACGGCCACGCGCGGCGCGATGGCCAGCACGTTGGTGCCGTCCGCGCGCTGTTCGCGCGCGTCGAACGGTTTACTGCCGCCGGCCGTTTCGATGACGGTGACCTCTTGGCCGAACTCGTCGCTCAGGACGTCACGGAACGAGCGCTCTTCCGGTACGCGGACGGCCGTCGGATTGTCGTCCCCGCGCGCTTCGTAGCGATGAATCCATTTCACGTCTTGCATGACCTCGGAATACCAGACCACCAAGCCGCGATCCAGTACGGTGAAGACCGTGTCGAGGTGCATGAATGCTCGCTCGGACGGAATCGGAATCTCGTACACCCGCTTGACGTGCCCGTATTGAAAGCACTTTCCCGCGAGCAGTTCGATGGTCTCGCTGCGCGTGCGTTCGCTGGCACCGACGATCACGGCATCGGGTGACAGGATGATGACGTCGCCGCCTTCGATGGTATAAGGACGATCCTCGGTGGGTTCGTCCGTCCCGCCGTAGGTGATGATGTTGTCGCGGAGTTTGGGGTGATGTTCGAGCACCGCTCGGGTGAGCAGCGTTTCACGGACCCGCTCGGCGTAGTGCATTTTGGAGGAGATGGCCGCATCGCGCACAATGACGGCCGGGTCCCGGCTGAAGTAGGCATTGGGAATCGGACGCAGCAGAAAGCTCTCATCGCCTGCGGTGGCCATGATGCGGCGACCGGTCGCATCCTGGCATTCCTCGGTGGTCAGACCGGCGAAGAGAATGTCGCGCAGTTCCTGCACGTTCCAATGACGCAGGGCGGCCAGATCCTCCGCGACGGCGGGCACGGATTCCGCCGCACAGACCTGATCGATGAGCGTTTTCCTGGCCGCCTCGTCTTGAAGGATATCGTCAAGCAATTCCTCCAGATAGACGACTTTCACCCCATGACCGCGCATGGTCGCCACAAACGCGTCGTGCTCGTCCTGCATGCGTCGCAGATAGGGCAAGTCTTCGAACAAGAAACGGTGACAGTTTTCAGGCGTCAGCCGCTCGATCTCGCGACCGGGGCGATGGACGAGAACGGCCTCCAGCTTGTCATACTCGTTGTTGATTCTGAGACGCACGGTGTTCCTTAATCGGTTGAAGAATAGTCCTGGCTATTTGCGAGGTATTCGAATTGGCGATGCTAGGTGCCCATTCGTCCGTGGTCAACTGCACGGATCCGTCACCGATCGTGTGGAGCCGATGACACTTTCGGCGCGGCATCGACTTGCCCCGAAGGAGCGAAGGAACAGGGTGCCGCAACAAGACCGAGGAGCCCATGAAACCTCTGCGATTCCTCCTCCGCCCCTCAGGGGCGGTACTGTTTGAACACGACGCTATCCACGGGTTGCGCTGAAGTCCGCCTCGGGGCGGACTTCGCTCCACCCGTGGCTACAGCCCGCGACCCCTCCGGGGTCACAACGGGCCGCCGACTCCGTCACGAACCCGATCGTACAGAGGCATATCGCTTACAAGGTCGCCCCCGCGGCGATCAGGTCACCGTGCTCTTTTCGCCGCTGTACCGGCGGCCAATCGCCTTCGGGGTCGTACCATCGATCGAGTACCGCTGTGAAGTCATCGGGCGTTTTTACTGCGATGAAGGCGTCGCGCACATCTTTCGCAGAGGGATGGTGCTCGGCGTATTTGATCCCGAACTTGCGCATGATTTTCCCGGCGACGCCCTCTCCATATTCGACCACAGCATCCTGCCAGTGCGTGGCAATGGCGTCGCGCTGCCGTTCGATTGAGGGCGGCGGTGGCAGCGGCTCGCCGTTCCAGAGCGCCCGGCATTCCTCGAAGATCCAGGGATTGCCGATACACCCACGCGCCACCGTCACCCCGTCCACGCCGGTTTCGCGAATCATACGTATACAGGCGTCGGCGCTGAAGAGATCGCCGCTACCGAGGATCGTGCGATCGCCGACGTGCCGTTTGACCCTCTCGAGAAACGCCCATCGGCTGGGACCCACGTAGCGCTGCTTGACCGTCCGCCCGTGTACCGTCACGGCGGTGACACCGATTTCAAAGGCGCCGTCCAGAATCTCGAAGAAATTGCGCTCGCTCGCCGGCTCGTCATCCATGCCACGGCGCATCTTGACCGTCACCGGGTGCGTCGCCGCGACGGCGTCGTACACGCGGCGGATGATGTCCAATGCCGCATCCGGCTGGGACAGCAGGAATCCGCCCCGGCAACGCCCCAACACCTTTTTGACCGGGCAGCCGAAGTTGATGTCGATGACGTCGTACCCGGCTTGGGCCATGGCGTGGGCGGCCGGTCCGAATTGCTCAGGGTTCGAGCCCATCAGTTGACCACCGACGGGGTGGTCGTCGTCGGTGACGTGCAGAATCTCCTTGCGCTTCTTGCCCTTCTCAATCACCAGGCGATCGAGCACGACCTCGGCCAGCGTATAAGAAGCACCATAGCGCCGCGCCAACCGGCGCATGGGAAGATCGCTGTAGCCGCTCAGGGCGGCTTGCACGACGGGCACTTGGAGTTCGACGGGGCCGATTTTCAGCATGGCGGCGCTGCACACACCCAAGAAGGAGCCTGGTCGTGTATGTTCACACAAGAACCACAACTACCTGAGCCTGGGGCTTCAGCCCGCGCGGCATCACCGGACTCGATGATCTCCCTGTTGTCGCAGCACCGCGCAAGCTGAAGCTTGCGGCTCGGGAATGGTGTTGATCGTCGTACGACTTTCGAATCAGGATGATAGCTTGAATATCGCATATACACGGTGCCCACAGATGGCACTCAGAATTGTCGTCGCTGGCGGGCGTTGGGGATGTCGAGCTGCTGGCGGTACTTGGCCACGGTCCGGCGCGAAATCTCGATGCCTTCCTTCTTCAGGAACACCGCGATCTGATCGTCGCTGAGCGGGTGTTTGTGATCCTCCGCATCGACAATCTCCCGCACGCGGGTCTTGACGCGGTCCCACCCCATACTCTCGCCATCCTCGGTCTCCGTGCCGCCGGTAAAGAAATAGCGCAACGGAAACATGCCGCGCGGCGTTTGCATGTACTTGTCGGCCACCGTGCGGCTGATGGTGGACGGATCGCAGCTCAACTCCGCCGCCAGGTCGCTCATACGGAAAACCTTCAAGCCCTGCGGCCCGACGTCGAAAAACTCGCGCTGCTTCTCCACGATCGACTGCACGACTTCCAGCAATCGATTCTTGCGAAACACGATGGCATCGATCAACGCAGTCGCCGATTCGATCTGCTTGCGGGCGAATTCCCGCGTCTCTTTCACCCCGTTCTTGGATTTCGCGAGCGCCAACACGTCATCACGTATGCACAGCTCCGGCGTGTTGCCGCGCGTCAGGCGCACGGCTAGTCCGGCGCCGCTGTCGGCGTACTCCACGACAACGTCGGGACGAATCGCCGGCACGGACCGATCGCCCACGAGATAGCCGGGATGAAGCACAAGGCTCGAGCGCATCGCCTCAATGGCCGCGGTGATTTCACCGGTGGAATACCCGGTGGCGCGGGCGACGGCCGGCAGGCGATTGTGCGTAATGTCGCGGAGATGGTGCTGGATGAGCGTTCGCTCCACGTCGTTGTTGCCGGGCAGGCGGTCGAGTTGCAGTAGAAGACACTCGATCGTGTCGCGCGCACCGACGCCCGCAGGCTCCAACCGTTGTATCTCGTCTAGGGCGCTTGTCAGCGACTCCACCGTCACAGGTTCGTTCGTACCCGCGACGATCTCCTCATAGGACATGCGCAGGTAGCCATCCGGGTCGAGGCTGGAGATCAGCAGTTCACCGGCGAGCCGTAGTTCGTCGTTTGCGTCGATCAGCGACCACTGGGCCCGCAGATGATCGTGGAGATTGATCTCACGACCGGGTGTGTTGGCGATGGCCGCCAGCTTCGGATCGCGGTCCGATGACGACGCGGAACGCCGCGTGCGATACGGAGAGCGCTCGCTTGCGTCCATATCGTAGTCACGTGAAAACCTGTCGAGCCGCGCAAAGCCCGGGGCATCTTCGGCCTCCGCGCGGCCGTTCCCGGAGCCGTCAGCATCCGCGGGGCGCTCCGGCTCGGCGACCTCCAGCGCGGCGTTGCTTTCGAGCGCCTCACTGACGCAGGCCTCGAGATCCGCCACCGGCTTTTGCAGAATGGACATGGACTGGATCAACTGTGGCGTAAGCCGTTGCTCCAGCCGCATGCTCTGCGACAGCGATTGTGACATGAATTGTGACATTATCTTGACAGTTCTCTACACCAATCCCGTCGCACCGTTTCCGGGCGCAAGTCGCGAAACTTCTTGATCTCCTCCGAGGCGTTATCGGTCCGTGACCGGTCCCGCCCGAAGTACCGTATTATATCACGTTAACGCACATGGCGT
>Ga0210111_1000170_pt1 | contig 16963 bp, 8 predicted proteins | sample China_Galinas_PW_6_FD_185520 | JGI IMG/M metagenome (GOLD analysis project Ga0210111, IMG submission 185520) | Wetland microbial communities from San Francisco Bay, California, USA, that impact long-term carbon sequestration - China_Galinas_PWC_D2... | ecosystem: Environmental > Aquatic > Marine... | reverse complement strand
GTCGCCCCAGTTGCTCTTCCGCACTTCGCAGCCCGGGAGCCAGGGCCTTGAGCGTGACGTCTCCGATGACCATCAGGTCGACATCGCTGTCTTTGCCTTGCTCGTTGCTCGCGGCCGAACCGAATACGAACGCACTCTCTATGGCATCGCGAACGTCATCGAGCGCACGCTCCAGCCTTCTCTCCGGAAGAATGCCGAGCCGTCGCACTTCTCGCGTGTCAACGATGGCGCGAAGCGCTTCAAGTGCATGTCGGCATGGCTTCTTGACGGAAACGAGTACACGCTCGATCTGTTCGATGGGTACGGACGACCATTCCGCGCTCCCCCGCGTCGCGTACTCGGAGAGAATCCGTGCTGCCACACGAGGCAGGAGTTCATTCGGCGAACCGAAAACAACTTTGCTGAGACAATCCACCACATCCTGAAGCGATGGCAAGACTTGCTCTACCGAGTAAAGGCACGCGACCCGTACCTTATCATCCTCTGTTTCATCGAGGACTCTTGTTATGAGCAAATCACGAATGTCGCCATGCGACACACAATGGGCAAGCGCGCTCGCGATACCGGCGCGGGCGACTGATTCGCCAGGCGCCGAGAGGACACCGACCAGCTTCTCGCGAATCATCGCATTCTTGACCACCACCACACGAAGGGCACGTGCGGCCGCCGCTCTCACGTGGGCATCCTCGTCATTATCCATAATACGAAGCAGCTTCTCACGTGTTGGTTTTCGTCTCGCACCCGGTCGCACCGCCTCAACTATTGCTCGTCTAACTTCTCCATCACACTCATCGTCGAACGCCGCCAGGAGGCGCTCGCAGATCTTCTTCTTGCGCCCCTCGAAACGGCCCAACTCCTGCGCGCAAGTCGCACGAATCCTGGCGGACGGTTCGCTCGCCAACTGCTCGAAAACGGCGTCCGTCCAGCGATTGCCGAATTCGTCCGGCGGCGTCACACTCGTGATGCTGACACTGACCGAATCCGTTTTGATCGACTCTTCTTGAACCGGCTTGGCATTTGATGATTCACCCTGGGACTGACCCTCCTCGCACGCGTTGCCCGCATCATCGATGAGGCCGGCCTCGAATCTGACCAATACAAGCTGTAGATAGTCGAAATCCGACAACGATTCTGCCGCCGTTCGGCAGACGCCGTCGGCGCATCGCCGGGCAAATCCTTGCAGGCGCGTGCAACGCATTTCACTCAGATGTTTGATGGCATCGAACGCGAATCCCAGCCACTTCGTCTCGCCCAGTTGTCGCGTTTCTTCCTCGATTTGCGACAATAGTCGTTCGTCAAAGAGCGAAGCCCCGTCCGCCAAACAACCCAGAACCGTCAACAGACCACGACGAATAAACCGACCTGTCGGATCAGGATCGTCGAGAATGATCCGCAGGAATTGGGGGATGCGCCGGTGATCGAGCTGCGCTGCGACGAGCCGCACGACCTCGTGCCAGAAGGGGTGGTACATGTACTCTCGAATAGCCTCGATCGCATTCTCTTCCTGCAAGATGGCTCGCGAGGCAAGATACTCCTGGATCGCCTTGTGGCGAAACGCGTACCGTTCCGGGCCGCGTTCGACGAGCAAACCCGAGCGTTGGTGAAGGCTCCAAAGCAGCGACTCCGCTTCCGGAGCCGATTGATTGGATGACATACGCAAATCCTCGCGCAAAAAGGACTCTATCCTTCGGCAGAGCCACCAACGCGATACCAGAGTCCAATTGTTCTTCTGCATATCGAGAGCGATGGACTCCAGAATCCAACGGATCTCACGGTCCTCGACGTGCGTGGCGTGATCCGGTGATCCTGCGATGGCCCGTCGCTTTTTCTCTTCCCAAGACACGAGGAAGGCATCGCAAATCCGTTCGTAAAGCTGCCATCTCTGCCTCGGTAGCGATGCACCCGCCTTGTAGAGCATGCACAGCATTGTCAATACCATCCGATTCTGCGCCAGCACGGCGATTCGGGCGTTGTCAATGATGGCGTGTCTCAAATGGTCCATGTCCTTGCCGCAGTTCCGACAACTCTGCTCGGCAGAGTGTCCATGTTGCGCAGCGCACCACGCACAAACGAAATCTCGGATCGACGTCTTACTCATCGATTCCACATGGCGAACGTCGAACGTTCGACCGAGCTTGGGATTGGAGAACCCGACGATGCGACTCGTGATCACTATGCGCGCTTCGGGATACGCCTCGACAACTACGCGAATCTGATCTTCCATGGCGGCCGGATTATCGGAATCGTCGACTTCATCAAGGCCGTCGAGCAAGAGTAAGACGCGGCCCTTTGTGAGTTGGTCGCGCAACCAATTGGCTAGTTCGGGTCTATCGGATATGCCAAGCTGGCCAAGCGCCGCGGCTACGATATCGACTGGCGGGCCTTCTCGCCGTTGCTCAGTCCAATCGGCCAAGCGGACGAAAACGGGCACGCTGACATCGGATGGATATTCCGAATTCGGGTTCTTCGACTCGGCATACGTCCATGCTAGATATCGAAGTGTCGTCGTCTTGCCGGCCCCGGGGTCGCCGAGTAAGAACAGTCGGCGCGATTCCCGCAACGCAATCGGCAACCGTAGTGATCTTCGTTTTTCTGGTGGCTTGTCGTTGGAGCGAGGTAGGTCTGGTGATGAATCCGTGCAGTTTGCTTCACGTGGTCGGTGTACGCGCGGCGGCATGAAGACACTATTGATCGGAATGGCATCATCCCGCACTACGAATCCCAAACCGCCCAAGTCGACGTGCTCGTGTTCCTGCGCCAAACGCTCACGATAGATCGTTTCGAGCCCGTCGGCGTCGAGTGTTTCCGGTGAGACGCCCAGGGCATTCGCAATCTTGCGAACGGTGTTCGCGTGGACGGTTGGTGAGTCCTGCCGAGTGAGCTTGCCGACGGTCGTTCGAGAGACACCTGCGGCCGTAGCCAATGCGGAACCCGACATCCGGCGTTCGACCAGCAAGTCTCGTAGATTGGACGTATTTATTCTCAACGCCTGCCTCCTTCTGGATGATATTATACCCCACGATGTCCATTTTGAACAATATTTCGTCTTCATCTGATCAATATTCTGGACAATACGATCGTAATATATTGTATAACATATAGTTACGGATGACAAAAGTACATTCGTATAGCCAGCGTTTCAGTATCTGCCTACAGCGGATCGGTCATATCCAACGGAGGTTGAGCATTGGCGGCGATGTTGAGCGGCAGGTCGTTTGTGGCGGATTGTGCAAGCCAGAACGGCGGATGGGGGTCATGGTAGGAATCACGGTAAGGGCCTCGACGCGCCATTGTGTGGACGCGTTTGTTCTCAGTGGGATGTAGCCTCAGGAACCGCCCAATCGGTTATGCTGGTTTGTTGAGTCGAATTCGATCCTTATTTCGGAGTACATGACATGTTTTCCGCTCTGCCTTTCCTGCTCGCCGTTTTGCCGATCTCTGTTCAGGGCACCGCAGACCAACCGACCGCCGCCGCCCAGGACGACCCCTACCTGTGGCTCGAGGACGTGGACGGCGACAAGGTGCTCGACTGGGTCAGGGAGTTCAACAAGAAATCGACCGAGAAACTCGAAGCCGTTCCGGAGTTCGAGCCCATCAACAAGCGCTGCCTCGAGATCTACAACTCCAACGAGCGAATCCCGTACGTGGCGATGCGTAAGGCGTATCTCTACAACTTCTGGCGCGACGAGAAAAACGTCCGTGGCCTCCTGCGGCGCACGACGATGGAGGAGTATCGCAAGGACAAACCCGATTGGGAGACCGTGCTGGACATCGATGAACTGGCCGAGAAGGAAAACGAGAACTGGGTCTACAAAGGGGCCAACTTTCTGTACCCCGGCTACGATCGCTGCCTCGTATCCCTGTCCCGCGGCGGCGCCGACGCGACCGTCATGAGAGAATTCGACCCCGTCAAGAAAGAATTCGTCAAGGACGGGTTTTACCTGCCCGAGGACAAGAGCAGCCTGGACTGGATAGACCGGGATCATGTCTACGTCGGCACCGACTTCGGCGAGGGCTCGCTCACCGATTCGGGCTATCCGCGCATCGCCAAGCTGTGGACGCGCGGTACGCCGCTCTCCCAAAGTAAGCTGATCTATGAAGGCCAGAAGGAGGATGTCAGCGCCTTTGCGTATACGCTTCACACGCCTAGCGACGATTACAGCTTTGCGGGTAGATCCCCGTCATTTTTCACGCAAGAACTCTACTGCATCCGTAAAAGCCGGCTGGAGAAAGTCGACATTCCCGAGGACGCCGATTTTGAAAGCATATTCAAGCGACAGATGCTGGTCAGACTGAAAACCGACTGGAAACCGCAAGACAAAAACTACCTCGCGGGCTCGCTGATCGCGATCGATTTTGAAAAGTTCATGGCAGGCGACCGTGCTTTCGAAGTTCTGTTTCTGCCGTCGGAGCGCATCTCGCTGGCCGGCGTCAATCGGACAAAGAACCTGCTACTGGTGACCGTGCTCGATAATGTGGCCGGCGTTCTCTACGAGTACAGATTCGACGGCGGCAAGTGGAAGCGAAAGCTGGTCGATACGCCAAAACTCGGATCGCTGTCGGCCTGGGGCGCGCTGGATTCGGACGTGTATTTCACCAATTACACCGACTACCTCACACCCAGCACGCTGTATCTGACCGACGAGAGCGGGCACGCGGAGATCATCAAACAACTGCCCAATTTCTTCAATGCCGACCCGTTTGAGGTCAAGCGCTTCGAGGCCGAGTCCGCCGACGGCACGATGATCCCTTACTTCATCGTGCAGCCGAAGGATCTCAAACTCAACAGTCAGAATCCGACGCTCCTTACCGGCTACGGTGGTTTTGAATCGTCGTCGACTCCGTATTATTCCGCCACGGTGGGAACTGCCTGGCTCGAGCGCGGTGGCGTGTACGTCGTCGCCAATATTCGGGGCGGCGGCGAGTTCGGTCCCAAGTGGCATCAGGCCGCGATGAAGAAAAACCGGCACAAGGCCTTCGACGACTTTATTGCCGTGGCCGAGGATCTCATCCGTCGAAGAGTCACGTCGCCGCGGCACTTGGGAATCCGCGGCGGCAGCAACGGCGGCCTGCTGGTCGGCGCCGTGTTCACGCGGCGACCGGAACTGTTCAATGCTGTGGTGTGCGGGGCTCCGCTTCTGGATATGCGCCGCTACCACAAGCTGCTCGCCGGCGCAAGTTGGATGGAGGAGTACGGCGATCCCGACGACGAAGGCATGTGGAACTACCTCAAGACTTACTCGCCCTACCACAACGTCCGCAAAGATGTCAAATATCCCAAAGTCCTCTTTACCACGTCGACGCGGGACGACCGCGTCCATCCAGGGCATGCGCGAAAGATGGTGGCCAAGATGACAGAGCTTGGGCACGACGTGTACTACTACGAGAACATCGAAGGGGGCCACGGTGGTTCTGCCAACAACGAGCAGGCCGCCTACGTCAATGCCCTGTCGTATGCCTACTTGCTGGATCAACTGCGATAATCGACCTCGCCATCGCTTGGCCTGGAAGCGTAAGGAGACGAACCGCCCTTCCGGCGCGTCCGAGAGTGGTCCGGCAGGCACGAATCACGGCCAGAGTGGCGGTTCTTACCTGAATCGAGGGCTCTTATGCGGCCGGATGAGGCCCAAAAACAGCAAAAAGGGGAATTCGTACTGGAAGTATTGTCGTACATTTGTTAATATTCTTGACTTCAGCGGCTTGCCGTTCGGCGTTTGTGGTCACAGAAGCGTCGGAAGCGGATGGGCGCCTCGGAACCGGTCATTAGGCGCGATTCGCGTCGTAACGGCTAGATTTCATCCGGGCTCTGAGAGGGCAGACAAGCGCGGACGCCGGGAGACTTTTCTCCCGGAAGTACGTAACTCAGGAGGGGTGGGTCTCCATCGCACGGTGAAACACTTCTGCCTCAATTCCAGCATCCATCGGAGGATGAGCAATGCCACAACGAAGTCCGATTCTCTCATGTACAAGCGCTCTTCTGTGTGTGCTGGGCGCGACTCTTTCATGGGTCACGCCGGCGTCCCGGGCTGCGGACGCCCAGGTTGATCGAGAAACCGCTCGGCCCCTTCCGGTCGAATCATCGATCCCACCGCACCAAGATGTTTCGCCTCCAAGTACCTTGCGGGAAATGCCTGACGCCCACGAAGGCGCCGCTGACGCCTCCGTACAACCTTCGCTGTCCACCGACCCAACGTCCGCGGTGGCGGGAGGTAGTTGCGCCTCGGGGTGCGACATCTGTCACTGCGGGACGTTTTATCAAGACAACTGCGATTTTTCCTGGAATGGTGACGGCGAGTGCGATTGCGGATGCCAATTCTGTGACTCCGACTGCGCGAATTGCTCCATGCAGGATTGCGGCGACCCACGGTGCGGATCCCGGTGTGACAATTGCCTTTACGGCACGCCGGTGGAAGGTAATTGTCCGTTGTTTTGGTGCGGGGGTAACGACGGCTGCGATTGCGGCTGCCAGTTTACCGATGCAGATTGTCCCGGTGGCTCCTGCCCCTGCGACCCGACTTGCGGCGACGGTACTTGCGAATCGAATTGCGGCGAAAACTGTGGTAACTGTCCGGATGACTGCACTTGTGGCGCGTGCTGCCGTGCCGGTGAGTGTACGCTCGAAGATGCCGCCACTTGTGAAGGTGTGTTCCATGGCGGCGGTACGTCGTGTACGCCAGATTTGTGTACGCTCGGGAGTTGCTGTCAGGAGGACGGAAGCTGTCGCAATGTTGACCTTGAATCCCAGTGTACCGCGGGCGTTGAGTCGTACCGGCCGGGCGTCGTCTGCACGACGGCTTGTCCGACTTGTTCACCGATGGATACGACGCAGGCGGTATTCGCGGATGCGGCCGGTGTGCCGACCGATGCCTTTGACCGGCCCGGCAATTGTGCGATCGATGCGCGGCAGCCGCACGCCATCGACAACGTCGCTTTGACCAAGGGGTGGGACCGTTTGGTTCTCTACTACACGTGCGATCCGGCCGTGTTCGCGCTCGGGCTATTTGATTTCTCGATCAGTGCGACGCCCGCGGGCACCGTGCCGGGAATTCAGAGTGTCACCACCAACAGTGTTGCGAAGACGGTGACAGTGCGACTCGACGGTCCGATCGCGCCGGGTCGATGGACGTGCATCTCGCTGGACTTCTTCCTGACCAAGTGGTGTGCCGGTTACCTGCCGGCCAATGCCAATCAGGACCTGGTGAGTAATGCGTCCGACATCAACGCGTTGATCAACTCGATCAACGACGTTCCGGGCTTCGCACTTCCCGAGTACGCGACCGACATTGATCGCAGTACGGTGACGAACCCGTCCGACATCTTGCGGTTGATCGACCTGTTGAACGGTGCCGGCGACTTTGATGTTTGGCTCGCGAGAACCCTGCCGGCATGTCCGTCGGGACCGTAGAGCACCATTCTGCAGACTGCTCTCAAAGGCACGTACGGTGCGTAAGAGGTGGAAGGATCACAATCGGGACATTCGTGTAACCGTTCGTACCAGCGCCGCCGATACAATCGTAATCTTGCGCGAGATTCCTCTGCCCGATCGGCTTACCGCCTTGGTGTCTTCGTGTCTTTGTGGTGGACCTCATTCTCGCTCCGGTGCGAAATCCAGCCATGCTGGTATCGTGATCGACGACGGATTACAGTACCTGCGATTCTTACAATGCGGGGTGTGACGTATGAGCGTACGAAATCTGGAGTACCTGTTTCGCCCGAAATCTGTGGCCGTCGTCGGCGCGTCCAACCGTCCACACAGTGTGGGTAGCATGGTTGTGCGCAACCTGCTGCGCGGCGGTTTCGATGGCCCCATTCTACCGGTCAATCCGCGCGAGAAGGCGATTTCCGGCGTGCTGACCTATGCCGACGTGCGGAGCCTGCCACTACCGCCGGACCTGGCCGTCATCTGCACACCGCCGCAGGCCATCCCCCGGGTTATTGAGGAACTGGGTGCACAGGGAACGAAGGCGGCCATCGTTTTGACCGCGGGACTCGCCGGTACGAAGACTGAAGACGGCAGGACGATACAGGAAGTCATGCTGCAGAAGGCGAAACCGCATCTGATGCGCATACTCGGCCCGAATTGCGTCGGGCTAATCCTGCCGGAAATTGGCCTAAACGCTTCATTCGCGCACATCGACGCGATACCGGGACAGGTCGCGTTTGTTTCGCAGTCCGGTGCGCTGTGCACGTCGGTATTGGATTGGGCGCGGTCCAACGACGTCGGTTTCTCCTGCTTCGCCTCGTTGGGCGACCTTGCCGATATTGATTTCGGCGACCTGCTGGACTGGCTGGGAGGCGACCCGGATACGACGGCCATTCTCCTGTACATCGAGTCGATCGGACCCGGCGGCGCGCGCAAGTTCATGTCGGCCGCCCGTGCCGCGGCGCGCAACAAGCCGGTCATTGCCGTAAAGGCCGGACGCATGGCGGAGGGGGCGCAGGCGGCCGCTTCGCACACGGGCGCGCTGGCCGGCTCAGACGATGTGTACGATGCGGCACTTCGTCGCGCAGGAATTCTGCGCGTCTATGAGATCAATGAGCTCTTCGACGCGGTGGAGACCCTGGCCCGCGCACGACGGATTGAGGGCGATCGCCTCGCCATCGTCACCAATGGAGGCGGTCCCGGTGTGCTGGCCACGGATGCCCTGGTCGCCGGTGGCGGGCGATTGGCACAGCTCGCGCCGGAGACGATCGCCCATCTGGACAAGCTTCTCCCGTCCACCTGGTCGCGGGGCAATCCAGTGGACCTGATCGGCGATGCCCCCGGCGAGCGCTACGTTGGCGCGATCAACGCGGTGCTCAATGACCCTGGAGTGGACGGCGTACTGGTGATGCACGTACCCGCGGCCGTCGCATCCGCCACGGATGCGGCGAAACACGTCATCGACGCGGTGCGCGACGCGGACCGCCCTGTACTGACCAGTTGGCTCGGTCGCGACGCCGTGGCGGAATCACGGGTGCTGTTACGTGACGCGGGCGTACCAACCTACGACACACCCTATGACGCCATCAGCGCGTTTCTTCATATGGTCGAGTTTCGACGCAATCAGCAAAGCCTGATGCAAGCTCCACCTTCCGCACTCGTAGACTTTACGCCGAACACAGAGAAGGCCGAACAGATTGTGCGCGACGCGCTGGCATCCGGCATCGCGGTGTTGAGCGAGGTAGAGGCCAAAGCGGTGCTGGATGCCTACGGCGTCAGCGTTGTGGAGACCCGCATCGCCACCACCCCGGAAGAAGCCGCTGCACTGGCCGGCGCACTCGGCTTTCCGGTGGCCATCAAAGTTCTTTCCCCACAAATCACCCACAAATCGGACGTGGGGGGCGTGGCACTGAATCTCGAATCCGCAGACGCCGTGCGCAGCACGGCGGCGGCCATGAAGTCCCGCGCCGCGTCCCGCCGCCCCAATGCCCAGATCACGGGGTTTACCGTTCAACGCATGGCGAGAAGGCAAGGCGTGCACGAGCTGATCGTGGGCATGACGACGGACAGGATCTTCGGACCGGTGATTCTCTTCGGTCGGGGCGGGACGGCCGTCGAAATCATTGACGATCGCGCCGTGGCGCTGCCGCCGCTGAACATGTCGCTGGCACAAGACTTGGTGTCGCGCACGCGCGTGTCGCGATTGCTGCAAGGATATCGCGATCGACCGGCCGCCAACATTGACGCCATTTGTACGACACTCATGAAGATTGCACAGCTCATTACGGATATACCCGAGATCACCGAACTCGATATCAACCCGCTCTTCGCCGATGAAGACGGCGTGGTGGCAGTCGATGCGCGCATTTGCCTGGTCGCCACGGACCAACGTGGTGCCGAAAGGCTCGCCATATCGCCCTATCCCAAGGAACTAGAGGAGACCGCGGAAATCGCAGGCGGCCGTAAGGTGCTGCTGAGGCCCATTCGCCCGGAAGATCTCCCGGCACACGAGAGATTTGTGGCCATGCTCACGGCGGACGATCTACGTCAGCGGTTTCTGGGTCGCGTCCGCAGGATTCCCCAATCGCAGATGGCGCGTCTGACGCAGATCGACTATGACAGGGAGATGGCGTTCATCGCAACCACCGCCGATCCGACCGAGCCGGAGACCTTCGGTGTCGTCCGAACGATCACCGACCCGGAGGACGTGACGGCGGATTTCGCCATCATGGTGCGACCGGACTTCAAGCGTCGGGGGCTCGGCTCCCTGTTGATGGAGAAGATCATCCGCTACTGCCGCGACCGCGGCACCGCGGAATTAGTCGCACCGATCATAGACACCAATCTTGCCATGCTCGCGTTGATGAAAAAACTGGGGTTTTCGTGCGAAGACGCCCCCGGCGAGCACCGCGTCATCGTCCGCAAGCGGTTGTCGCGGTAAGCCGGCCGCGTTCATGACGAAACCGGCACACCCGCGTCGGTGCAAACCTGCCATGCCAGATTGACAGCGGCAGCACTTGGACTGATCGGATTCGCCGTTTTTTGCACCATGAGGGCGGTTTTTCCGGAATCGGCGCTGGCATTGCACGTGCAATCTGTCCCCTGGAGACGCGCTGGATGTACGCCCAGCGCGTCCGCAAGAGGAGGACAGATTTGATGATGATGGACAAATTCACGATCAAGGCCTCGGAGGCTATTCAAACCGCCCACCAGCGCGCGGAATCCACCGGGCATAGCGAGTTGACGCCGCTGCACCTGTTGGATGCACTCTTGCGCACCGGCGACGATGGAAAGGGCGCGGGAATAATCATCCCCGTGCTGGAAAAGGCCGGCGCGAACACCAATCAACTGCGCACGATTGTAGAGTCGGAATTGAACCGCCTTCCCAAGGTGTCGGGCGGCACACTGAGCCCGTCACGCGAGTTCAACGAAGTGCTTCACACGGCCGTCAAGCAGGCGGAGTCGATGAAGGATCAGTACGTCTCCACCGAACACCTGCTTCTTGCACTCATCGATGTAAAAGGCACGGCGCGTGAGACGCTCACGGTGTGCGGCGTGTCCAAGGATAGTCTGCTGGCAGCCCTTAAAGAATTGCGCGGCGGCTCCACCGTCACCACACAAAACCCTGAAGACACGTACCAGGCGCTCGAACGCTACGGGCGCGATCTGGTGGCCATCGCCCGGCAGGGCAAGCTCGACCCGGTCATCGGTCGCGATGAGGAAATTCGCCGATGCATGCAGGTCCTGGCGCGGCGCACCAAGAACAACCCGGTACTTGTCGGTGACCCGGGCGTGGGCAAGACGGCTATCGTTGAGGGTCTCGCACAACGAATCCTCGAAGGCGACGTGCCCGAGGTGCTGAAAGACAAGCGTGTCGTCGCACTGGACATGGGCGCGCTGATCGCCGGGGCCAAATTCCGCGGCGAATTCGAGGAGCGACTGAAGGCCGTCGTGCGCGAAGTGACCGAGTCCGCCGGCCGCGTCATTCTCTTCATCGACGAATTGCACACCGTTGTCGGTGCGGGAAAAGCGGAGGGCGCCTTGGACGCCGGTAACTTGCTCAAGCCGGCGCTGGCACGCGGCGACCTGCGCTGCATCGGCGCCACCACCATCGATGAATACCGCCAACACATCGAAAAGGACAAGGCGCTCGAGCGACGTTTTCAGACGCTATACATACGTGAGCCTACCGTCGAGGACACCATCGCCATCCTGCGGGGTTTGAAGCCGCGCTACGACGCGCACCACGGTGTGCGCATCCAGGATGCTGCGCTGGTTGCGGCGGCTACGCTGTCGCATCGCTACATCGCGGATCGCAAGCTGCCGGACAAGGCCGTTGACCTGATCGATGAGGCCGCGTCCCGCTTGCGCATCGAAAACGACTCGCTGCCCTCGGAACTCGACGAACTTCGCCGCCGCATCATGCAACTGGAAATCGAACGCGAGGCCCTCAAGCTGGAGAAGGACGAGGCCAGTCGTAAGCAGCTCAAGGCACTTGCGAAAACGCTCGAAGATCTGCAGGAACAGAACCGTACCTTGACCGCCCAATGGGAGAACGAAAAGGCCGAACTCGACGGCATTAAGGAGACCCGGCAGTCGATCGAGAACAAGCACACCGAGCTCGAAGAGGCGCAGCGGCAAGGCGACCTCGAGAAGGCGGCGCGCATTCGCTACGCCGAGCTTCGCGAGCTGGAAGAAGTCCTCCAGACGCGCGAGAAGCGCATGGATGAAATGCACAACGCCGGCGGACTGCTGCGCGAGGAGGTCACGGCGGAAGAGATTGCCGAGGTCGTCAGCAAGTGGACGGGCGTGCCGGTGTCGCGCCTGATGGAAGGCGAGAAGGAGAAGCTCATCCGAATGGAGGACCGACTGCACGATCGCGTGGTCGGACAGGAAGAGGCTGTGCGGGCCGTGTCGGATGCCGTTCGCCGATCGCGCGCCGGACTCGGTGACCCCGCCCGACCGGTCGGCTCATTCCTGTTCCTGGGCCCGACGGGTGTGGGCAAGACCGAGCTGTGCAAGGCGCTGGCGGAGTTCCTGTTCGACGATGAGGCCGCCTTCGTGCGCATCGACATGAGCGAGTTCATGGAGCAGCACAGTGTGGCCCGTCTGATCGGGGCGCCGCCGGGTTACATCGGCTTCGAAGAAGGCGGGCGTCTGACCGAGGCCGTCCACCGTAAACCCTACTGCGTGGTGCTGTTCGACGAGATCGAGAAGGCGCACCAGGACGTCTTCAATGTCCTGCTGCAGGTGCTGGACGACGGCCGACTGACCGACGGACATGGCCGCACGGTCGACTTCAAGAACACGATCGTCGTTATGACCAGCAACATCGGCAGCTCGTTCATCCAACAGCTCATCGAGGGCGACGACACCGGCGTGATGGACATCGAAATCGAAATGAAGGTGAAGGAGGCGCTGAAGGCCTCGTTCCGTCCCGAATTCCTGAACCGGATCGACGAGACAATCATTTTCCACCAGCTCTCGCGCGAGGACTTGGTACACATCGCGGAGATCCAGGTGCAATACTTGCGCAAACGCCTGGCCGACCGCGAGATGACGCTCACGCTCACGGATGCCGCGAAGCAACGTCTGGCAAAGGACGGCTACGAGCCGGCCTACGGCGCCCGGCCGCTCAAGCGACTGATCCAGCAGGAGATCGAAAACCCGCTGGCGCGGCGCATCCTGGCGGGTGATTTCGCACCGGGCGACGAGGTGCTCGTGGACGTGTCGGGCGACGTGTTCCAGTTCTCGCACGGGCACCGCGTAGCGGCGAATGCGTAAGGAAGCGACGAAGCGACGAAGGGCCTGACCCGTACCGCAGGCATCCTTGCCTGCACTTGCGGCGAAGGTGCGACGGAGCGACGAACGACGCGACCCGTACCGCAGGCATCCTTGCCTGCACTTGCGGCGAAGGTGCGACGGAGCGACGAACGACGCGACACGTACCGCAGGCATCCTTGCCTGCAACTGCAGCGAAGGTGCGACGGAGCGACGAACGACGCGACACGTACCGCAGGCATCCTTGCCTGCAACTGCAGCGAAGGTGCGACGGAGCGACGAACGACGCGACCCGTACCGCAGGCATCCTTGCCTGCACTTGCGGCGAAGGTGCGACGAAGCGACGAACGACGCGACACGTACCGCAGGCATCCTTGCCTGCACTTGCGGCGAAGGTGCGACGAAGCGACGAACGACGCGACACGTACCGCAGGCATCCTTGCCTGCAACTGCAGCCATGAAGCAACCATGCGCGAAAAGCAGGCAGGGATGCCTGCGGTACGGCGCCCTACCCTTCGTGGCTTCGTCGCCCAGTCGCCTCGTCGCTCTTCTGATGCGGATGAGAGGACTCGAACCTCCACGACCTTGCGGCCACTGGCACCTGAAGCCAGCGCGTCTGCCAATTCCGCCACATCCGCGCGTTTGAAACGAAGCCGTCGGGGCCGTCGTCTATACGCATTATCTCCCAAGGAGGATCAACCGCGATCCGGTCAAGCGCCCGGCCAGCGATCAGTCCCCGTGCGGGAATCCAGGATTGTCATGGTCCGTTGGCAGGACGTCAAGGGTTGAATGAACACTCGCAAACCTGCGTTGCCCAGGCGACATTTCCACGCGGACGGTGGCATGGTGCAGCCGAGCCGCATCCTACAAATTATCGTGCAGCCCGTTGCGCGGAGCGCCATCTGAACGTGGTCAACCATGGCGCGACCGGCGCGCCGCACCGGGTACGAATGGTCGGCGACATTCCGGCATAGTCTTGGAAGCTCGAGCTTCTCTGGTGGATCGCACAATAAGAATGGTGCGGCCGGGCCGCACCCTACGTCCCAGCCGCCCGAACCGTTCATTGAAGCGTTAGCTTTGTCTTGGTCTCCCGGAGCACGTTGCTCCCGCGGTAATGACCGGCTACGTTTCGCAGTTGCTCCGCCGTCACGCGGTAGCCTTGCGATTCGGCGAGTGCGGCCGCTCGCTCGGCTGTCGTCACGGCCTGCGGGAAATCGCCGGTTTCGGCGTAGGCGGCGGCCAATGTGTCCAGGACCAGGCAATCCCGGCCGGCCGTCAAGCGTTCCGCCTCTTTGGCCACTTGGACCGCCCGCGCACCGTTGCGAACCGTATCGTCGGGATCCGTCGCGAGTATCCGCGCCAACATGTTCTGCAAGGCCACATTCTCAGGAGACTTTTCCAATCCGCCTTCGAGGATGTGCACCGCCTCGCTTGACCGTCCCGCCCCGCGCCGGCAGGTGGCCAATCCCAGGTAGCCCAGTGCTTCGTCGGGCGCGTCGCGTACGGCGGCCTCGAACTGCGCCTCCGCTTCGCCGGTTCGCGAAAGCCCCAGATAGAGTTGTGCCAGCCCGATTCGCGTGCGCGCATGATGCGGATCGAGATCCAACGCGCGAAGGTAGTCATTGATCGCCTCCTCGTATCGCCCTGTTCGCTCAGCGATATGGGCGAGGTCCAGCCATGGTCCAGGCAGTTTGTCATCGGCCTGCACGACGGATAGGAGGGTCTTTTCCGCTTCCGGCAGTTGACCCCCACGCAACTGAGCCCGGCCCAACGCATGGCGCACCGCAAGATGATCTGGACGCAGATCAAGCGCCTTCTCGTAAGAAGATATTGCGGCGGACCATTTATCTTCATTCGCATAGCACTGACCCAGTCCTGCGTGGGCGGTGAAGCAATTCGGGTTGCCCTCGAGGGTGCGCGTCCACATCGATTCTGCATTTGAGAACACGGGCGCGTAGAAGAGCGTCAGAACGAGCAGCGTCACCACGATGACGCCAAGCACGCCACCCTGTGCGGCGCTACGGAGCTTCAGCTTTGCAAGGAGCGCCCGACCCGCCAGAGATACCACGACAAAAAAGCCGATGCAGGCGATGTAGACGTAGTGGTCCGACACGTAGGTCTCGCCCAGATTGCCGAAGGGGACCAGCCCCAGGACGGGCAGAAGAAAAACCAGAAAATGCACGAGCCCGTACATGGCGTAACGGTCGATCTTGCGACGACCGCGCCACAGGAGCACGATCGTACCGACCAGTAGCACCAGCGAAAGCCACCAGCGCCAATCGGTGGCCGACACGGACCATAGCGAGTAGATCGGAGTCAAACCTACGGGACAGAGCAACTTGAGAACGTAAAACCAGACCGCCGTCCCGGCAATAAGGAGGCGCTCCGACAAAGGCGGTATCGACACTTCCTCCACGAAGGGCTTCTCGAAGAGCACTGTCAGACCGAGCGCCGCGAACGCCAGGACGAACATGGGCAGTGTACGGACCACCGTGGACATCGCGCGCCGGCGCAGTACCAGCGTGTCGAGCCCGAGGATGGCGAGCGGCAGCGTGAGGATGGCCGTCTTGCTCAACAGCGCCGCGGCGAACGCCAGCAAACTCGCCAGATACCAGCGCCATTTGTCGCCGGTTCGGAATCGCATCCAACAAACAAGCGTCAAAAGAACGAAAAGGCAAGACAGCAAATTCTTCTGCTGCGCCACCCACGCCACGCTCATGGCCTGCATGGGATGTACGGCGAAGAGCAACGCCACGGCGACGGCAATCCCCCTCGTCAAGCCTGGTGCCCTGGCACGCTCTGGGGGTGCGGGGCCATAGTCAGGCCGTCGCTTGGGCGTGTTTTCATCAGGTGCTCCACGGCCTAGCTTCGCCAGACCGTGCCACCCAGCGCTTGAAGATTGGCAACGCACCAGTGCCCACAACGTCCACAGCAACAGGACGGCGTTGATGGCATGAAGGAGTACGCATGTCGCATGGTAGCCCGTGGGGTCGCGGCCCCAGAGTTGATACTGAATGCGCAGGAGCGTGAACGTGAGCGGATAGTACTGCTCGGCCTCCGTCGAGGCCCAGATGAGCCGCAGACCATCCGGCGCGGACATCAGGGGGCTGGTGGTCACGTACGCCTCGTCGTCCCAGCCGACCCAGTCGTAGCCGATGGACGGGGCGAACGTGACGAAGGCAACCGAGCCGACGAGAAGAGCCCAGGGCCAAATGCGCCAAGTGCGCACCTCACCATGAGCGCCGGCACCTACGGCACCACCGGTCACACCCTCAGCGCCGCCGACGTATCCGCTGTCAAACTTGTGACTCGTGCTCTCTGCTGACCGCGCCGTCATTATGGGACATTGTCCGGTCTGGCCGACGGGATGTCGACTCGCGCGGGCTTGCGCGCTGCGGGGGAGGAAGCTGGGCGCGTGTCTCGTTGGGGTAGGCATGTATTGAGCCACGGTAGGCGGAAAGCAACATCGCGGTGCTACTTCCGCTTCCTGACGGGCGCGGCTCGGTGTTGCTTCCGCTTCCCTACGGGCGCGGGTTGGTACGCTTCGCCCGGTCGGGCGCTCCCTTGGGGTTGGGCGACCGCGCAAGCTGAAGCTTGCGGCTCGGGGCGGTGCGGACTGAAGTGAGACTGTCAAATGGCTTCGTGGTGCGTCACGTTCAAGTTCAGGGAGCCAGCGGATGAGAGATCCGCCCGAGGAGTTGTCGGTACGCCTCGGTAGCAACCCGGACGGTTCGGCGGGGTAACCTGCCGGATCGAAGC
>Ga0210111_1000167_pt1 | contig 17094 bp, 13 predicted proteins | sample China_Galinas_PW_6_FD_185520 | JGI IMG/M metagenome (GOLD analysis project Ga0210111, IMG submission 185520) | Wetland microbial communities from San Francisco Bay, California, USA, that impact long-term carbon sequestration - China_Galinas_PWC_D2... | ecosystem: Environmental > Aquatic > Marine... | reverse complement strand
AGGAGGCCTTCGAATGCGCCTGCCACTCCACTCCGGGGCGCATCAAGATCTCGATCGTCGGGTCATGACCGGCAGCAGGCTGCAGCAGGGGCTGGCCGACAAGGCGCAGGTGTGGGGCGGGTGGATCACCGGCCCCACTTTCGGCGGGCCCGAGGAGTTCGCCCGCGCCGGCTACGACTACATCGGATTCGACGTCCAGCACAGCTATCTCGACGACGCCGACGTGGCGGCCATCCTCCGCCGGACCGAGCACGTCCCCGTCGCGACCGCCGTCCGACTCCCCTCCGCGGCGCCGGCGCCGATCGGCCGAGTCCTCGACGCCGGTGCGGACGCGATCATCGTCGCCATGGTCGACACCCCCGAGCAGGCCGCCGATGCGGTGGCGGCCACCCGGTACGCGCCCGACGGCATCCGCAGCTTCGGCCCGCTGCGGGCCAGCATGGGCCACGACCCGGCCGCACTCCAGGCCCGGGCCGGCGTATTCGCGATGATCGAAACGGTGCAGGGCCTGCAGTCTGTCGCCGAGATCTGCTCTGTGCCAGGACTGTCCGGGGTCTACGTCGGTCCCGCCGACCTCGCCCTCTCGCTCGGTGTCGGCATTGCGGGGGCGACCCGCCATCCCCGGGTACGGGAGGCGATGACACAGGTCCTCCAAGCCGCCTCGGCCGCCGGCGTGGTGGCAGGCATCCACGCCGGCGACGGCGCAACAGGAAAGGACATGGCCGCGTTGGGCTTTCAGATGATCACCCTGGCAGCGGAGTCGCAGGCACTGCGCCGCGGTGCGGCGGCGCACCTCGAGGACGCGACGGGTCGGCACAGCGAGGTCACGACGAAGGGGTATCTGTGAGCACAGATCGGGTCGCCCTGGTCACCGGAGCTGCCCGCGGCCAGGGAGCGGCGATCGTTCGGCGTCTGCGCACCGACGGGTTTCTGGTCGCCGCCGCCGACCGGCTCGTCGACGACCTTCGTGCCGGAACCGACGCGCTCGATGATCCCGGCGTGCTGGCGGTGGCCCTGGACGTGACCTCTGCCGAGCAATGGCGCGCCGGGGTCGCCGAGGTGGTCGACCGGTTCGGGGGATTGACCGCGCTGGTCAACAACGCCGGCGTGCTGCACCGTGCTTCGCTCTCCGACGAGACCGCCGAGGGGTTCGAGAGGAGCTGGCGGGCCAACTGTCTGGGACCGTTCCTGGGCATCCAGGCGGTACTGGAGCACCTGCGCCGCAGCGACGGCGCCGCGATCGTCAACACCTGCAGCACCGGCGCCATCCGGCCGTTTCCCAACCACGCCGCCTACGGCTCGTCGAAGTGGGCGCTGCGCGGGCTGACCCAGATAGCGGCGGCAGAGCTGGCCGGCGACGGAATCCGGGTCAACGCAGTCTTTCCCGGCCCGGTCGAAACCCCCATGCTCAGCGCAGCAACCCAACAGCGCCTGGCGACGCGAGCGCCCAACGGGCGACTGGGGCAGCCCACGGAGATCGCGGACGCGGTGGCATTCCTGGTCTCCGACCAAGCCTCGTTCATCACAGGATCCGAACTCGTCGTCGACGGTGGTCAATGTCTACAGATCGGGTGAACACAATGTCAGTGGGCATCATCGGTGCCGGACCAGGCGGGTTGGCGCTCGGGATCTTCCTCGCCAAAGCCGGATTCCGCGACTTCACCATCTTCGACCGCGAGGACGGGGTGGGCGGAACCTGGCGGACCAACACCTATCCCGGGCTGGCCTGCGACGTGAAGTCCCACCTGTACTCCTATTCGTTCGAACTCAACCCGGACTGGAGTCGGATGTGGTCGGGACAGCCGGAGATCCTGGAGTACTTCGAGCGCTGCACACAGCGCCACAGCCTGGGGCCGCATCTGCGCCTCAACACTGAAATCCGGTCCGCGCAATGGAACTCGACTGAGAACACGTGGACTTTGACGACCAGCACCGGCGAGCAGTACCGCTTCGACATCGTGGTGTCCGCGGTAGGCCTGTTCACCCAGCCGACGCTGCCCGACCTGGTCGAACAGGAACCGTTCGCCGGCGGGGTGATGCACACCGCGCAGTGGGACCATTCGGTGGATCTGACCGGTTCCCGGGTGGCGGTGCTGGGCACCGGCGCGACGGCGGCGCAGTTGCTGCCCGAGGTCGCCAAGGTGGCCGACCGGGTGTACTCGGTGCAGCGCTCGCCGACCTGGGTGCTGCCCAAACCCGACCGCCCCTACACCGACCGGGAACGCTGGGTGTTCAACCATGTGCCGTTCGCCAAGAAGCTGTACCGGACGAAGTTGTGGTTGCGCAGCGAGGCCAACATCTCGGTGATCGAGAACGGCAGCGACAAGACCCAGGAGTTCAAGGCCAACGCGTTGCGTTTCCTCGAGTCGACGATCCTCGATGCCGACCTGCGGGCCAAGCTCACGCCCGACCATCCACTGGGCTGCAAACGCCTGCTGTTTGCCGCGGACTACCTGTCGACCCTGACAAAGCCCCACGTCGAGGTGGTCACGAGCCCCGCCCGGTATCTGCGTGCCCACTCGCTGGTGACCGAGGACGGCACCGAGCTCGACGTGGATTACGTGCTGTGCGCCACCGGGTACGCCGCCGCCGACTACCTGGGCCAGATCGACGTCATCGGCGAGGACGGCACCTCGTTGCACGAGGCCTGGAGCGACGGGGCGTACGCCTACCTGGGCATGGCAGTGCCGGGGTTCCCGAACTTCTTCATGTTGTACGGGCCCAACACCAACGTCGGCTCCAACAGCGTGATCTTCATGCTCGAAGCACAGGCGCACTACATCGTGCGCGCGCTGAAGTACCTGCGTCGCAAGCGACTACGCTACATCGCGGTGCGGCCGCAGGCGATGTCCGACTTCCTGGCCGACATCGACCGCTGGATGGAGGGCACCGTGTGGACAACCAGGTGCAGCAACTACTTCCGCTCCCCGAACGGGCGGGTGGTGACGCAGTGGCCGCGCAGCGCCCGCTCGTTCTGGACCATGACCCGGCGATTCCGCGCAGCCGACTACACCTTCACCACGCCGTCACGAGCCCGCTAGCACGTGGACGGCGAAGCGGATCCCGATATCACCCGCCGGCTCGATCCCGCGCTGCGCCAGTTCGCCTCGGCGCGCAGCGATCTGTCGACGGGCAGCCTTGCCTCGGTTCGCGATTCGCTGAACCAGCGCCGCCGCGAGGCCGCCGGCCAAGTGGACGCCACCGGGGTCGAAATCGAGGACACCGGGGTTCCCCGGGACGGCGCCCCGCCGCTGAGGGTCCGGATCTACCGTGGCGGCACATCGCCGTCGCCGGCGGTGGTCTACTGCCATGCCGGCGCGTTCGCGCTGGGCAACCTCGACACCGATCACCGGCAATGTGTCGAACTCGCCCGGCGCGGCGGCTGCACGGTGGTCTCCGTCGACTACCGGCTGGCCCCCGAACACCGCTACCCGGCCGCGTTGGACGATGTGACCGCGGCGCTGGGCTGGGTGTGGAACACGGCGGCAGAACTGGGCCTCGATCGCGACCGGCTGGCCGTCGCCGGCAGCAGTGCCGGTGGGGCCCTGGCGGCGTGCCTGGCCCAGCGCTCCGCGGCTCGGGCGCTGCCCCCGATCAAGTTCAGTCTGCTGCACCAGCCGGTCCTCGACGACCGGCCGACGGCCTCGAAGGCCGAGTTCGTCACGACACCGGGCTTCGACGGTCCCGCCACCGCGGTGATGTGGCAGCACTACCTCGGCGACACCGCGCCCATCCCAGACGCCGTTCCGGCCCGCAACGACCGATTAGCCGGTACCGCAACTACTTTGATCACCTGCTCGGAGTTGGACCCGCTGCGTGACGAGGCCATCGACTACGCCCGCCGGCTCATCGCGGCCGGGGTACGCGTCGACGTGCACGTCTTCGGCGGAACCTGTCACGGCTTCGATTCGCTGTGCCCCGACTGGGAGGTCAGCCGCGGGTTGTTCGCGATGCAGGGCGACATGCTCAGGCGTTCGCTGGCGGCAGTCTGATCTTTACAGATCAGCAGCAAAGTGTCACGCTGATCAGTGCGCACTAGGGATGGAGGGTCCATGGGAGTTGACACGTTCGAGTCCGACGACCGCGGTGCGCAGCGCGACATCGCCAGACCTCGCGCCCAGATGCCGAGGTTCGCCCGGTACCGGCTCGACGTGATCGGCTCCGACGTCGCCGACGTCGTGTCCTCGGCCGGTGGCTGGTTGTTCGACCGGGCGATGGCCGGCTGGGACGTCGGCGTCGCCGTTCCCGGGGACGCCGACGCGCGTCCGCTGGAGATCCTCGGCGTGCGGACGCTTCCGCTGCCGGCACTGCTCGCAGCCGAGAAGAGTTCCGCACCGTCTGCCCTCGCCGTCGCCGAAGGGCTGTGCAGTACCCATGACGGCGTGCGGGAAGCGGTGGCCGCGGCGGTGCGCTCGAACCGCAACGAGGTCACCGTGTGGGGCGACCCGTGGGGCACCAGCCTGGGCCAACGCGGTAACGAGGTACGACACGTGCTGAGCGCTGCCGCCCGGGCGTTCAAGGCCCAGGCGCTGGCCGCCGCCGGGCAGGGCCGGGCCGCGGTGGCGCCGTTCGAAGCGTTCCGCAGCCACGGCCGCTGGTGCCGTACGGAGTTCCCCGACCTGCTGCCAGTCGGCTAGACGGTCGACGATGCGGCCCGCACGCGGGCCGGGGAGGAGACCGGCAATCAGGACCTAGCCGGTCGACGATGCGGCCCGCACGCGGGCCCGACCGCGCCCGACGGTAACGCCACGGCGGAAATCCGGGGGGCCGATTCCCTCCATTGCGCTACATTCGGCGACTAGCGCGGTGCGTCGACGAAGATGTCGATGATCGGACGGTCGCCGCCGCCATAGCGGGACAGGTCGTCGATGCCCGCCGCGGTGAGCACCTCGGAATCGATGAAGCACTGGCCGTTGACCTCGCGGCCGGGCGCCGTCAGGATCTCGACGGCCGCGTCGGCCATGATCTCGGGGCTGCGCGAGGACGCCAGCGCGCTCTCGGAATCTGCGGAGTTCGCGACCGCCGCGGTCGCGATATAGGTCTCCGGCCACAGGCAGCTGAAACCGATACCGGTGTCGGCGTACTCGGCTGCCCACCCCAACGACAGCAGGGTCATGCCGTACTTCGACAACGTGTACGCCGGATGCGCGCCCAGCCAGTACGGGTTCATGTTCAGCGGGGGTGCGATGGTCAGGACGTGACCGTTGGGCGACCGGCGCAGGTGCGGCAAGCAGGCCTTGGTCAACAGGAACGTGCCGCGAATGTTGATCTGTTGCATGAGATCGAACTTCTTGGCCGACAGTTCCTCGGTGGGTTCGACGGCGATCGCGCTGGCGTTGTTCAGGCAGATGTCCACGCCGCCGAAATTCTGCACTGCGGCATCCACCGCACGCGCGACGTCCTCCTCACTTCGCACGTCGCCGACCACGGCGACGGCCTTGCCGCCTGCGGCCACGATCTCCTCGGCGGCGGTGTACACCGTGCCGGGCAGGCGCGGGTGCGGTTCGCCGGTCTTGGCCAGCAGCACGACGTTGGCCCCCTGGCGGGCTGCGCCCAACGCGATCGCCAGGCCGATGCCCCGGCTGCCGCCCGATACGACCATCGTTCGATCAGTGAGCACGTGCTTCTCGGCCATCGTTCTCCTCGACGGTAATTACATTCTCTTATTCAGCGAGCATAGTACTCACTGCAGAAGAACGACTCGGCACCCGAGGCGAACCGCCAGTTTCGCCGCAGAGATCCGCAGGGAAGATCAGTCGCGCAGGGGCCGCGAATGCCGACCGTATGTGGCGGCGTCGTCGGGATCGTCGCGATAGTGCCGCGGGCGCCGGGGCCGACTCTCGTCGCTGAGACGGTGCCGCGCGGTGTCCGGCGCGGGTTCGCTCGGCTCGTAGGAGGCCTGACCCGGCTCGGCTCCATATCCGTCCAATGTCTCAGCGGCAACCGATCTCCACAGCGGGGAGTCGTCCTCGTCGAACGGCAGCGAAGTGCGCCAGCCGTGGGTGTCATCGAACAGCTCGGGGAACCTGATCGGTCCGCCCAACGGGTCCTCGGCCGGCGGGGACGGCTGCGGCGCGGGCGCCGCGGCGTTCAACGGCTGGTAGCGCGACTCGGCCTCGACGTGAAAACCATTGTGAGCGAATCCGATCGGATCCGTGGTCAGCGGTTCGGGTTCCGCGGATCGATACCCGCCAGCCTCGTCGCCCTCGTCGCCACGTTGCCACACTGCGGACGGAATGCCGCCCCACGCGATGCGCTCGGTTTGCTCGTCGGCGTCGTCGGGCGCCGGGAGGCCGTGATCGGGTTCCCGGATGACGGCGTACTCGACATAGTCGTCATCGTCGTAGTCGTCGTCGTAGTCGTCCTCGTAGCCCACATCGTCACAGAGCGGGATCTCGTCGGTGATCTCGTCGTCGGGCAGGAACGCGGGCCCGGGAGCACGCCAGGGAATTCCGCCGACGAAGAAGAGTGCCGCGAGAATCCCGAACAGCGCCACCAACGCCGGCAGCAGCATCGACTGGGACAGCGCGGCCGAGAACGGCTCCCGAAGGAACAGCGGCAACTGCAACACCGGCGACTGCTGCGGTTGCGCACCGGCGGGCGCCGACGGCATCTCGGCACTGATCCGTGAGGCCATGAACGCCGCAATGCTGGCACTACCGAGCACCGAGCCGACCTGCCGGGTCGCGTTGTACACCCCCGACCCCGCACCGGCCAGCCGCGGCGGCAGATTGCGGGTCGCGGTCGTCGCCAGCGGCGCCCAGATGAACGCCATGCCCACCCCCATCCCGGCCAGCGGCAACAGCAGCCGCCAGATCGGCGTGGTCGGCGTCATCTCTATCGACAGCCAGGTCAGGGCGATCGCCAGCACCGAGAAACCGAAACCGACGACAGGTCTCGGGTGGACGCTGTCCACGATCCGGCCGACGAACGGCGCAAGCACCCCGGTGGCGATCGCCATCGGGGCGGTGAGCAGCGCCGACCGGGTGGGCGTCAGGCCGCACACCACCTGCGCATAGAACATCACCGGCAGCACCATCGCCGTCACCACGAACCCGATCACCGCGACCCCGACGTTGGACAGACTGAAGTCGCGGTCGGCGAAGATCTCCAACGGGATCAGCGGTTCGCGGCGGTTGATCGACTGCCAGTAGACGAACGCGACCATGAACCCGGCGCCGGCCACGAGGACCGCCCAGATCCAGGCCGCCCAGTGCTGCGTCTGGCCCTCCTGCAGGCCGAAGACGATCAGGAACATCCCGATCCCCGAAAGCGCCACCCCTAGAAGATCGAAACGATGCTCGTGCGTGGGCAGCGCCGGCACGAGCCACATCGCCAGACCGAGCCCGATGACGCCGATCGGCACGTTGACGAAGAAGATCCACTCCCAGCCCAGATGGTCGACGAGCACACCGCCGGCGATGGGGCCGACCAGTGTGGCAACACCTGCCGTCGCCCCCCACACACTCATCGCCACCCCGCGTCGCTGCGCCGGGAAGATCCGGGTGATCGTCGACAGCGTCTGGGGAGTCAGCAGCGCAGCGCCGATGCCCTGCACGACCCGGGCGGCGATCAGCAAGCCGATCGAACCGGCCAGACCACACCACAGCGACGACGCCGTGAAGACCGCCAGGCCGATCACGTAGAGGTTCTTCGGGCCGAACCTGTCCCCCAGCCGCCCGGCAACCAGCAGCGGGACGGCGTAGGCGAGCAGGTAGGCGCTGGTCACCCAGATCACCGTGTCGTAGTCGGTGATGTGCAGCGCGTCCATGATGCTCGGGTTTGCGACCGCGACGATCGTCGAGTCGACCAGGATCATGAAGAAGCCGACCATCATGGCCCACAGCGCATTCCACGGATTCGCCGGCGCCGAGACAGCCGAAGCAGCGGCCGGGAGGCCGTCGCGGAGGTCCCGCGTCCTGCTCATCTCCGCACCTCGCTTCGATTCCCTGCAATGCGGGTCGGGTCTGCACCGCCCATGCTGCCCCGGGCCGCATCGACGTCTGACTCGGCCGGTCGTTGCTGCAGCGACACCCGGTGTAACTCGACCTCGCCACGTCGTCATCCGGTCGCAACCGCTGTATCGGGACGAGACTAACGACCACGCGGTCGGCCGCGCCAGCACTGCGGCCCGAAGGCCCTGGGCACCGACGATTCCGACCAGCGTAGGTTTATGGCAATCATCGGGGGGAATCGTCCCGTGGAGAACCGACACCGGACGCAGTCAGGAAGCCAAGGAGGACCCATGCAGTCGGAACGCTTTCGCCCGTTGGTGGATGCGAAAGGGCCGTTCGTCTCCATCTTTTTTGATGACACCCACGACACCCAGGACGCGGCCGCCCAACTCGACGCCAGGCTGCGCGACGTCCGGAAACACCTCGAGGAGCAGGCCGTCGACACGTCGGTGATCGCGGCGATCGACAGCGCGGTGCGCGGCACCCATCCCCCGGTGGGGCGCAGCGGCCGCGCCGTGATCGCCTCCGGCGACACCGTCGTCCTCGACGAACACCTGCTGGTTCCGCCCACCGCCACGATCGTGCGAGTCTCCGAACTGCCCTATGTGGTCCCCGTCGTCGAGCACGGGCTGGTGCACACCGGCTATCTACTGGTGGCCGTCGACCATGCCGGCGCCGACATCGCGCTGCACAAGGGCGGCAAGGTCAGCACCGAGACCGTCGAGGGTGCGGGCTACCCGGTGCACAAGGCCAAGGCCGCCGAGCACCACGAATACGGCAAGTCGCAGCCTCGGGTCGAAGAAGAAGTGCGCAAGAACCTCCGCGCGGTGGCCGACCGGGTCACCCACCTGGTCGATGAGTCCGGCGCCCAGATCGTGTTCATCACCGGCGAGGTCAGCTCGCGCGCCGAACTGGTCTCCACGCTGCCCGAGCGGGTCGCCGGCAAGGCGGTGCAGCTGCGCGGTGGCGGGCGCACCGGCGGCACCGACGAGGCCGAGGTGCACGAGGAGATCGGCCGCGAGTTCGGCCAACGCCGGAGGGAAGCCATCAACGAGGTCGCCCAACGGTTCGCGGCCGGTCGGGGCACCGGCATGGCTGTCGAGGGCCTGGCAGACGTCACCGCCGCGCTGCGCGATGGGGCGGTGGACACCCTGATCATCGGTGCACTCGGGGATGCCACGGTCGTCGCCGACACCGACCTCGCGATGATCGCGCCGAGTGCCGACACACTCTCCGATCTGGGCGGCGCGCCGGCACGCGTCCTGCGCGCCGACGAGGCCCTGCCGCTTCTGGCCGTGGCCACCGCCGCGGGGCTGGTGTGCACCGACGGGCAGTTGAGCCCCACCGACGGTATCGGTGCGGTGCTGCGCTACGCGGAGATGAGTCCGGCCGGCTGAGCATCGTCGCCACCGGTCAGACCGGCTCGGCGACGACCTCCTCCTCGGTAGCGGGCACGCCGACCGAAACCAGCGCCAACAAAGCGATCACCGTGCCGGCCGTCATCACCAACGACACCGCGACATCGTCGTTGCCGAGCAGGCCGACCACCGGGGCGATCGCGGCACCCATCCCGAACTGCGCGGCGCCGAGCAGCGCGGCGGCCGTGCCCGCGGCATCGGGGTGGCGCGACAAGGCCACGGCGGGCGCGTTCGGAATGACCAGTCCCAGCGTGGCCAACATCGCCCACACCGGGAGAACGAAGCCCAGCATGCCGCCGGTCTGGCTCACCGACAGCGCGATAAACACCGCACCGGCAAGACCGGCCACCGTCAGCGCCCCCAGCATGATGCGCTGCGGAGAGAACCAGCGCAGCAGCACCACGTTGAACTGCGTCGCACCGATCAGGGCGATCGCGCCGGCACCGAACACCACCGCGAAGCTCTGCTGATCGAGACCGTAGCGGCCCTGCAGCACGAACGAGGCGCCCGCGATGTAGGCGAACAGCCCCGACATGCCGAGCGCTCCGACCACGACCAGGACGACGAAGCGAAGATCACCGAGCAGCTCGATGTAGGTGGCGAGGATTGACCGCACCCGCAACGGCCGCCGGTGCGCCGACGGCAAGGTTTCCGGCAGCGCCAGCGACGCCACCAGCAGCAGCATCCCGGCCAACACGATCAGCACCGCGAACACCCAGTGCCAGGACGCGTGCAGCAGCACCACCGCGCCCAGCGACGGGGCGACCACCGGAGCCACCCCGAGGACCAGCATCAGCCGCGACATCACCGTGGCCGCCTCCGAGTCGATGAACAGATCGCCGACGACGGCGACCGCCACCACCATCGCCGCGGCCGCGCCCATACCCTGCAGCGCGCGTGCCAGGCCCAGCATGACCATGTTCGGGGCGGCCAGGCACCACAACGACGCCAGCATGTGCAGCACGATGCCGGCCATCACGGGCCGGCGGCGCCCCAGCGAATCCGACAGCGGCCCCACGATGAGCTGGCCGAGCGCCAGCCCAGCCAGGGTGCCGGTGAGCGTCAGCTGCGCCACCGAGGACGACACCGCCAGCTCCTTGGCGATGCGCGGCAACGCCGGCAGATACATGTCGATGGTGAGCGGCCCGAGAGCGACAAGCGCACCCAGGATGGCGATCATCCGCCAACGGTTCGGCGCAGCCATCTCCCCGTCGGCCGTCGTGTCCGGGGCGACCTTCACAACGGGCGATGTTGCCATGCCTAGCCACAGCGTCGCGCCCTGATTTTTTGTTCCTCCTGCGGCTATCCGGCCTGCGGTGACACGGATCACTTGGGGCACGAATCGGCGACGCCCATTCGTTAGCGTGAAGGCAACTCGCAGACAGTGGAGGCAGGCATGAGGGTCCGTCGAAGGGAGACGTCAGCCGTGCCGTCACACAAGCCAATGCCTGTCCAGAACGCCGAGGACGACGCCACGATGTCGGCACGTGTGCTGTCGCACATCATCGAACGCAGCACCCGCGCCCAAGCACCGGCGGTCAAGGCCTATGTGGCCCGGCTGCGTCGATCGCACCCGGACGCCACCCCGGCCGACATCGTCACCAAACTCGAGAAGCGCTACCTCGCCACGGTGACGGCTTCAGGCGCCGCCGTCGGATCGGCGGCAGCATTCCCGGGTGTCGGCACGCTGGCCGCGCTGTCGGCCGTCGCCGGAGAGACGTTGGTGTTCCTCGAGGCCACGGCGGTGTTCGTGCTGGCCGTCGCCGAGGTGCACGGCATCCCGGTCGACCAGCGTGAGCGCCGCCGGGCGCTGGTGCTCTCGGTGCTCGTCGGCGAGGATTCCAAGCGCGCCGTCGCCGACCTGATCGGCACCGGCCGTACCAACGGAGCCTGGCTGGCCGAGGGGGCCGCGGAGCTTCCCCTGCCGGCGCTGTCCCAGCTCAACACCCGGCTGACGCGGTATTTCGTCAAGAGGTACACACTCAAACGCAGCGCGATGGCCTTCGGCAAGATGCTGCCCGCCGGCATCGGAGCGGTGGTCGGCGGCGGCGGCAACCGCGCGATGGGCAAGAAGATCGTGAGCAACGCCCGCCGGGTGTTCGGCCCGGCGGCGAGCCGCTGGCCGGTAACCCTGCATCTGTTGCCCGCGGTCGAAGAGGTCCGGTAGGGCTCGGACGACGGGAGCTCGCCGCCGCTCGGCGACCCTGGTCTACCGGTTGTCGAACCGGCGTCAGGCATGGTGGTGACGTGCTTCGGGAACTCCGAAGAAGCGATAGCCTTTAGACGGGCAGCCGGCAACGGCGCGACATGGATTTAGGCAGGCAGTATCAGCGCTTGCCGAACAGAGGAATCGAGGCGAGCAACTCCGTGAGCAGTACGAGTTCACCATTCGGCCAGAACGAATGGTTGGTCGAGGAGATGTACCGCAAGTTCCGCGACGACCCGTCCTCGGTCGACCCGAGCTGGCATGAATTCCTGGTCGACTACAACCCCGAGCCGACAACCGAGACGGCGGCCACGGGTGGAAACGGTCAAGCGTCGACGAACGCGGCGGCCGCGCCGCCCAAACCCGCACCGGCAGCACCCGCAACGCCGGCGGCCAATGGGGCCAAGGCACCGCCGGCCGCCGCCCCGCCGAAGGCCACCAAAGCGGCCCCGCCGGCCGCCAAGGCCGCGCCTGCAGTCGCGTCCGGCGACGAGACCCAGGTGCTGCGCGGCGCCGCCGCGGCCGTCGTCAAGAACATGGACGCATCGTTGGACGTCCCGACGGCCACCAGTGTGCGGGCCATCCCGGCCAAGCTGATGATCGACAACCGCGTCGTGATCAACAACCACCTCGGGCGCACCCGTGGCGGCAAGATCAGTTTCACCCACCTGCTGGGGTACGCGATCGTGCAGGCGGTCAAGAGCTTCCCGAACATGAACCGGCATTTCGCCGAGATCGACGGCAAGCCCAACGCGGTCACCCCGGCTCACACCAATCTCGGCCTGGCCATCGACCTGCAGGGCAAGGATGGCAAACGTTCGCTGGTGGTCGCCGCGATCAAGGGCTGCGAGACCATGGCATTCGGACAGTTCATCGCCGCCTACGAAGACATCGTGCGACGCGCCCGCGACGGCAAGCTGACCGCTGAGGACTTCTCCGGTGTGACGATCTCGCTGACCAATCCCGGCACGATCGGAACGGTCCACTCGGTCCCGCGGTTGATGCAGGGGCAGGGCGCGATCATCGGCGCCGGCGCCATGGAGTATCCGGCGGAGTTCCAGGGCGCCAGCGAGGAGCGCATCGCCGAGTTGGGCATCGGCAAGCTGATCACGCTGACGTCGACCTACGACCACCGCATCATCCAGGGCGCGGAGTCGGGTGACTTCCTGCGGACCATCCACCAGCTGCTGCTCTCCGACGACTTCTACGACGAGATCTTCTTCGAACTCGGCATCCCCTACGAGCCGGTGCGCTGGCGCAGCGACAACCCGGACCCGATCGTCGACAAGAGTGCCCGGGTCATCGAGCTGATCGCGGCCTACCGCAACCGCGGGCACCTGATGGCCGACATCGATCCGCTGCGATTGGACAAGAGCCGCTTCCGCAGCCACCCCGACCTCGACGTGCTGACCCACGGCCTGACGCTGTGGGACCTCGACCGTGAGTTCAAGGTCAACGGGTTCGCCGGCAAGGAATACAAGAAGCTACGCGATGTGCTGGGGTTGCTGCGCGATGCCTACTGCCGGCACGTCGGCGTGGAATACACCCACATCCTCGAACCCGAGCAGCAGAAGTGGCTGCAGGAGCGTATCGAGGTCAAGCACGACAAGCCGACCGTCGCCCAACAGAAGTACATTCTGTCGAAACTGAACGCGGCCGAGGCGTTCGAGACGTTCCTGCAGACAAAATACGTTGGCCAGAAACGCTTTTCGCTGGAGGGCGCAGAAACCGTCATCCCAATGATGGACGCGGCGATCGACCAGGCCGCCGAGCACGCGCTCGACGAGGTCGTCATCGGCATGCCGCACCGTGGCCGGCTCAACGTGCTGGCCAACATCGTCGCCAAGCCGTACTCGCAGATCTTCAGCGAATTCGAGGGCAACCTCAACCCGTCGCAGGCGCACGGCTCCGGCGATGTGAAATACCACCTCGGCGCCACCGGCAACTACATCCAGATGTTCGGTGACAACGACACTCAGGTCTCCTTGACGGCCAACCCGTCACACCTGGAGGCCGTCGACCCGGTGCTCGAAGGTTTGGTGCGCGCCAAGCAGGATCTGCTGGACAAGGGGTCCGGCGAGGACGGCTTCACCGTCATGCCGCTGATGCTGCACGGCGATGCCGCATTCGCCGGACAGGGAGTGGTCGCCGAGACGTTGAACCTGGCCCTGCTGCGTGGGTACCGCACGGGCGGCACGATCCACATCATCGTCAACAACCAGATCGGCTTCACCACCTCGCCTGATGACTCCCGCTCGTCGGAGTACTGCACCGACGTCGCCAAGATGATCGGGGCGCCGATCTTCCACGTCAACGGCGACGATCCGGAAGCATGTGTATGGGTGGCGCGGCTGGCTGTCGACTTCCGGCAGAAGTTCAAGAAGGACGTCGTCATCGACATGTTGTGCTACCGCCGGCGCGGGCACAACGAGGGCGACGACCCATCGATGACCCAGCCCTACATGTACGACGTCATCGATACCAAGCGCGGTGTGCGCAAGACCTACACCGAAGCCCTGATCGGCCGCGGCGACATCTCGATGAAAGAGGCCGAGGACGCGCTGCGCGACTACCAGGGCCAACTGGAGCGGGTGTTCAACGAGGTCCGCGACCTCGAGAAGCATGCGGTCGAGCCCAGCGAGTCGGTGGAGACCGACCAGATGATCCCCCGGGGTATGACCACGGCGGTGGACAAGGCCCTGCTGGCCCGTATCGGGGACGCCCACCTCGCGTTCCCGGAAGGCTTCTCGGTGCATCCGCGCGTCAAGCCGGTGCTGGAGAAGCGCCGCGACATGGCCTACGAGGGCAAGGTGGACTGGGCGTTCGCCGAGCTGCTCGCGCTGGGGTCGTTCCTGGCCGAGGGCAAGTTGATCCGGCTGTCCGGGCAGGACACCCGCCGGGGCACGTTCACGCAGCGGCACTCAGTGATCATCGACCGCAAGACGGGCGAGGAGTTCACCCCGCTGAAGCTGCTGACCACCAACCCCGACGGCACCACGACCGGCGGGCGGTTCCTGGTGTACGACTCGGCGCTGTCGGAATACGCGGCGGTCGGCTTCGAGTACGGCTACTCGGTGGGCAACCCCGACGCACTGGTGCTGTGGGAGGCGCAGTTCGGCGACTTCGTCAACGGCGCGCAGTCCATCATCGACGAGTTCATCAGCTCCGGCGAAGCCAAGTGGGGCCAGCTCTCCGACGTGGTGCTGCTACTGCCGCACGGTCACGAGGGGCAGGGCCCCGACCACACGTCGGGACGCATCGAGCGGTTCCTGCAGCTGTGGGCCGAGGGTTCGATGACGATCTCGATGCCGTCCACCCCAGCGAACTACTTCCACCTGCTGCGCCGGCACGGCCTCGACGGTGTGCACCGACCGCTGATCGTGTTCACGCCCAAGTCGATGCTGCGCAACAAAGCCGCCGTCAGCGACATTCGGGACTTCACCGAGCAGAAGTTCCGGTCGATCCTGGAGGAGCCGACCTATGTCGACGGCGACGGCGACCGTAGCAAGGTCACCCGGATCCTTCTGACCAGCGGCAAGATCTACTACGAGCTGGTCGCCCGCAAGGCCAAGGACAAGCGCGACGACGTCGCGATCGTTCGGATCGAACAGCTTGCTCCGCTGCCCAAACGCCGGCTGAGCAACACCCTGGACTCCTATCCCAATGCCAAGGAATTCTTCTGGGTGCAGGAGGAGCCTGCGAACCAGGGCGCCTGGCCGACGTTCGGGCTGGAACTCCCGGAGCTGCTCCCCGACACGCTGACCGGGGTCAAGCGGATCTCGCGGCGCGCGATGTCGGCGCCGTCATCGGGGTCGTCGAAGGTACACGCCGTCGAACAGCAGGAGATCCTCGACGAGGCGTTCGGCTAGCTTTGCGCGCGAGTGTGAATCCTCTGCGAGATTCCGCGTGATTTCTCGCAGAGGATTCACACTCGCGACGTGGTTGATCTACACGCCGAGGTTGTCCAGGATCGGCAGCGGGATCGGTGACTGGCCGTTGGCCAGCGAGCCGACCGCGCCGGGGCAGAACGTCGAGATCGCCAGGCCGGTGAACATGGTGGCCGGGCCCAGCGGTTCGCCGATGGTGTCGGCAACCCGGGCAGCGATATCGGCGGTGTTCTGACCACGCTCGGCCAGCAAGGGGCATAGCGACTGGCCCAGGGCGACGGCGTCGCCCGGATTGATGTCGGTGATACCGACCCCGTTCAGGGCCGCCAAGAAGTCATCGACAGTGGGATCGGCGTTGGCGGGCGCGGCGAACGCGGTGGCGCCGGCGACCAGGCCGGCCGCCGCCGTGAGGCACCAGGCACTCCCCATTCGGCGGAACTTCATGCCTTGAGCATCGCCCATGGGCATCCCGCCGTTACCGGCGGGTCGGATAGCCGCTAACCTGAGCTCATTCGACACACGTTCAACAACTTGAGGAGCGTTCATGCAGGGGTTTGCCGGAAAGGTCGCGGTGGTGACCGGCGCCGGGTCGGGCATCGGCCAGGCGCTCGCTGTCGAATTGGGCCGATCGGGTGCCAGCGTGGCGATCAGCGACGTCGACACCGACGGGCTCGCGGTCACCGAGGAGCGCCTCAAGGCGATCGGCACCCCGGTCAAGGCCGACCGCCTCGACGTCACCGAGCGAGAGGCATTCCAGGCCTATGCCGACGAGGTCAAGGCGCACTTCGGCAAGGTCAACCAGATCTACAACAACGCCGGCATCGCGTTCAGCGGCGATATCGAAGTCACCCAGTTCAAGGAGATCGAGAGGGTGATGGACGTCGACTTCTGGGGCGTCGTGAACGGCACCAAGGTCTTCCTGCCGCATCTCATCGAGTCCGGCGACGGCCATGTCATCAACATCTCCAGCGTGTTCGGCCTGTTCTCGGTGCCCGGACAGGCCGCCTACAACTCGGCGAAGTTCGCGGTGCGCGGGTTCACCGAGGCACTGCGCCAGGAGATGATGGTGGCCAAGCACCCGGTGAAGGTGACGACGGTGCACCCCGGCGGCATCCAGACCGCCATCGCCCGCAACGCCACAGTCGCCGAGGGACTCGACCAGGCCGCGATGGCGCAGGCCTTCGACAAGGTGGCCAGAACGTCGCCGGAGCGGGCGGCCCAGATCATCCTCGACGGCGTCCGCAAGAACCGGGCCCGCGTGCTGGTCGGTGCCGACGCCAAGATCCTGGACCTCATCGTGCGTATCACCGGATCGGGCTACCAGCGGCTGTTCTCCGCTGTTCTGCCGCGGCAGGTGCCCCCGACCCGCTGAATCCTTCAGTGACCCAACGGGTGTGCCGCCAGCCAGCGCTCGGCAACCGACCTCGGATCGGCACCGGCGGCGACCTGCCGGCGCATGTCCACCAGCGACGCGGTGTCGAGCACCCCGGCGATCTGGTCGATCGCGAGAACCTGACTCTCGCTCAGTTCGTTGCGCCGATACAGCGGCACAACGTTCTCGGCCTGCACCAGGGCGGGTTTGCGATCGGTGAGCACCACCACCCCCGAGGGCACCCCGGGATCGGCGG
>Ga0210111_1000166_pt1 | contig 17124 bp, 16 predicted proteins | sample China_Galinas_PW_6_FD_185520 | JGI IMG/M metagenome (GOLD analysis project Ga0210111, IMG submission 185520) | Wetland microbial communities from San Francisco Bay, California, USA, that impact long-term carbon sequestration - China_Galinas_PWC_D2... | ecosystem: Environmental > Aquatic > Marine... | reverse complement strand
AGTCATGACCGAGACTCAACAGTTGCACGACTCCCGGCATCGTCTAAGGTGAACATCTATGCTCAAGATCGAGAAGTACCTCCTCAACCTTGCTGGTGAATTCCGGGTTTGTAGTGAGCTCAACAAACGTGGCGCATTCGCCACCGTCACGTACGGAAACCGTAAAGGTGTCGATCTTTTTGTAATTAACGAAAAGACCGGAAAGAGCTTCAAGATAGAGGTGAAGACAAGCCAGCAACCTCGATTCGTCACCGGCATCTCACAGAAGAAGGCGGATACGCCGCCTGATTACTGGGTTCTGTTTCTCCTGCAGTCGAGCAAAGACGGAAGCTTCGTAGAGCGGTTCTTCGTTCTGACGCACGAAGAGATTTGTAGCGTTCAGAAGCGACGGAATCAGAAGTATGCCCGGACATACAAGAAGAAACACGGCATCATGCCTGATTTCTCAAAAGGGGTGGACAACGTTACGCTCGATGATGTATACGAGCATGAAGACGCCTGGAATGTGATTATCAAGGCATTCGAGCATGAAAAATGACGGCGGCAGGCCTGGCAGAGGACAACCGCCCGAAACGGATTCAGGTCGATCCGGTCGTTCCTAAAGCCAAGGGCCTCCCACCGAAACCATAGGCTTGGCTCTCTCGTACACAACCGCGAACGTACCGCAGGCATCCCGACCTGCAACTTGATTTCGTGTTAAGAAAAACAGCGGCCGCCTCCGAGGCGACCGCTTTCAAAATGAAGTTGCTTCCACTCGCTGCCGGCACTACGTCTTGTTCTGCTCCGCGTTCACCGGCGCCTTCGACTCTTGCGGCGGCGTCTGTACGCGGATCGCTGCATCGCGCACCAAGCTCGTGAGGGTGTCGGTCGTGTCCCCCGTCGCAGCATCGTTTAGCGTACTCACGGCGGACTGTGGATCGCCTGTGGCATAATAGAGGTAACCCAGCAGGAATGTCAGCTCAGCGTCGCTGCCGCGTTCACTCCGCACGCGAATAAGATCCTGCATCTGCGTCGTCACCACCGAGGCATCGTCGTATACCGTGCGCAGATCGATCGGGTAGTCGATCAATTCCGGCGCGTCCATCAACGCGCGCCGCATGGCACTCGCCGCAATGTCAAACTGCCCGAGCCCGAGGTTCGACATCGCGTAGAAAAGCTTGGCAAAACCGTCCTGCTCGTCGGCGAGCATGGCGCGGGCGTGCCAGTCGCGTGCCTCTTCATAGCGCCCCGCACGCATCGCCTCGTTGCCCTTTTCCACCAGCGCCGGCGCCGGCGATGGGGTCGTTTCTGCGCCAGAATCCTGCAAACCGTCTGGTGCCTGCGGTTCGTTCGTCCTTGGCTCGACCATCGCGGGCTCGACGCGCGTCATCGTGCCCATGACTTCCCCTGTGTTCGGATCGACGTAAGTTGGCGACGATTCCGTTTGCGGCGTACCGTAATAAGGCTCCGTCACCACTTGCCTCTCCCTCACGACCGGTTCCGTGTACACCACGCCGGCATCCTGATACACGGGCGGCGCGTCGTACACCGAAATGCTCACATAGTCGCCGCCGTCGTCATACCACCGTGGATAGTAGTACGGGCGATAGTAGGCCCCACCATAGTTGTAGCAGCGGCGGTAGCCTCGATAGTGGTGATGACGATAGCGCGGCGAACACAGATTACCGTTGTAGTACCCATACGTGTCGATCCCGTACCGATTGCGGAAATCGGAGCCATAATATGGTGATGAATAACCGCCGTAATACTGCCCGTAACCGCCACGATGTCCGCCACGACCGCGGCCCGCGTAATCACCGCGATGCTGGCGCGATCCAGAATAGTCACCACGCCGGCCTCGACCGGCATAATCACCGCCGCGTCGCCCCTCACGCCCCCGGTCCGATCGGGAACCGTCAAACGCAAACACACCGCCACCGCCGCGGCGTGCGCCGCCGCTTCGTGGACGTTGCGAGTGTGCGGAACGAGTACTACGACCAGCAGGCGAACGCGAACCGGGCGCCAGGGTGATGGTACTTCTGTCGATACGTTCCATCGTGCGCGGTGCGGTGCGGGTACCGGAACGCCCCTGTCGACCTCCGCGACCCGACCGGCTGCCGGCGGCCTGCTGCTCGCCGGATTTGCGAGGACGCATAATCGTGGTGCTCTGACTACGGCCGGACCTGGTGGCCGTCGACGGGCGACGACGCACAATACTACCTGACGAAGATCCCCGGCTGTTGGTCCGCACATTCTGCCGACCGCTGGACCGCTGTGACGAGGCATTGCCACGCCCAATGCTAGGGGGACGTCGCTTGATCGCGGGTGAGGCCGTCGAGCGCCGCGCGCCCCGATTCGTGGAGCGCGCCGTCGAACGTCGTGACGGACTGGCACTGCGACCTGATGGTCGCGACTTTGTCGAGGATCGCGTCGAGCGTCTCGGTGACGGACGCGCGCTCCTTGACCGCGATCGGCTGGGCCGAGACGACCGCGATGCGCTCGGCTTGGATCGGCGCGGCGATGATCTGCGAACCGATCGAGACGACCTACTCCGGCTGCTTCTAGAAACCGACCGTGACGAGCCTCTCTTGCGCGGCGGTCCCGCTTCCACTTCAACCACGGCCACCACGGCAAAGAGCGCGGCCACCACCAGGGTGAGAGAACGTCCGAATGCGCGTGTTGTGACCATGTCAAGCCCCTTTACATACTGTTCAAATTCTTAACATCGCAAAAGACCGTACAAGTAAATAGTAATCACTTGTTAAATAATAACTCATTGGACCCCGTTACGCAAACAAAGTTTGTCTTTTTCGATGCGAAATAACCCCAATACCGGACTCTTTACGTCCTATAACCAGAATCATCTACCGTGGATGTGGCCTCTGACCATCTGGCAGCCGGTTTTACGCCACCTAGGTCCGCCTGTTAATGATGGCTGGAAGCTCGGAAAAAGTGGAAATCGTGCAATCGGGACTGGCTGTCCGCGCAAATGCAGTCTGGAACCGCAAGGCCCAATGCGGTGATGATCTCGGCCTGCTCCGTGTTGGGGCGTGCTACGCAACGTAACCGAAGCATATGACCCTCGACCCTTTCCAGGAGGAGGTTGCCGATCTGCACGTCGTGCAGCATTTGCAACGCGACGGCCGGGCTCGCGCCGCGGACTACGCCCAGCGATACCGCCAACGCCGATGTACCACCCGAATCGACCCGAAAACCCCACCGTTTCCTTCCAAACCGCGCCACCCGGGCTAGATATCCTCGTTGGGTGGATCCAGCTCTACGAAGTGGCGGTGGGTTTTCTCGATCCGAGGAAACCGACGAGTAGAAAGGCAAACCAGGCGAGGCTGGTGATGGTGTGGCCTATGGTGTAGGACCAGGCGGCGCCGGTGATGCCTCGGCTGGGGATGAGGACGAGGGCGGCGCCGAGGTGGGCGGCGAGGGAGATGATGCCGATCACCCCCAGCGTTTTGAGCGACGAGAACTTCTGCACGAATGGTCTGGAGGCGTGCATCAGGATGGTCAGGCTCACGCCGATGGCCATGATCCACAGCGGTTCTATCGCACGGTCGAACTGGTTGGCGTACAGCCATCGCAACGGCCAGGTGGCGACGATGCGGATCAGGAAATAGATGCACGGCACGCCGACCAGCGTTGCCACCACGTAGCCCGCGAAAAACCGCCGCGAGAACCGATCGCGGTTGCGGTGGGCGGAAAGAAGCTGGAATCCGAACAGGCCCAGCGTCGAGATGGGCATGATGCAAATCTCCAGCGTAGCGGCCGCTGCGAAGAAGACCGTCACATTGTCCATCTCGTAGCATGACCCGAGCACTGTGCGGTGTACGTATCGCCCTGAGGCCACAAAGAAAGTCACCAGCGAGAGCACGAGCCAGCTCTTGGTCAGCGGCCCGACCATGTCACGCGCGAATAGCGGGCGTTCGAGGAACAAACCGCGTCGCGCCGTCAGCAGAAGGACCAACGCGGCCACATGACCGATCGTGAATCCAATCGGCAGGCCATTGGCGCCCAGCAGATAGAAGGCCGGCACCGCTACAAGTGCCAACACCGAGCCGATGCTGCGCCAGGTCATTCGTTGGGCGAAGCTGCGCGATACCGTCAGGTCCACCGATCCGGTGGTCTGGAGATTTCGCGCCGCAAAGGCCACCGCCAGGATGGCGATCCACCAGAGGGTGGTCGTCGATTTCGTTCCTTGCCACATCCAGCCGCCGCAGACCACCAGCGCGACCAGCAGCAAGGCCGCCATCGCTACGACGGCCATGAATAGCGAAGTGCGTACGAGCAAGGGCTGACACGATTTCTCCGTGGCGGACAAGTCGCGGAGCAGGGCGTTGTTCAACCCCTTGGTCGGCGTGACCCCGACCAGGCTCACAATGCCCAGGGCGTAGAGGAACAGACCGACGGTTTCCTCACCGGCGATCCGGGTGCAAACCGGCACGAGCAACAGGGGCATGACGCCCATGTTCAGGACGACTTCGAGAATGTTCCAGGAGAAATAGCCGCTGAGCCGCCGGCCCTTCTGGGTGGCGGTTTCGGGAGCGGCGTTGCGGTGGGCGTCTTCGTTCATTCAGTATGGCCGTAGTTGGGGTTTGACCACAAATACACTGAGGCCTGAGACATGGAATCAGGATTGAACCACAAAGACACCAAGGCACGAAGACCGGAAGGATTTTTCATGACTTCACTTTTTTTCCCTGCGGTTCACTTGTGGTCTTTTGGCCACAAGAAATGCGCGAAAACTTTGTTCGGTTCCGGCGTTTCCTTCGTCGCTATGGCCGCCACAGGGGCCGCCCCCCCCCAATGTTCATTACCGTCCGTATCGAGCGGCCATTTCTCTGTCATCGGCTTCGTAATAGCACTTCGCGTAGCCGAGTTTTTCCGTAGCCTTGCGAGAATGTGGACGTTATCGGGCTATGGGCTACGATAAGGCTCGACAAGCAGGTGCGATAGTCCGACGTGTATAAAGCGGTGCGCCCCGAATTGGCGTCTTGCGACAGTGGGCAGGCAGGGATGCCTGCGGTACGTAGGGAACTGCCGCGGTTTCTGCGATGGAACGGCCGCGACGGGGGGTGGCCGCTACGTATTTTGATGCGTCCTGCAAGGCAGGTGAACTTGCCGGCGTGGGTGGTAGAACCACCTGCCCTACCGGGATTTGGCGACGCAAGGCAGGCAGGGATGCCTGCGGTACGGCGCACGGCCGCTACGTGTTTTGATGCGCCCTGCAAGGCAGGTGAACAATCCGGCTGGGCCGGGAGGAACATCTGCCCTACCGGACTCCCTGCCTAGGGCGTGAGCTTTGCCGGCTCGTGACTGCGTCGATGTACGGGCGGGAGCGGCGGCCGTCTGCCGAATGGATTGTTTGAGCGGATTTGATGAATTCTCGACCTAATATCGTGGTTGTCGTTGCCGACTGTGTCCGTGCGCAGAACCTGCCGCTCTACGGGTACGACAAACCCACCGCGCCGCGGCTGAGCGAACGGGCGGCGCATGGTCTAATCTATGACAATGCCATTTCGGCGGCCGAGCAGACGCTGACCTCCACGAGTGCACTCTTCACCGGCACCTATCCCGCGACGCACGGACTGTTCGTCACAGGCGACCGGCTGAACCCCACGCAAGCAACGCTGGCGGAGGCGATGTCGGCGGCCGGTTACGAGACATACTGCATCAACTGCAACAACCCGTACGTATCGGACTTTACGGACCTCGATCGCGGATTCGACCATGTCATCCAGGCGTTTCCGCGGGCGCGGCGGCTCTGGTACAACCTGAGGAAGGGTCGAGAGGGGTCAACGCAGCACGCCAACGGCAGTGCCCACGGTACGGACGAACTCTCCGCCGAGGGCGGGCCGACGGCGTCGGGCGGAAAAATGAACACGCTGGCGAAGCGGCTGCGGTGGTCCATGACCCGTGTGTTCGACGGTGGTGCGAAGATCGCGTTCGCCGAGGCGCGGCGGGCGCTTTGGGAGGCGGGAGACCGACCGGTTTTCGTCTATGTGCATCTCATGGAGACGCACATGTACTACCACCCTCCGCCGCGTCATGCGCGGGCGTTTCTCCCCGACACGCAGGGGCGGGATCTATGGGCGGTGAATCAGAATCCGATTGCTTACCTGTCTGGCGAGGCGCCGATGGACGAACTCGATTTCGCCATCGTGCAGGGGCTCTACGACGGTGCCATTCACTACACCGACGAACTCTTCGGTGAGTTTTACGATTGGATGAGCGCGACGGGCATGTTGGATCGGTGCCATCTTGCGTTCACGGCGGACCACGGCGAGTGCTTCGGAGAGCATGGGCTGCTCGGGCACGGGCAGTGTGTCTATGACACGGTCGTCCGCGTGCCGCTGGTGCTTTGGGGGCCTGCCGTGGCGGCGCCCGCCCGAGGTCGGCGGATTCAGCGCGTGGTGCAGAACGTCGACCTCACCTCCACAATGCTGCGGTGGGCCGGCAGCGATGATCATCCGATACTCGGTCAGTGCGAGGGCGTGAACCTGCCCTCGTCCAACCACGAGCCGCGCTTGCGTGAGGCGGCTTTCTCCTTTTCCGTCGAGGCGTTCGAGCGGCAGCATATCGAGACACAGCAGCGGCTGGGCCTGCTGCACAAGGCATCCGTGGGAGTGCGGACTGACACACACAAGCTGATCTGGAATGCGACTGACGCGGATGAGCTATACGACATATCCTCCGATCCCGGTGAGACAAACAATCTGATCGGTACCGGAAGCTGTGCCGATGTCGACGCGTCATTGCGTTCCGGCTTGGATCACGTGCTGCACCGGTTTGAGTCTGCGCGGCAGACGGCGCTGGAGCGGTGGCAGGATGTGGACGCAGACGCCACCGATCCGGTGGTCGAGGAGCGACTCCGGGATCTTGGATACATAGAATGACGAGGCGGCGGGAGGCTGGCGGTGGCACGAACTGTTCTGTCGATTCCATTGCCGCCGATTGGTTGTGGGCCACGCGGGCGGACGCGTACGCATGAGCGGCGAACGAATCATCGCGTTTGCACACATTCCCAAGACGGCGGGGATGACGGTGCAGCTTTTGCTGCGGCGGCATTTTGGCGTACGCCATCTTGATTTGCCGAAGGGGTTTATCTATACCGAGGCGCTGCTGTCGCGTGATCTCCGGTTGAACCCGCTCGTGAGGAGTCTGGCCGGTCATTCGTTGCGTCCTTTTGTCGACTTCGGCGCCTTGGAGGACCGGCTTGTCTGGTACACTTTCCTCCGCGATCCGGTGCGGCGCTTCGCTTCGCATTACCAGCACGCGGTGGAAAAGGAGGGCGTGCAGGCGCCGTTCGACGCTTGGGTTCGTGATCCGATGAACGGCAACTGGCATGTGCGGATGCTGGCCGGGGGTGAGGACCTGGAGAGGGCCAAAGAGGTTCTGACTGAGAAGATCACGTGTTTCGGGCTGATGGAGCGGTTTGATGAATCGCTCCTGCTGATTCGGGATTCGCTTGGTCTGCATGAGTTGAAACTGTCCTACGGCGCGCCGCGTAACACGGCGCGCCGGAGCGATCTGCGCGAGCGCATTCAAGAGGAATGCGATCGGCATCAGGCGGAGGTGATGGAGCGAAACGCGCTCGATCGTGCGCTTTACGATTATGCCGCCGCGGTGCTGTATCCGGCGCAAGTCGAACGGTACGGTCGGCCTCGTCTTGACGACGACACGACGAGTGCGTTTTCCGGGCATGTGGCGGCCGTGCCGTCGGCGTTTCGTTATTGGCAGAGTGCGGTGTTTCGCAAGGTGTTCTTCCTGCCGATAACGAAGGTTTTGGGGCGTCGCTCGGGGCTGGCGCTGGACGGGACACCGTTGAGTTGATTCGAAGTCTCACGCCGTGCGTGGTGACGAGCACGGGCAAACGAGTTTGCCCATGCCACCCGGCTCTTACTGTGGACCCGTGCGGCCCTGAAGAGGCGTACGACCAATGAAACAGGGTATCGGGAGTGGTGCTTGAGTTCGGATCGTCTGAAAATCCTGTTCCTGTCGCCGATCGAGCCGTATCCTCCGCACGGCGGATGGCAGACGGTAATCTATCACGACGCCAAGTTTCTGGCCGCGCGCGGGCACGAACTCAAGATCCTCTCGCGTACGTACAATCCCGCCGCCGATGCCGCGGATGTCGCCGACTTTGCGGAGGCGGAGTATTTTCCCATCCACAAGAGGCCGCGCTGGCGTCAGGTGCTGGGCAACATGGGTCAGGCTCTTCCCTATTCCGTGGTGCGGCACAATCACGAAGGCATGATGGCCAGAGCGTGTGAGTTGGTTCGCCACGGCTTTCCGGACATCGTGTTGGTACAGGATGTCGTGATGGGCAGCTACGCCGCGCGCATCCGTGCTGTCTCACAGGTGCCGCTCTTCCTGCGAAGCCACAACGTGAGCACGAAAATCTTTGAACGATTCTATCAGACCCGGCGCAATCCGCTCATGCGCCTTTTGGGGTGGCGGCAATACGTGAAGTTCGATCGATTCGAGCGAGGCATTTGGAAAGAGTTCGACGGTGTGGCGCAGATTTCACCCGTCGATGCGGAAATCGCACAGCGTATGAATCCGGACGTGCGGCAAGGGGTTCTCTACGCCGGCATCGATCTCGACCACTTTACGGTAGGCCCGACTGATCATCGTGATCCCCGGATGATCGTACACGTCGGTGGTGGTGGACTTCAGACGAGCATGCCGGGTTTGATCTGGTTTCGTGAGCGTGTCTTTCCGCTGATCAAGAAGCGGTGTCCGGAGGCGCGGTTGGAGTTTGTGGGCCGGATGCCGGAGCCGCCGCCCTTTCGTGTGGGTGACGACGTGATCGTACACGGTTTCGTGGACGAGGTGCTTCCGTACCTGCACGGCGCCGCGGTTTTTGTCGTACCGCTCTTCGTTGGTGGGGGGATTCGCATCAAGATACTCAACGCACTGGCCACCGGCAATGCCATTGTGTCGACACCGGTTGGTTGTGAAGGGCTTCCCGTCGTCGACGGGGAGCACCTTCTGGTCGCCGAGAAGGAGGAGCCGTTCGCAGATTGCGTATGCCGGTTGCTCGAGGATCAGGCGCTGCGGGGGCGGTTTTGCGACGCCGGGCGTGCGTTGGTGGAAGAGCGATTCTCCTGGCCCCAGATCGCTGCGGAACTGGAGCGCCTTCTTCGGGAGGCGATGCGGCGATCGAGCCAAGAGGTTGAAGCCGGCTGCGAGGAAGTCGTGCCATGAGCGAGTCGCTCACCCATCGCCTTTACGCCTTATGCCCCGTATTCGTGCAGAACATAGCGTGCAGCCTGGTGGGTGTGAAACTCAAATGGGAACGATACAATCGACATTTCGGTCGCTATTTGAAGTGGTTACATGAGACGGAGGGGTGGTCGGCCGACCGCATCCGCGCGCACCAGGACGAAAACCTTCGTCGTATTGTCCGATGGGCGTACGAAAACGTGCCGTTCTACAAGGAATGGTATGACGTTCAGGGCATACAACCGGATGCCATACGCACGCAGGACGATCTGCACAAGCTGCCGATTTTGACCAAGCAAACCGTTCGGGCGCATCAGCGCGAAATGATCGCCACGCCATACCGCGGCAAACGACTCGTCAGGCTTTTGACCAGCGGGACGACGGGTACGGCGCTGGAGGTCCTGATGACGCGCGAGGCACGTGCCTATCAATGGGCGGTCTGGTGGCGGCATCGCGGGCGATTCGGAATCCACCCGGGCGACAATTACTTGTCATTCGGGGCACGGACGGCGGTACCCGCATCGCAATCCAAGCCGCCCTTCTGGAGGCGTAACCGGATCGGCAAACAGACCTATCTCTCGACCTATCACCTGACGCCGCAGCTCATGCCGGACATTGTCGCGTGGCTCAACCGCGAATCGTTTGATTTTTATTCCGGCTATCCCAGCGCGATCTATGTGCTGGCCAACTTCATGCTCGAGAACGATCTGACGATCGAGCGTCCCCCTAAGTACATCATCACCGGTGCGGACGCGCTCCTGCCTACGGTGGAGACCGCGATACGCAAGGCCTTCGGTGCGCCGGTGACGGAACAATACGGCATGGCCGAGTTCGCCGGCAACATGGCCAAGTGCGAGAAGGGCACGTTCCATCTCGATTTCGAGTGCTGCTGCGTGGAATCGCTCCCCATGACGGACGTTGATGTTCAGGGACAGGACCGGTGGAGGCTGCTCTTTACCGGATGGGGCAACCCGGTGATGCCGTTCATTCGATACGATGTCGGCGATTACGGACGCCCCAGCAAGGGCGGGTGTTCGTGCGGGCGCGCAAGCGAGTGCTTTGAGGCCATAGAGGGGCGCACGGAAGACTACGTGCGAACGCCTGACGGGCGGATGGCCATCGGCATGAACCAAGTGTTCGAGTACGCGCCCGGTGCACGGGAGATCCAGATCTACCAGGAGCGAGTCGACGCCATCGAGGTGCGCGTGGTGCCCGGTACGACATACGGTGCGAACGATGAAGTTGCGCTTCTACGCGAGTTGCGGCGGCGCCTGGGCGATGCCATCCAAATCGATTTCGTGCTCGTGGACGAAATTCCACGTACCGCCGCCGGGAAATTCCGGGCGGTGGTATCCACCATCTCCGGCCGGTCAAAGGGAGAGCAAGCGCTGGCCAAGGCCGTGCAAGACTGCGGAACCAGCTGATCGTCCGAAAAAACATCTGATCCGTGTGGCCCAGCGGATTTATTGAATCCGTCCCACTCTTACAACATATCATCAACAGTTGGTTTCCTCTTCTGATTGTCCTTCGAATTTCGTCTTGGCCTTTTCTTGATCGAGTCGGTGAGTATATCATTCAGTCGGGGTGGGGAACCCGTATCTGAGTGGACCGATAAGCGAGGGCAGTACTTGGTGTATTCCTGTTTCCATTCTTTCGTGATCGGCTGCGCGATATCGGTAGCCGCGCTAGCAAGCGCCGCCGCCGCGCAACCGTGTACGCCGGCGTGGGGTACGGAGAACGAACTGCCGGGACTCACGAATCCTCTGGATGAGGATCGCGACGTCGGCCGGGCGTGGTCGGTGTTTGATGAGGGTGCCGGACCGGTGTTGTTCTCGGGTGGGCTGTTTACTCATGCCGGTGATCTGGTCATCAACGGTTTGGCACGTTGGGACGGCGTTGCGTGGAGCGCAGTCGGTGGAGGCGTGACCGGTCAGGACGGCGTCTATGCGCTGGTGACGTTCGATGACGGCACGGGTGACGCGTTGTACGTCGGTGGGTCGTTCACGCACGCGGGCGAAGTCGCTGCAGCCAATGTGGCAAAGTGGGACGGTCAACAATGGTCGCCGCTGGGCTGGGGTTTTCGCGGCGGTGTCCCACACACCATTGTCTACGCACTGACCGTATTCGATGACGGCTCCGGGCCCGCCGTCTTCGCCGGTGGCAGGTTCATCGAGTCGATCACGATACGAATTCGCGGCGTGGGCAAGTTCAACGGCACGCTGTGGGAATCCACCGGCAGCCTGATGAATGAAAAAGTCAACGCTTTGGGTGTATTTGATGATGGGGCGGGGGAAGCGCTCTATGCCGGCGGACTCTTTACGTCGGTGGGCGGGATCACCACCAATGGTATCGCCATGTATGACGGCTCGACCTGGCACGCGGTAGGTGGCGGCGTGGGTGGTAACCTGCCGTATGTTCGTGCGCTGAAGGCTTTCGATGACGGGAGCGGGCCGGCGCTGTTTGTCGGGGGGAACTTTACTTCGGCGGGTGGCGTTGCCGCGAGCAAGGTGGCCAAGTGGGACGGTCAAGACTGGTCATCGCTGGGTGTGGGCTTAAGCGGATGGGTCACCTCGTTTCAGGTGTTTGACGACGGGAGCGGGCCCGCCATTTATGCCGGCGGAAAGTTCACGCATTCGGGCTCGACTGAGGTGAACTACCTCGCGAAGTGGAATCCCGGTTCCCAAACGTGGACGTCGGTGGGTGGCGGGGTTAATCGCAATATCTACGGCATGGGTGTGTACGACGACGGGCACGGCCCGGATCTGTACCTGAATGGTCTCTTCACTTCTGCGGGCGGGGTGCCTGCCAACAGTGTTGCCAGATGGCACGGCTGCCTAACCCTTCCGGGAAATCTCGACGCGGATGGTGATCTCGATTCGGCGGATGTCGATCGCTTCGTGGCCTGCCTCACCGGGCCCGGCCTGGTTGGCGACGACAATTGCGACCGCGGTGATACGGACGGCGATGGCGACATCGATCTGCGTGACTATGCCGCACTGCAATCCGGCCCCTTCGTGCCCTGACGCATTTCTTATCCAAGTTTCGTTCGCTGTTCGGTATTGATGTGTGTGTCCGTCGACTCGCATCAATCCTCATGCCCGCCCCGACGAATGGGCGATAAGTGCTACGTTGCAATCGCCACGTATGATGAGGCGTAGGTGCGCTGGATCTCGCCACGCGCGATCGGTCATAGGTAAGCACGTTCCCGTGGATTGGCGGGTTGATGCCGGTGCATACGGCGCGATATGGTATGATGGGTGATGGTTGAAGATTGGGCACACGAACAGAACGTGTCGGGCAGCGCAAGCGCTCCTTCTCATGGAGGCACGCGCGCATGGTCCGTGGCCATGCTTCTGGCGTGTGTGCTCTACGGTGGCACCATGGCGCCGGGGCTGTTGTGGGGAGATTCCGGTGAGGCGCAGCTCCACATCGTTCTGGACGGGTGGTACGTCAACGGTGAGATCGTTCGCTCGCACGTACTCTACTACGCGGTGGCACGGCTGCTCTGGTGGATTTTTCCGGTGGGTGCGCCGCTGGCCGGCAACCTGACCGCCGCCCTGGCGGGCGCCTTTACCATTGCGAATGCCGCTTGGATTATCTCGCGTCTGACTCGGTCGTTCACCGCGCGGTGGTGTGGCGTGGCAGTTTTGCTGTTTGCACATACGTTGTGGCAGTTGAGCACGTCCGCGGAAGTGGTGACGCTGACGACGGCGCTGATGACCGGGGAGCTGATTTGTGTCCTCAAGCTAATGGAGACGCGGAATTTGCGCTGGCTTGCGCTGGTCGCCTTTTTAAACGGGCTGGGCGTTTCGAATCATAACTTCGCGATGCTGATGTGGCCGGTCTACGGCGTACTCGCGCTTGTATTCCGGTCGGCTTGGTCCGGCGATCGCTTCAAAAAGGTCGCCGTTGCTTGCAGCTTTCTGCTGCTGGGCATGCTGCCGGTGCTCGCGCTGTGCGTGGATGACTATCTGCAGCACGGCAGCCTGCGCGGAACGGTCAAGTCCTTTCTGGTAGGACACTATAGCCACAAGGTGTCAAACGTCGGATCTCTTGGCGGTCTACTGCTTCGGTCGGCGGCCATGGGGGTACTGAATTTCCCGACGCCGGTCGTGCTGTTGGCGCTGCCAGGTGCATGGCGCCTGTTACGGGGATCATCCAAGGCCACCGCCTTGTTGCTATTGGGCGGCGCCGTCATGTTTTGTGGGTTCGGGTTTCGGTACAACGTGCCGGATCAGCATACATTCCTCGTTCCGGCCTTTGTGTTTGTGGCCGTTCTGGTGGCGTACGGCGTGGACGGGTTGTGTCGACGTTTGACCAAACCGTGGCGGTTCGTCTTGATGGCTCTGTCTTGCGTCGGACCATTGGCCTATGCGAGCGGCCCGCCTGTGCTTCGTCGAGTGGATCCGAATACGTCGCGCCTACCGACCAGGCACGTTCCCTATCGGGAGCGTTTCTCATGGTTCTTGCACCCTTGGCGCGTCGGATACGATGGTGCAGAACGCTACGGGCGAGAATTGCTTCGATCGCTGCCGGACAACGCGGTTGTCGGAATTGACATGACGCTTGCAGCGCCGATCAATTATTTGCAGGTTGCCGAAGGGCTAAGGCGCGATGTGCTTCTCGACTGTGGCCTCGCACGACAGGATTGGTTCGGACCCGTCGATTGGCAGACGATTCGTCAGCAGGCGCTATCGGATGGAAGATATTTTCTGGGATCGGACGAACGGGGATATTGGCCCAAGTGGATCAGGTGCCGTGGGCCGGAGATCGAACCTGCCGGTCATGTGTTTCGTGTGGTCGCGGTCGCATCGTGTCATGATGGTGAGGCGGATGCCGCAAATACGGGGTCGGAATAGACAGTGACGAATTTCAGCGACTTTGGCGTGATCTTCGATATGGATGGTGTGCTCGTGGATTCCGCCGAGCCGCATTTCAAAAGCTGGCAACTGCTGGCCGCCGAAAACGGCGGCACCGTGACGCGCGAGCAGTTTTCCTCGACATTCGGTCGACAGAACAACGACATCATTCCGATGCTCTTCGGTGCCGTCGACGCGGCGAGGCTGCGTCAATTGGCGGATCGTAAGGAAGAACTCTACCGCGAACTGGTGCGACATGACACGCCGGTTCTCGCCGGCGCTGTGGAGCTTGTGCGGGCGCTACACGACGACGGGATTCGATTGGCCGTGGGCTCTTCGGGCCCGCTGGCGAACATCGAACTCGTGCTACGGGCGATGGGGGTTCGCGATTGCATTTCCGTGATCGTCAGCGGCGACGACGTGACACGCGGGAAACCAGATCCCCAGGTATTCTCGCTGGCATGCGAAGGCATGGGGCTTCCGGCGGCAAACTGTGCGGTCATTGAAGACGCTCCCGTCGGCGTGCAGGCGGCCAGGGCGGCGGGTGCCAAAGCCGTGGCGGTTCTGACATATCATCCGGCGTCGTCGTTCGAGGGCGCCGATTGTGTGGTCGAACGGCTGGCGGATTTGACGCCGGACAAGATCAAACGGTTGTTGGGGTGATGCCGGTGCGGTCCAGAGCAAGCTCTGTTTTCCTGTTGCGATTGGATCGAAGAGGTTGGCGGAGCATCCAACGCCTCGACCGCTATACGATTTCGGAGAGTGCTTTAACTTTCGCCACCCGTGTCGCGCCACACGGAAAGATAGAAGAGGCGGTCTTCCTCGGCTTCATGCCGGCGCGTGGTGGCGATGAATTCGCGAATGCGTGCGAAGAAGACTTCCTTGTCCTCGATGGTGCGGTCTACCATCGATTCTCCGGCACGAATGACACGATCCAGCGTGCCGAGCATGACGGTATGTTCGGCCCGCAGCCTGTTTTGTTCTCGCGCGAATTCGGGCGCCGTGTTGGCCGTATCACTCTTTCCGTCGATCATTTGATCGGCGGCGTAATGTACGCGCAGCCGCGCGTGCAGGCGTTTCAGTTCGTCCAGGAGCCCCCCGTAGTACTCGGCATCGTGCATACGGTCCATGGCATCACCGAGCATCGCCTCGATCGGCGGCAGCAGTGCGGAGATGGAATTGTCGTGAACCGGGACCCCGGCGTCCGGTGTCGAAGCATAGGGAACCGTGATCATATTGATCTCCTGCAAAACTCGCACTGGAATGGGAAGTCGGCGAGACGTGGACTCGCTATGGTGACCATCCCTGTCAATTAAACTATAGCTGATTTCACACGCGATGCAAGCGACAAGACACACGTTTTGACTTGACTTGTTACCGGCACTTTACGAACCACGATTGCAGGGTGCACCAGCGCTGTTTCGTCCTGTGAATTGTCGTATCCCGGACCGTTTGCGACGTGTCGCTGAATCGGTAGCATGGCGCCATCCGGCGTGCACGTACCGCCCCGCTACGAGCCGTCTTATGGGGAGCGAAAACGGGGGCATGGCACGCTTTTCGGTAGTGTCGGAAATGCCGGGCGTGTGACATCGAATGGAGGCGACGGCCGTGTCGAAGAGAGTCGATTGGTATTACCATCGGAAAGGGTGAACGTCGTGCAGCAAGACGCAAGAGTTTCTTGCCAGGCACGACATCGAGGCGAAGGAGATCGTGGATGCCAAGGTCAAACTGGGCCGGGCCGATGCGCTGCGGATGGCCAGGGCGGCGTCGACCGTGGTGGTGGCGAAGGGGAAGAAAGTGGTCACCTTCGACATGACGAAGGATCAGCCCAGCGACAAGGCGCTCACCGATCACCTGCTCGGTCCGACCGGCAACCTTCGCGCGCCGGTCATACAGAAGGGGCGCACGCTGGTCGTGGGATTCAATGAGGAAGCGCTGACACAGAAGCTGGGCGTGTAAACGCCGACCGGGCAGAGACCGCGCTCATGCACTTTGCGATTCGCCGTTTCTGCCTGCTACGTCGCCCACTACGGCGGCTACGACGGCGCGGGTTCGTGCTGAGTATCCTCGCGTTCTCAGGCTGCGTGAGCAGCCCCGTAACGCCCAATCGGTTCGATCCGATTTCAGCGGTGCGGCGCGCGGCGTTGCGCGAGCGTGCCGGCAGGAGCTTCGCGTATGCCCGGTTCTGGAAACCTCGCGGAGACATGCCGGCGGGTTTGGAAACGAATCTCGCCCCGTTGATCGTCGAGCAAGTGGGAGCGCCCCAATTCAGCGCCAACTCCCCGCCACCGCGGTTTGGCGCCGTGGTTCTCGAGAAGGACGGTTCCGCTTTCGTAGATACGACGGAGCGCGTGATCTACGCCGGTACTTCGAGTGTAACGATCGGCACGCATGACTATCGTCAGGTGTTCTATCTGTGGGCGTATCCGTGTCCGGGCGCGAAGGCCGCGCCCGTCTGGCGCGGTATTCGCGCCACGCTCGGGGCGGACGGCTTTCCCCTCGTGTGGGAAGTGTATCACTCAGATCTCAGGGAGCGCCACCTCTATGTAGCGGCGTCGATGGAACAGGCCTCGATTCCGCAAAACGCAACCGCGGCCACGGCAAGTACCTTCTCCGTCGAGCGTGTTGCCGGGGAGACGCCCGGTAGTGCGGTGATTCGCGTGCTCGAGGACGGGCCGATTCCGATGGGCCCCTACGTGTTACTTTCGTCAGGCGCACGCGAGGTGACGACGCTACACTGTCGATGTAGTCCGTCGCAGGTCGATACCTTCGTCGAATCGGGCTACTACGACATCGTACCGGTGGAATCGTTGGTGCCCGCTACGTTGGAGTGGCTGCCGGCGCCGATCGATCTGTCGAATCTGCTGCGGTGGAAGCACGGCGTTGACTAGTCTCCCTACGCTCGCGCCGGGCGATGCGAACGAATCATGAAGATCAGTGAGATTTTTCACAGCATTCAGGGCGAGGGCAAGCTGGTCGGCGTGCCCAGCATCTTCGTTCGCACCAGCGGTTGCAATCTGCGATGTCGGTGGTGTGACACTCCATATGC
>Ga0210111_1000165_pt1 | contig 17151 bp, 6 predicted proteins | sample China_Galinas_PW_6_FD_185520 | JGI IMG/M metagenome (GOLD analysis project Ga0210111, IMG submission 185520) | Wetland microbial communities from San Francisco Bay, California, USA, that impact long-term carbon sequestration - China_Galinas_PWC_D2... | ecosystem: Environmental > Aquatic > Marine... | reverse complement strand
CGTGATTGTTCGCGAAGGTGCAGTCGGTCAGCGTAGGGCTGGAGGACATTCCGTCGTACATCGCGCCGCCGTCGTCGGCCGAGTTCCCGGTGAACGTGCAACCAGTGAATATCGGGCTGTTTTGGTACTTGTTGTACACCGCGCCGCCACCGGAGTGCGCGTGATTGTTCGCGAACTTGCAGTTGGCCAGTGTCGGGCTGCTACTATGATCGTTGTACATCCCGCCACCCCAGTAGCCACTTCCATCCGATATGGTGAAACCGTCAAGAACCGCCGTGGCATCATTTCCGTCGCTGGTGACGACACTGTAGCTGTTCGCGCCTATTATGCTGTAAGAAATGTTGATTACGCCGGTGCCGGTCTCATTATGATCTCCTCCGACGCGAATGAAGTAGTCGCTGCCCTCCACGACGGAAACTGTGAGCTTCGATTGGCTGCCACAAACGTCGTCGTTGCATCCAAGGGTAGTCAACGGCGGACAGGCGCCGCCTTCGTATACGGCTAAGTACGTGTCATAGCTGCTGCCGCATAGGCTTACCGCAAGCCTCCCTGTGTGGCTGGCCGTGTAGACGTACCAGATGCCCGCGCCGACGGCGCAGGGCACCCCCACATCGTTAGTAGCGCCGGTTGTGTCGAACAATGTCTCCCCGTCGCTTATTGCGCCTGCCTCGGCACAGGTGTCACCCGGAGTCCCGCCCCCGGGCCCGGGCGAGACAGAGTCATCGCCGACTAGGTCTCCGCTGAGGATGGTCTTGTACGTCTCCCAGTCTCGTTCGCTGAGGGCCGTCTCGGTACCCGCGAAGCCGCCGTATATGCTCACGGTGTTCGCAAGCTGAAAGGTGGCTTCCCGATCGCCCGATCCCTGATCGGGTGTGTACGTACCTTCGGCCACCCAAACCTCGTCCACCTCAACCGGGAAACAGCCCGCCACGGTCAGGGCGTGCTGTAAATCGTCATAGGCGTCCGTCCAGCTTGTTCCGTCATTCGCTCCGGTTGCGTCGGCATCAACATAAAGGCGCGAAGGGGGCACGGATGGTGCTCCGTCCTGGTCCTCAAAGGCCCCCATGTCCACCGTCGCATCGACGATGCGGGGATTGCCGTCGAGGTCGGTCGCCGGCAGACCGCCCGGCGGAGAGTTGCTGCCTGTGTTAATGGCCGGGCTGCACAGTGCGAGCCGGAAGTTGTCGTCATCGTTGCCACCGATGTTGTCCGGACCGTCGGGATTTACGAAGAGCGGATCGGCATCGATGGACCCGGTGCCGAACCACGGCTGCCCGGTCCCACCCTCAACATCGCTGTAGGTGACAGTCAAGCTCGTCGAGTCGCCAATATACACCTCGTTTCCGCCGTCCCAGAGAATGCTGTTGGTGACGCTAATAGTACCGCCGTACCCCGGATAGTTGCTGCCCAGCGCGCGCCCATTACCAGTTGCCGTCAAGTTGTTGTGGAAGGTGCAATTCGTGAAGGTTATGTTCATGCGCGACAGATAGGCACCGCCGCCGTACGGTGCGCCCGTCGTGTTCGAGTTGAAAACCGTGTTGGTGATGTATATGGGCGTGCTATCATCATACGCCCAGAGACCGCCGCCACCATCCTGCGATTGGGTGCGATTGGCCGCGTTCCCGGAAATCACGCAGTTCGTAATTTCGGGTGCTGCGTATTGGCAGTCAATGCCTCCGCCGTGTTGCCCTGCCGTGTTCCCGAGGATCGCAGTGTCGCTAAACTCCACGTCGCTATCGTTTTGTAGCAGGACACCGCCACCGCTCCCGCTGGCAATGTTCTCCGTGATGTCGCAGGCGGTGATCATTGCATCGCACTGATCGTTGCACATGATACCTCCGCCGCCAACGGCCTGATTCGCCGTGATCGTGCAGCCCGTGATGGTCGGGTCACTACGGTCGTAGACGAAGATCCCTCCACCTTGCTGCCCGGCTACGTTGCCGCTGATCGTACAGCCGTTGATCGTCGGATGGCTGGTCACTTGGACTCGCATGCCCCCGCCGTAACGCCCGGCCGAGTTGCCTGCGATGGTGCAGTCAATGATGTCGGCGCTGCACGTCTGACAGTGTATGCCCGCGCCGTCTTGGGCCGTGTTTCCGGTGATCCGGCAGTTGGAGATTGTCGGGCTGCCAGGTTGGATGTAGATGCCGCCGCCGCTGTTGGCTCCATCCGCATTGCCACCCGTGATGACGAAGCCATCGAGAACGGCACTCTCGTTGGTTCCGCTGCCGTTAACCACATGATAGCTGTTGTCGCCGTTGTTGGTGTAGTCCGGCCAGTCATCACCGTTGAGATCGCCCGTCAGGATCGATTCGTAAAGGTCGAGATCGCGTTCGTTGGGGTCGCCGCCGCCGCAAATGCCGCCGGGGCACCCGCGGTAACCGCCGTAAACAACGACACCGCCTATGAGCTGGAAGGATGCCGTACGGTTGCCGGTTCCGCGGTCCGGTCTGTACGTTCCACCCGCGACCCGGATCCTGTCTCCTGATGTGGCAGCCTCCAGTGCATCCTTCAAGTCCGTGAACGCATCTTCCCAACTCGACCCATCGTTGGCGCCGGTAGCAGCCGCGTCAACGAAGATTGGAAACTCGATGCTGAACGCGTTGTCACTGTCTGCCCCGGAAACATAGATGATTCCAGAGTCTGCCACGGCTATCCCGTACGGATTCTCGAGTATACTGCCCATTCCGTCGCCGGTACCATCGATAATCTGAGTGATCACGCCGCCCGGTGCGATCTTGAACGCGTTGTCCGTCCCTTCACAGGTGACGCAAACGTTTCCGTTGTTGTCTGCCGCCAGGTCGGACGGTTGGCTGCAGCTATGTCCCGCGCCATCCCCCGTGGCCGTCATGACTTGCGTAATCGTCCCGCCGGGTGTGACTCTGAACACGTTGTTCGTGCCGGTCCCCGCTACGAATACGTTACCTGATCCATCAGTGTCGATCGCGATTGCGTGCTCAAATGTACCCCCCAGTGTTCCGTTACCGGCAGCGTCGAGGATCTGGGTGACCACTCCACCTGGGGTGATTTTGAACGCGTTGCTCGTGCTCAAACAGGCCACAAATACATTGCCCGAAGCATCCACTGCAACATCGTTGGGCCCAACGCACGTGTTGCCGGCTCCGTCGCCACTCCAGTAGAGGATCGGTGTAATGACGCCTCCAGGTGTGATCTTGAATGCTTTTGCCAGAGCGCCGCCGGTGGTGTAGACGTTGCCAGAGCTGTCTACTGCGATTCCTTTCGGGCCACTCAGGGGGTTTCCAGCACCATCGCCAGTCGAGTCGATAATCTGCGTGATAACACCACTCGGTGTGATCTTGAATGCGTTGCTGCTTCCGTATCCCGATACGTAGACGTTGCCGGCGGAGTCTACGACTACGTCCGATGGCCGATCGAGAGTGTGTCCCGCTCCGTCACCGGTCGAGTCGATGATTTCGATGATCGAGCCATCGAGATCGACCCTGAACACACCTTGCCCGTAGAAATTCGTCACGTAGACGCTGTCCGACTGGTCCACCGCAAGACGGCGTGGGCTCCAGAGTATGTTCCCTGCTTGATCACCGGCAGCATCGATGATCTGCGAAATCGTCTGCCCATGTGCCTGCACCGCTGCAAGGCCGGCGAGGGCAACAAACACCGCTAACAGAGTTTCTCTGCATGTCTTCATGCGCTAGACCTCTCCTGTTTGTCCCTTCCCTTTAGTGAATTGAAGAACCGCGATGCTCCTGAACACAGCGCGCAGGACATCCGGCGCGCTGCGTCTCGTGACTTGCATGTGAGTTGACGGATTCCAGAAGCTCGGCACTCTGGATGGCCCGGTCTTCGTGGTGACCTGCCGGTGGCACGTCCTCAACGCCATCAGGGTGGGGTTGCCATCGTACCGCCCGATCACGGCGCAGAGGAGTTGCTGAATCCCAGGTATAGACCTTCGCCTAAGGAGACAACAAGGTCGCTCCACCGCTCTGCCTCCATCCCCGCCGCACGACGGGTCGCACCATCCCGCCGACTTCAAGCCCGCCGGACTGCCTCGTGCGGATCTAGAAGGTTAGGTATACTACCAAATCTCGACAAGCCGTGCAACCGGAAATGTGCGTTCGTCAGCTTCGGTCTAACGGTTGTTGCCGCTGGGACGTCGGTGATCGGGCAGGTAGGGTTTATCCCCGATGTTGTGTAAGATGATACGTGCGACAACTCAGCGATTCATCTTGGTTATGGGCATGGTCGTTGCATGGGCGGGCCGTGGGGCCGCGTTCGTAGCTTAACCAGCATCGTTCCGGCGGTGAGGACAACGAGCGCCATCAGTATCACGCCCCATTGCGAAGTCGTGGGTACCGATCCTGCCACCCGCAAAACCGACGCATGTGAGTTCGCGCGCCCCCAACCCCAGACATCATCCTCGCCTGCCGGACCGAGATCGTCACAGCCTCTGAGCAGGTGCCTCTCGATCTGATCCGGCGACAGCAACGGATCGACGGACCATACAAGCGCAGCAACCCCGGCCGCCATCGGCGTGGAAGCGCTTGTCCCGCAACCGCTAATGGCCAAACCGCCGGGAATCCCCGTGCTTAATATGTCGATACCGGGGGCAAAAAGATCAACGGCCGGCCCATACGCCGAGCACCAGGTTCGGCTGTCGTTCTGATCCGTTCCGCCAACCACGATGACATCGTCCCAGTCGAACCAAGAGAGATCGCGCCCGTCGTTTCCCGCAGCCCAGAACAGCAAACCGCCCTGGCTCGTAATGTATTCACCGGTCGTCTGGACGGGCTCGAATTCAACACCGGTTTGGCTCACGTTGATACACTTGGCCCCATGGTCGACAGCCCACCGCGCACCGTCGAGCACGTCGTTCAACAGTCCGCCTCCCGGACTGTTGTAGTAGCGGACCGGCATAATCGAAAAGTCCCTGCCCATGCCGACGGGATAGGCCATGACCAAACGGCGCTGTAGTAATAGGCTGACCACCTCAGTGTTCCTTTCGCTCAGAAGTTGCCGTTATCGCTGCTCATGCTCCGAGGGAATGGGGACAAAGAACGGCAACTGACGGCTAACAGATCACTGCGGTTTCCCATCAAGCACATCGACGAAAAACAAGCCGGTACTCACAATGATGATGGCGATGACGATTCCACACGCGGGCATCTTGGGGCTCCTGTTTTGGGGCGGCGACAGTGCGGGCTGGCACCACCGTGTGCCATTCGCCCTCACTCACTCGCCTGATCCGATCTCACGAAGGAGCTTGGTCGCACGATGCCCCAGACCTTTCGCGCGGGCGTTTTTTTTTCGTGTCCGGCACGGTGCAGGCAAGCCCGATAAGGGCGACATGCGTGATTTGATCGAATATGCGTGGTCGGATCCGAACATGAGGGTCTGCAAAGTCTTACTGTACTGGTGGGAATCGATGCACACACCGAGGGGCCAGCCGGCTCCGCCGATGGGTTTGTTCGCCAGCATGGCTAGTTCGTGGCCGACTACGCGAGCGCGACAGCCGGCAAGACGGATGTGCAAGTGTCGGCCGTACTTCGTCATGGAGCTGGTGCCCGGCCTGCCGATCACCGACTATTGCGATACAGAACAGTTGCCGATCCGCCAACGGCTGGAACTGTTCATCTCCATTTGCCATGCGGTGCAACACGCCCATCAAAAGGGCGTCATCCACCGCGACCTCAAGCCGTCGAACATTCTGGTGGCGCTGGTCGACGGCAAGCCTATCCCGAAAGTGATTGACTTCGGCATCGCCAAGGCCACCGCCGCCCCCCTGACCGAACGCACGCTGCACACTGAAATCGGGCAGATGATGGGCACGCCGGAGTATATGAGCCCCGAGCAGGCCGGCCGCAGCGACTTGGACGTTGACACGCGTGCCGACATTTACTCGCTTGGGGTGATTCTTTACCAGCTACTGACCGGCACGTTGCCATTCGATCCCACGACGCTCCGCAACGCCGGCTACGACGGAATCGTGAGAATCATCCGAGACACGGACCCACCACGCCCCAGTACGCGCCTGTCATCACAGGGTAGCAAAGCGGCGAATCGGCACAACGGCGCTACACTCGATGAGGTCGCTGCGCGCCGGCACACGAGTATCGCGCTGCTTCAACGCCAACTTCGCGGGGATCTGGATTGGGTCGTCATGAAGTGTTTGGAGAAGGACCGCGCGCGCCGCTACGAGACTGCCAATGGCCTGGCACTTGACGTGCTGAGATTCCTGCAAGACGAACCGGTCCTGGCCGGACCGCCCGGCCGGACGTACCGCATGCGCAAGCTCATACGACGCCACAAAGGGATTGTCCTCGCAACACTCCTGGAGATGGCTGCGTTGGTCACGGGCCTGGGGGCGGCCGTTTGGCAAGCAGCCCGTGCCGAGCAACAGCGGCGTCTCGCCGAACGCCGTGCAGACGAAACCGCGCAAGTCGCGGACTTTCAAGCAGCGCAACTCTCGGGCGTCGATGCATCAGCGATGGGTGCGGGGTTGCGACGCGATTTACTCGATCAGGTGGAGGCGGTCGCACGTTCGAAAGGACTCGATGAGACCACCGTCGCCCAGCGCATCGCCGAGGCCGAGGACGCCCTTGCAGGAATCAACTTCACCGACTATGCGCTGCATGCTCTGGACCGAGACATCTTCGAGCGTGCGCTGCCCACGATTGATGAGCAATTCGAAGATCAGCCGCTGCTCCAAGCACGGCTCCTCCAGGCCCTGGCGGAGACACTCGTTGAGGTGGGCCTGTCACAGCGAGCCTTGGCCCCACAGACGGAGGCGCTTGAAATCCGGCGCGAATTCCTCGGTGACGAGGACCTGGACACGCTGCGATCGCTATGCGAGCTAGGCAAACTGCTCCAGTCGCTCGGGCGCTATGACGAAGCTCGGCCGTATGTTGAGGAGGCGCTGAATACCAGCCGGCGCGTGTTCGGTGACGATCATCTCATCACGCTGATGGCTTTGACCGTAAAAGGAAGGCAACTGAATTTCGAGGGACAATACGAAGAGGCCTTGCCATATTTTCGCGATGCACTGACCGGTCATCGACATCTGCAGGGTGACGATCATCCAGACACGCTGTCGGCGATAGCTGGTGTGGGGGAATTACTCGTCCAGATGGGCCGTAATGATGAGGCCCTGCCCTATCTACTCGAAGCCTTGGACAGCAGCCGTATCGTCCTGGGTGACGAAGATTCCCTGACGCTCAGCGTCATGCAGGGCACCGGTTACCTGCTGGCAAAAATGGGCCGGTACGACGAAGCCCTGCCACTGCTTGAGGAGGCACTCGCAAAACGTCGTCGCCTGCTCGGCAGCGAACACCCCGAGACGCTTTTTGTCATTGATAACCTAGCGCAACTTCTAAAACTGATGGGGCGGTTGGATGATGCCCTTGGCTACCAGAAAGAAGTGCTGGAAACGCGACGGCGAGTGCTCGGTGAAGACCACCCCGATACATTGACCTCGCTCAACAACATGGCGAGCATACTTCACAAAATGCAGAGGTTCGGAGAAGCGCTGGGCTACTATCGCGTCGCCCTCGATAAGAACCGGCAACTTCTAGGCGATAGGCACTCGGCAACGCTGACAACCCTCGCCAATCTGGGCAACACGTTGTTTGCCGTGGGAAGGCTCGAGGAAGCGATGCCGTACTATCTAGAGGCCCTCAAATCCTTCCGCGCCACGCTCGGGGACGAGCACCACAAGACACTTGTGACTTTGATGAATCTCTCCGGCCTGCTAAATGCGATGGGGAGACCTGAGGAGGCGATGCCGTATCTCCGCGAGGCGCTGAGCACGCGCAGGCGAGTATCCGGCGATCAACATCCGGACACCATTCGTTGTTTCCAGGAGATGGGCAGGCTGTACAGAAAAATGGACCGGCTCGACGAGGCCTTCCCTTACTATAAAGAGGCCACGGACTCCTATGGTCTTGCTCTGGGCCCAGAACATCCAAGCACACTTAACGCAAAAGCCAGCATCGCCATATTGCTCCAACAGATGGGTCGTCTGGATGAAGCGATACCATATGCCCGCGAAGCCTTGGATGGAGGACGCCGCGTGTCCGGCGACGACTTCCCGCCGGTCATACGACGAATCAACCTCGTTGGCGAAATTCTCTACGACATGGGCCGGCAAGACGAAGCCAGGCCGTATTTCGAAGAGGCGCTTGAAAGAAGCCGGCGCGCACTGGGTGCTGAACACAGCGAGACAATTCGCTCGCTCGTCAACTCAGGCGTATTGCTGCAATCGCAGGGCAAGTTCGCAGAAGCCGAACCCTTGTTCCTGAATGCCGCGGAAGGGGCTGTCAAACTTCACGCAAATCACGAGGTGCGTGCCATCGTTCACAAGAGTTTGGCGAGATACTTCGAGGCCAGACAGGTCTTGGAGCCGGCAGCCGGATTTGATGCGCAAGCCAGGGAATGGGCCGATCGGTTCGGCGACGAATAGCGACGAATCCCTCGGATCTATTTGCGAAGGCGTCCACCGGATTCCGCCCCGGGCGACGGACCCAACGGCGGACAACGGTGGCGCCCTCGGTTTTCCGAAGATGCGTATGTTGGCGTTTTCAGTGTTTTGCTTATCGATGTATCGATCGTCGAGCGGCCGGCGGCTTCTGACGGGGTGGGAGGTCTTCCCCCGTGCCAACGGCATCTTCACTTGCGAAGGCTGGGAGGCCAGGCATCGGACTTACCCTTACAGTGTCGGCGAACTTCTTCTGCGGACGGTGTGATCGAGCGTGGGTCGTACTCGTGCGGGCGTAGGCCGGTTGGTCGCAGAGCCGAAGCATGAAAGGAATGGCGAGACGGCCAACGTTGCCGGCGGGCGTAGGAGCGGGATACCGTTCCACGCCCACCGGCAGCGCCTACGCACCATTTTTATCTGTTACGACACTCGCATATCGGGCAGTATGATGAGATAGGGCTCACCGTCGATTGCTCTGTCATCAAACAGGCAATCAGTACCCAGACCAAGTTCCACGCATCCTTGGAACTGTACGGATACGCACGTGGCCTGGTTCGTTCGCTTCGTAGAGAGAAAAAAAGCGGTGGGGCGGGCCAAAGGGGCCCGCCCCACGCTCAGAGAGTCAATCCAAAACTACGGACAATTCCCTAGGCAACACTACGGACAATTCCCGAGCTGTGGGCCTGGGAATTCCTTGCCCTGGAAGCCCAGAATAATCGCGAACACGTCGTTGATATCCACAACCTGGTTCGGCGTACCATAGTCGTGAGTTGGGAAACCGGCCGGATGGACGTCCGTGACCGACACGTGCGTCGCATTGCACGGCGGCGTGCCGCAACCGGGCCCCACCAAACTCGGATTCTGGTACGTCTTGATGGCCGCCACCGCGTCGTTAATGGACACCAGGCCATCCGGTCCTGTCCACTCGTCGGCATTGGGATCGAAAGCCCCGACGCAATCGCCCCACCACTTGTTGCCTCCGGGAAGCGCCTGCGTGTTTACCACGAGCGAACCAGTCGACACCTCATCATCTTCACTGACGGCGTGAATGTCGTACGTCGACGTCGGAATGATCGGGCAACCTGACAGGTGCACCGTCGGACAGCTCGACCAGGTCGGCGCGTCGACCGGCTTTGTCGTGGTCACCTGCGAGACGCAAGTGACCGGATCCGGCTGGTTCGCCCAGTACTCACCACCAGTCGGTGCCCCGTTGACCAGGGTGCTCGTCAGTGTCAGCCGCAGATGATGCGGGAGGCTTCCGTTCTGCGGCGCCACCGAGATATACCGGTTCTTCAGGATATCATGTGGCGGCGGTGCGAGCGTCGGGGGCACCACGGGCGCGCAGGTGGTAATAAACGACCATCTCAGCGTCATGAAGCCGCGCGGATCGCCGATATAGCCGCCAGGGACCTCGTTGTTCCAGCCACCCACGCGAACGCGAATAGCCTGCCCAGGCGATAGATCTACCTCGACCTTCGACGGCCCGGCCTGGCCGCTTCCGGTGCAGCCGTCATCGTTACATGCCAACTCGTCGCCGGTGACCAACGGACAATCCGCAACGCCAATGCCGTCGTAGATGGCGATCATCTGGTCGTTGTCGGCGAGGCCACAACTGGTGATCTGGAGTCTACCGCATTGCTCCGCGGTATATGAATACCAGACGTCGTCGTGCATCTCGCCGTTGTTGCTGTGCGAGCCACCGCAGAAACCATTGAATCCATTGGACGTCGGTGGTCCGTCGTCCGTGGCACAGATGTTTTCGCAGTCGATGTCCAAGAACCCTGGGGTGGGCGGAACGCCAGCCACAGGAATGGCATCGGCGCAATCGTCGTTCACCGGGATGCCCGGGCACGGGTCGTTCGTACAGACGTCCGCAGCCACAAACACGCCCAAGTAGACGTCCTGGCATTCGGTATTCGTGACGCCATCCACGCAATTGTTCGGGAAGATGCACCTGCAACACACACCCAGCACGGGATCCGGCGTCGTGATCCCGCCCTCCGAACAGAAGCCGATGTCCAGGTTATAGATCTGAGAGAGCTGATACCCGAGCCGCACGGCGGTACCACTTTGATCCTCAATAGACTGCCAGGCGGAATGCCCGTTGCCGTGGTCACGCGACCAGGTGTTACGCACTGAACAGCCGGTGTCACCGAAACCGGAGATCTCGACGTAGTACTTACTGACGCCGGGTGTTCCGGTAAGGTTGCACGGGGGATCCATCGTGCCGGAATAATACCAGGTCCCGGTCGCCTGGCCGGTACCCTCGATTTTGTTCAACACCTGAATCGTCGAGGAGCAAATCTCATCGCCCGGAATCGCCCCGGTGGCGTCCGGCTCGTACACGCGAATCTCCCACGTGTTGTCGAAGCCGGGACCCTGCTCACAACTGGCGATGTCGTTGTCATACATGCCCACGCGCCAGCAGATGTTGTCGACATCACTGCCGTTGAAGATGATGTCGTCGGCGGTGAGCTGCGATACGCCGACCTCCGCACCGCCGGCACCATTGTCGGTGTTGCGGTCCGAGAGCGGAATATCCCCGAAAATGGTCTGCGACTGCTGGCAGCTCTGCGGGTTATCGAAGGGACAAGCGGGGCAGGGCTGCAGGTTGCAGTCCGTGATGCCGCCGATGAACAGGCCGCCGTCGCCGGTACACTCCGCCAATTCATTGTGCTGCGCATCGTCCAGGCAGTTACCGTCGACGCAGCAGGAACCCAACACGCACGGATTGCCCGTGCAATTGGTGATCGGGTTGTCGGGGATGTTGCCGAGATAGGAACCGCCCTGCCGGACGCAATCCAGTTCGTTGGTCACGATGCACGAATCGCCGAGGCAGCAAGCCGCCTTGTCGCAGGACTGGACGGAAAGATGAAGGACATAGTCCTGATTGGGCAGCACGCAAGCGGTGCCCGGGCAGTCGTCGTCGGTATCACACGGCACTGACGCCCCGAGACAGTTCCGCCCCGCACGGATCTGGTATCCGTAATTACCCGGCGCCAATTTCACGGAGAACGAACGGTTGCCGTCCTCGCACGGAATGTTCGCCAGACTGTTCGGACCATCGCCGCTTTTGAGCTGGTTGGCGTCGTTGAAGTCCGGGGCGATGCCCTCCACATGTTCCGCACGCACGCACGGACACGTGAGGAACCGGCTGACGAACGGCCAGCCCAGCAACACCGGATCGGTGCAGCATGTCGCGACGGTCAAGTCGAAGCAGTCGTCCGTCGTGTCGTCACCGGTGCAGGGTCCGCCGACGTCGTCGCAATCGGCGTCGGTGGAACATTCCGTCGTCCCGTCGCCGTCGCAAGTGCCCGGCGTGGGATCGACAAGTTTGAACAACTCATACCAGCCGACGTTGTCCGTGTTGGTATTGAGCGAGCAGCCTTCACCCTGGTTCACACCAAAGATACCCTCCGGATCCGGAATGTGATCCGTTTTGGTCACGGAGTAAGCAATGGTGAACGATTGCCTGCACGTCCACCCGGTCGCGTCACAGAAGCCGCTAAGGCATGCCTCAAAGCCCGGACAATCCGCAGAGGTCGTACACGCGATCTGCAAACCTGTGCAATCCGCGTCACCGTTGCCGGGGTCGCAAGCCACTTGCGGTTCAATTTCGCTCGGGAAAACATCGTAACAACTGTACGGATGATGCAGGAGCGTCGGCGGATTGGGCGTGCAGGCCACGACGCACGTGAATTCGGGCTGAGAACCGCAATCCGAGTCCGTAACGCATAGTTGGTCGGTCAGCACGGGCGTGCCGCCGGTATTATCCTGGCAAACCTTGGTCTCGCAGGCACAGTCCGAGCCCGTCGAGGCCTGCGGGCAGCAGTTTGGCGAGCAGTCCGTGGCAATGCCGAGGAAGGTGCCATTGGCGGTCGTGCAGTCTGCGTCCGTCAACACGTCGCAGGACCCGTCCGACTGGCAGCAGGCGCCACGGTCGCACGGATGGATCCCGTCGCAGAGTTGCAGATCCGAGCCGCCGAAGACGAAGTCCGTGTGCGAGATCGGACCGAACCACCGATTGAACTGGCAGGAACTGCCGGTCAGACCACCCTGCGGGCAGTCTTCCACCGTGTCGGCGCAGAGCACCTGACATGTGCCGCTGTGGGTATTGCAGGTGCCATACTGGCAATCGTCGTCGATCGTACAGGGACTGGCATAGGAATTGCCTGCGGGCGGGTCGGAACAGAGCCCGCACTCCCAGCGAAGTGTATCGGTACAAGTCAGGCCGTCGTCACAGCAGGCGCCCAAGGGCGGTGGTACCTTTTCGCCCAGAAGTTCGAAGATGTACACGTCGGTGCCCGGATAATCACCAAGCACGTTGTCCTGCATCGACAAGTTCGGATTGTTGCCGCCGACATCCGCGGGGGCGGTCGTCTGGCTCCAGAACGCAGCCGCTCCGTCGGGCACAAAGGGCGTTTCCACATTGAATAGGATCACCGCGATGGTGCGATTGCTGCGCATTTTTACGATCCCGGTGGGCGGAATGATGATTGGGGCCGGCTGCGCAACTTCACCCAGCGGGGCGTTGCAATTCGGCCAACAATCGACCTCAATATCCCAATCACGTGTGCCTGTTCGATCCGGGGTAAAGGCGAATGAATCGACTAGGGAAGCCCCGTCGGCGGTCCAGAATTCGAAAATAATCTGCTCACCCTGATTCGATACGCCGCCGCGGAAACGGAACTGGGTCAGGCGGAGATAGGATCCGTTAGGCAGCGTGTAATCGTCACCAATGTTCAGGAAGCCGTCGGTGCAACCTCCCTCAACGTTCGCGCCGCACGGGTCGTTCTGACAGGTACCCGGATCGACGCCTTCACAGGTGGCACCCTCGGTGGGACAATCCGAACCCCCATTCGGGACGACGCATGTCTGGCCGCCGGGGTTGCAAGCGCCGATAATCGCACAATCCACGTCTGCCTGGCAGGTCTTATTCGCGTTGTCACCACCCACGCAGCGCTTCAGGCAGAAGTTTTCAGAGACGCCGTTTCCATCGGCATCCTCGCAATAGACCGGCGCACGCCCGGCCGCTCTCTCGATGTCCGTGCCGGTCAAGCAAACCAAGGGTGACGGACGTACCAGGCCCACCGACCCTTCGTCCGTTCCATTCGGCGTGACGCCGCTGCCGTACTTCGGGCATTCGCAGACACCGTCGCCCAGTACCTCGAGCGGGCTGCGATAGCGATACCACGCGCCGCCGGCCGTCGTGCAGTCCGCCAGCGTCTTTTCACCGAGACAAGCCGGCTCCGCGACACCGGTCTCGCAACATCGACCAATGGCCGTGCTAAAGTCGCCCGGTGTTCCCACATAGCACGAGTCGGTCGCCTCGTCGCAGGCGCCACCGGTCCTGAGCACGCACGCGGCCACATTGCCGCCGGTATCCAAACCGGGGCAATCGCCTCCGTTGTCACAATTCTGCCCGACATTCGGGCCACCGTTGCATTGCTTGGCACAGGCATTCAGCGGCGAGCCGGTTCCGTCACCGCGATCGTCCGCGGTGGCACAAACCGAATGCTCCGTACCCGTGCCATCATCCTTGCATAGGTCGAGATTGCAGAAGCCGTTGTCAGGCGCAAATTCGCACGGCCAGTCAATCAATTGCACCGTATCGCAACGCTTTACAAGGTTGGCAAGCGCGGGATTGCAAATGCCGACACCGGCACAGTCTTCGTCAACTTGGCATAGCACGCTGGGGTTGCCCGTACACGTCGAACGACGGACGCACTGTACGAGGTTACACTGGTCACCGGCAGCGGGATCGCAATCCTGATCGCAATCGCAGGGGTCGCCCAAAGCCAGCCCACCACCTCGGGCCGCTGAGCCACCACCTGACCCCACTGGCGACGAGCTGATGATGCGGGCTTGACGAATATGCCGATCGCCCGGGCCCATCTCGATCCCATCAAAATCCGTACCCTGCCCGGCGACGCCCCACTGCGGCAGGTGTTTCTGCACGGTCGCATCCGGAACAGATGTGGCCGTAGCGCTTGGCGTCCTTCCGGCCGATTCGACGCCAGATACGGAGGCCAGCCCCGTGTTGTCTCCCGCAGGTGCCCCCTGCAGGCTCAGGCCGAAGACGATTGCGCCTACGGTCACCGCGCCTAGCATTGAACGCCATCCACGTCTTACATACTGGTTCATCGACGCGCACCTCCTAGAAAAAACCTCTTTTGGATCGCCAACGCACTCCCCCCCTGTCGACCAGGACGGTGCTGGCATCAGGAAACGAATCACTCTTACTCAAAGACAGCACAAAGCAACATCGCTGAGGCGCGCGTCAAGACACTTCGCCAGCGCGCAACAAAACCCCCGCGAATCTCGTTATTTCGAGACGTGCAAAGGCCGCACCCTCCCACAGCCAAACGCGGAGAATGACATGCCCCCACCGTTACTACAAATCTGCCCGCGACGCATTACGCCCTTGGGGGAATTGCATCCATGGCGCAACGATTGATTAGACAAGGCCGATATTACCGATATCAAGGGAGGGAGTCAAGCTTCTTTTTGCGCGCTCGATGGCCGATATTCCGCTTTTTCGCCCGGGACATCAGAGGCACGCCACAACAACGCGGACCGTGCCGGTCGCGCTTCCACCTCACTCAGAGGCCGGCATGAATTGCGATGCTGTGGCCAGGCCGCAGGTCGATGAGCTGGGGGGCTCACGCTCGCCGGCGGCGGGTTACCCTGGAAAACGTCCGAGAACGTGGATCGCCCTGCAAACCTTGCGGCGCGTGGGGGCGGGCGGCTACCCGCGCCATGCACGTGTAGTGCAGCTCAAAACTGCGGACACGAACCGAGATCCGGGCCCGGGAATTCCAATCCCTGGAAGCCCAGAGTAATTGCGAACACGTCGTTGATGTCCACCTGCTGGTTCGGCGTGCCCCACGGTTGCAGCGGGAAACCGGCCGGGTGAACGTCCGTCACAGATACATGCGTCGCGTTGCACGGTGGTGTGCCAGAGCCGGGGCCAATCAGGGCCGGGTCTTGGTACGTCTTGATCGCCGCTACCGCGTCGTCAATGGCCACGAAGCCGTTCGGCGGACCCCACGCGTCCGCGATCGGATCGAACTTGCCGACGACGTCACCCCAGGACTTGCCGGGGGCTACCGGTCGGAAGCGCCTGCGTTTGCACGGAAAGAGGGGCCAATTCCGTTGGCCCGATGACGATGACAAAGTCGTACTCAGACGTCGGCATCATCGGGCAACCTGTCACGTGTGTCGCCAAGAAGTCGGTCCAATCCGGCGGACTGGGCGGTCTTGTCGAAGACAGTATTGTGATGCACTCCGTCGCAGCGCTACTGGGAGAACCGGGCCAGGTACGAATGGGATCGGTGGCCCACCACGAACTGCCGACGGCCATCACGCCGTTCACCTGTGTGGAGGTCAGCGTTACCTTCAGGTCGAAAATGGTAAGCCCCGGATTCGGCGTCAGCATATCGACGGACCCGTACCTGTTCTCTTCCATGTCGTGCGGCGGGGCGGCGAGCAAGGGCGCTTGCACTTCACATTCATCGGGCACGACGTTGCCATTCAGGTCGGTGCTCACCTCGCCGTCCCCGTCAGGGTCGGCGGGGTCCACGTCGCACACGTCGGGAACGTCGTTCATATTGCAGTCGTCGCAGGCGGGGTCACCCGTACAGTTGGCGATGTCGTACGCATCATTAGCGCCGTTGCCGTCGCAGTCCAGTGGATCGCATTCATCCGGCACGCCGTTCAGGTCGTCGTCGACGGAACCGCCGCCCGGTCCGAGGTCGCAGTCGCCGTCGGGCAGGCCGTTATTGTTGCAGTCCTGACAGGAAAGATCCATCGCCGGACAGGTCGCGATGTCTTCATCGTCCGGCACGCCGTTGTCGTTGCAGTCGCAATTGTCCGGCACGCCGTCCATGTTCAAGTCGTTGTTGCCGAGGGTCGCCGCGCTGGCCGTAAGAACCAAAGCAACCTGTGGAAACCCGACGCCAGAGATCCTGACCTACCCTTCTGAAATTGCTTAATATGGCAGCGCTAGATTTGCTCAAGCCGTGCGACGGAGCGTTCCGATGAAACCGGTAACGTGTATTTCGGGAGCCCGCTCTCCTGGACAGGATATCAGGAGATTCCACGATGACTGCGGATCAGATTCGATCTCTGCAGCCGGAGATGGCTGGGCTGTTGGCGTTCTTTCGTCCCTGCTTCAAGCGTGTCGCGTCGTTCGGTCACTGGGAGCGGTATATCGTCGGGCTCATCACGGATTTGAGGCGCAAGAGCATCGAGCCGATCGCCTTGGCGGCCGGGGTTGCTGTTCGGATGCTGCAGGAGTTCCTTGCGGATTTGGCATGGGATCACTAGCGGGCCGACAGGATTCTGCGTCAGCTGGTCATGGACCATCACAGTTCGGAAGACGGGATCGGCGTGATCGACGCCTGGCACCGGCAGGCGGAGGTCTTGAACACCTGGTACGAGCAATTCGGCGCGCAGGCGAAGTAATCCGCTCATCTGCACGCCGATGCTGAAGGCGATCGAAGAGTGAGCCTGAAGGCTGGCGCGTAAATGGTCAGACCCACTGGCTATGGTGTTTTACGAACGATCGCAACTGTTATTACATGATCGAACGTTCGCGCGGCAGTCCGACGTTGCAGAAGTTCTTTACCGACGAGCTCGATGGTGTCTTGATTGCCGACTTCTGGTCGCCCTACGAATCGGTCTGCGCGGAGGATCGACAG
>Ga0210111_1000164_pt1 | contig 17180 bp, 16 predicted proteins | sample China_Galinas_PW_6_FD_185520 | JGI IMG/M metagenome (GOLD analysis project Ga0210111, IMG submission 185520) | Wetland microbial communities from San Francisco Bay, California, USA, that impact long-term carbon sequestration - China_Galinas_PWC_D2... | ecosystem: Environmental > Aquatic > Marine... | reverse complement strand
CCTGGCAAACGCGAATCGTGTGTTCGCCCGCCGGCTCGTGCCGGAATTGCGGATAGAAAGAGGCCACACCCATGAGTTGCGCGGTGGTGATCTCGGTGGACTCGCACACGCGCTGCAACACCGGCTCCGGCAGGTAACGAAACTCCGTCTGAATCGCCTGCAAGAGCGGTATGGCGGAATGCTGTTTGTGCCCGATGCGTTCGATGATCTCGTCTACCAGCCCAGGATCGGGCGCCGCCGTTGCCTGATCCAACGGCGTCGGCGCCGCGCGACCGTTGCGAGGTGTCCGCGCCGATTTGTGGGCACGTGTGTTGCCGATTTCGCGCTTGAGCTGAATGATTTGCGGCGTGGGCGTGCGATCGTCAGACAGTGACAAACGCCATTTCGCGCCCACGATCAACAACACCACGGCGACGACGAGAAACTCCGCCGCTGCATCGCCCCTCTCCTGATGGGCAAGGGAATCTGCGGTGCGGCGGTCAAGTTCTTCGCGCGAGGGCGGAATCTTGACGGGTGCGCTCTTCGCGTCGGCTGCCGGGGCCTGGTCCGCCAGGTCCGCAGCCAATGTCTCATGTCGCCACTCTATCCAATTCTGAAGCAGGAGCCCCACGCACACCGTCGTCGCCACACCGCCCACTACGCAATACAGAAGCGACAGGCGAAGGACGGTTTGTCGGCTCGCTTGCCTCATCGACCCGCGTCTCCTTCATGTGAAGTCGCGACAGGCGTGGCCGTCTGCTTACCTTGGGTGTTGGGCATTTCGTCGACGCGTTCGCGGGGGCAGGACTTGAAGCATCGGGCGCAGTAAAGGCACGAGGACTTGACGGCGCGCATGTTCTCGATCGCACCGTACGGGCAGGCTTCTACACAGAGACCGCAGTCCAACTCGCGGTCGGGCGTAATCGTGACGCCGCGCCAGGAAATCCGACTCAGCAATGCGAGGATCGCGCCGTACGGGCACAGATACCGACAATAGGGTCGCCCCACGAACAGGCCGATCAGAAGGAAAACGCCGCCGGTGATGAGCATGCCACCGGAACCGCTCATGCGGAAGAATCCGACGAACGGATCGAAGCGGCAGATGATGAAATCCCGTTCCACCCCGATACCGACGGCAAAGAAGATCGCCGCCACGAGATAGACGTATTTGAGCGATCCCAGGATGCGATCCCACCGCCGCGGGACCTGCACCGGCTTGAGCAGTACGACTTCCTGTATGGCCCCGAGCGGGCACACGCCACCGCAGAACACCCGCCCGAACAGCAACGCAAGCACAAGCGGCAGCACGAAGAACGCGATCACGACATAGGGAACGGCGTAGGCCGTGTCCGTCAACACCACGCTAATATTCTGAATCGCACCGATCGGACATACGCATCCCTTGCGCCAGAATCCGAAGTACGCCAAACAAGCCAGGGCCAGCAGGAACACCAGCAGGCGATTTCGCAAGACGAGCACGAACCACATCGCCAGCAGCAAGACACACACCAAGACAATGGTGTCGATGACATACCACGAGGGACCTCTCGCCAGCGGGCGCTGCACGTCCGGTGTCACATATCCGGCGCCAATACTCGCGTCGTTCGGCGCCGTATCGACTTGCCGCTGATACTCAGGCTCAGCCCGTGAAGTCGATGTGGTGGCAAAAAGCACCATGGCGAGCAACAGCGCAATACCAAGAGGTATTTGTCGGAAGAGGTTCCGCGCTACGGTCTCGCCATTTGTCGGCATTGCCACTTCATCTCTGCTGATTGACGTTATTCATGGCCCGATTCAGGATCGACTTTCGTACCGTCATCATGCGCCGCGGCTATTCGTGCGTAGCAGTGCATCCTCCGGACATACTTTGGCGATCGAGCAACGATTGCACGCCACACAGAGGTCGTAGCGCACTTCGAGACGGATCGACCCGAGTCCGGCCGGCTCCTTGCACGCCATCACGCACAGGCCGCATCCGTTACACTTTGATTCGTCAATGACATATTCGTAGAAGTTGTTCAGCGGGTCGTACGGATCGATCTCGCCGATCGCCTCTCTTTTGATGGCATCGCGCGGGCACAGCTTTCGGGTCGGCAGTCCGTCTTTGCCGGTGTCGCTCTTCACGTCGAAGTACCCGGGGCAGATGCAGCAGCGTCCGCACTTGGCGTAATCGTTGACAGCGCGAACGGCCGACAGCGGCAACACGCAATTGGTCGCACATTCCTCGCACGCCGCCATGCCCACGGCACCGAGCCTGATGTTGAGACACTTGGAGGGATCAATCTCCCAATCCTGATCGGCACCGGCACGCCGGACCAATGTCACCGCCACGCCACCGATGGCCAGGAGTCCGGCTCCACGCGCGGCAGTCTTCAGCACATCTCTACGCGAGGGATCTTCGTTCATGGCGTCACACCTCCGGCCGGAGTCGGCTCAATCAGGTCTTTCGTGGAATCGACTGATCCTGGCGATTCCACTTCGCGCGGCTCGAACTGGAGGACGCGCAGGCGCGCCGTGTCGACCACATAGATACGGCCCTCCCGCCCTACCGCCACGTCCATGTTTTTGCAGTTCGGATCAAATAGATCGGAACCGACATGTGCCAACAAGCGGCCCGCGTCATCGTAAACCTTCATTCGTGGCGGCGCTTTTTCTGTCACCACCACATGCCCGGTGGGGCCCAAAGCAAGGTTTGTGGGATTGCAGCACCCGGGAAAATCTTCGACGTGCCGTCCGCCCCATTTTCCGAAATGGTCGAGCAGCTCTCCGTCGAGTGTGTACCGCTCGACACGATGCTTGGCTGGATTGCAGGCGCGAATGATGCCGTCCGCTTGCACGGCGAAATCGACGTGCCCGTTCGGAATGAAAAAACCGCGCAGCCGCCCGCCGGTTCCGATGTCGTTTTTCCAGGTCCCCGACTCGTCAAAACGGCGAATGCACCGGCCGGTCACATCGCCTACGAGAACCCAGCCATCGTAAAAGGCGATCTGCGTGACAATGCCAAGACGCTCCGCATCGCGCCACGACTTCACCAGGCCACCCTTCTTGTCGAATACATCGATCCGACCACGTGCTCCTACGTAGACCTGCCCCTTCGCATCCGTCGCGACACAAAGCCCTTCCACTTCCGTCGACCATGAGGTCCGCATCTCACCGCTTGGTTCCAGGATGATGACGCGTTTGTCACCCACCACGTACAGCGCACCCGCATCGTCGACGCTAATTCCGCGTACGGCCTCACGAAACCACGTAGAGGCGATTGAGCCGGACGGAATCGTTTTGGCTAGTTCGTAGCGCATCTGCAACTCCTTCGGGTCGGTCACGGCTTTTTCGTCTCACTGTCGCCGCCGACGCGGACACACTTCATCTCGTGCAGGTCCCGAATAATCAGCTTGCCGTCCGACAACGCCATGGGCGCCCATACCTCCGGACCACTCAGCAACTTCGCGGAGGCGAGTTCCTTATACGCGGTCGCGTTAGCCTCCAACAGGCGCAACAAGCCGGACTTGCCCTCGAGCACAAAAAACATGCCATCCGCCAGAAGATAGCTTCCCAGACCAAACGACGCTTGGTCCCGGCTGGTCCAAACCTGCTTCCCGGTCAGATCGAGGCAGGTAAACAGTCCGCGGCGTTTTTTCCCCACGGCGAACATGTGACCGTCGTGCAAGATGGGCGTGTGCGTCTCGCTATTCCATTCGTTGGCGCCAAAACTGAAGACTTTTTCCGCGGTGAAGCCGTCATCACCGCGGCGCACGCGGATCATGAGTGTCTCGGCCTCATAGCAGCTTGTATAGAAGAACAGCCCGTCTCCCGCCGGAAGTGGAGACGTCGGTACCGAGATGTTGAATTTCCAGGGGAACGACCAAAGCACCTCGCCGTCCGCCGCGGATATGCCGACCGGCCCCTGCAGCGTCGTGTAAAGGTACTGGCGCACGCCGTCGATCTCCGTCGGCACAACCGACGCATGCGTCATCGCAAGCCCCTCAGGGTTGGGCGTTTGCCACAAGGGTGAACCAGAATCCTTCTCGAGCGCTACGAGCAGCGCATTTCCGCCAGTGCCAATGATCACCCTGTCGTCTTCGAGAAGCGGGCTCTGGCCGTTGTACCAGGCCGGTATCGTGGTGCCGAAGTCTGCGACAAGATTACGCGACCAGAGCTCTTTCCCGTCTTTGGCGTCGAGGCAATGGAGAATGCACTTGGGATCCAGCGAAAACACCCGACTACCATCCACCGCTGGTACTGACCGGGTAATGCCGTGGTTCGGCCGAATGCGCCGGCGATAGCCAAAACGCCAGAGCTCCTTTCCGGTATCCAGCGTCACACACCGAACCACCCACCGGCTGGCGTCGACCTCGTAATCGTTGAAGTAGACGTGCCCGTCGACGACAGCCGCCGCGGAAAACCCCTCGGCCACCGGAAGCGTCCAAAGTACCTCCGGTCCGCCCTCAGGCCAGGATCGCAACAGCCCGGTCTCAAGTGAAATGCCGTCTCGCTGCGGCCCGCGGAATTGCGGCCAGTCTGCCGCGGAGGCCGAAGTTCCGGCGATGAGCAATCCGAGAAAAAAGACCCTACTGAGTCCAGCTGCATCCTTCATTCAGACCACTCCTATCGACAATTCGCAGCGCCCGAATTTGCGACATACGAGAACATATTAATCCGGCGCATAGCCTCTCCGTACCGGTCCACTCGCTCTCTCAAGAATACTACAAACGGCGCGCCGCAGCTCCGTCGGAACTTGTGAAGCGCCCCCCGATCAGTACACCAGGAGTCCCGAACGCACATTTTTACGAACTTAGCAGCTCGGGCGGCTGACGCGGTATCCGTCCAGTCCCGACGACGCTCGATGGCTCCCACCCCAACCGTTGCTTGTGGCAGATGGGCCGCCGAGCCGGTAGAGTGCGCGTAATACTGGTTGTGAAGGCCACGGGAACGGGCTCAGGAAATCTCTTTGCGAGCCTACCGGCGTTCACTGGTTCTTGAGATTGAAGCGAGGAATCGATGGCGGATTATCGTGTGGCGGTCGTTTTCGGCAGTGACTCCGATTGGTCGGTGATGGAGAAGTGCGTCAAACAGCTCGCCGAATTCGGTGAAGCCGCATTTGTCGAGGTTATGAGCGCCCACCGAAACCCGGAACGGGTTCATTCGTTCGCTTCGGATGCAGAAACGAACGGTTTCGAGGTCATTATCGCAGGGGCCGGGATGTCCGCGGCGCTGGCCGGCACGATCGCCGCGAAAACAACCTTACCGGTGATCGGCGTACCGCTGGCCAGCGGCACCCTTCAGGGAATCGACGCGTTACTGTCCACCGTGCAGATGCCGCCCGGTGTACCGGTGGCGGGCACTGGGATTGGAGTAGCGGGGGCCAAAAACGCCGCCCTGCTCGCCGTGCAGATCATCGCCCGCAAAGACGAAAAACTCGCCACGGCGTATCGGGCCTTCAAGCGGAAGCAGGCGGACGGTGTGGTCGCCAAGAACCGCGCATTGCAGGAAAAATTAGGCTCATGATCGGCAAACTCCCACCGCGCACCATTGAGTGGGTCGGAGGCCTGGATGGCGTCGCGCGCCTGATCGACCAGACGCGCCTCCCGGAAGAACTCCTGTTCCTGGACTTATCTGACGTCGAGTCGATGTGGGAGGCCATCAAATCCCTCCGGGTGCGGGGCGCCCCGGCGATCGGCATCGCCGCCGCCATGGGCGCTGTTTTGGGTGTGAGATCATACGAGACGTCCGATGCACACGCATTGGGGGATAAACTAAGCGAAGTTTGCGACTATCTGGCCTTGTCCCGTCCCACCGCAGTCAATCTCACTTGGGCTCTGGACCGGATGAAACGGCTGGCGCACGGAATGGTGGAAAGCCCGCCGGATTTGATCAAATCCTCACTTCTGGAGGAGGCAAAGCGCATCCGTGACGAGGATGCGGACATGTGCCGGGCGATCGGCGAGCACGGTCAACATCTGATTCAGCAGGATTCCGGCATCCTCACGCATTGCAACGCCGGCAGTCTGGCTACGTCGGAATACGGCACCGCACTGGCACCCGTGTACGTGGCCCACGAGCAGGGCCGTTCCTTCCGCGTTTTTGCCGATGAGACCAGACCGCTTCTCCAGGGCGCCCGGCTAACAGCGTGGGAACTGTCTCAGGCCGGCATCAATGTCACGCTGCTCTGCGACAACATGGCCGCCTCGCTGATGCGTGAGGGAAAAGTCGATTTGGTGATCACCGGGGCAGATCGTATCGCGGCGAACGGCGACGTCGCCAACAAAATCGGCACATACGGCGTCGCTCTGCTCGCTCAGGCACACAAAATCCCATTCTACGTGGCGGCGCCGAGCACTACATTTGACCTTTCCATCCCTGATGGCAGCAGAATACCGATTGAGCATCGCGATCCGGACGAGGTACGTCGCGGATTCGGGCGGCTAACCGCTCCCGAGGATGTTCCTTGCTATACGCCGGCCTTTGACATTACCCCGAGCCGGCTTATCACGGGACTCATCACAGAAAAGGGCCTGATTGAGCCGGTTCGCGAATCGGAGATTCGGGATGCCCTTGACCGCCGGCTCACTTGCCCGGACAGTCTTGAGGGGTGATAATCAAGCGTCGTGCGGCGGATGTCGGTGGTAAGCATTTGCAGAACCCGGCATATTGGGGTACAGGTATCGGGAGGACGGAGACCCTTGCGAGGGTGCAGGCGGGCACTTATACTCCCGCCGGGGTTCTGAGGGGTTTCCGAGCGATTGGCCGACTCGCTGATCGTTCGCACACGCCCCGGCCTACATTGGAGCTTGGGAATGCAACGACCTTTGCGCCGAAAACTCATGTTGGCGGGTCTGGTGGCGAGCGGTGGGTTCCTGTTCGCCTTTCAGAGCACCAGTTGTCTCAGCTTTGCGGGTGAGTCGTTGCTCTCGTCGGGCGACTTCTGCTTCATCTTTGATTGCCAAAACGGCATTCTGGGCGGCACGATCGATCCGTGCTTCCAAACGCTTGATGCGGATGGGAATGCGATACCGCCTGTGTTCGTGGATTGCCCCAATGACTAGCCAAGACGACTTCGGCTCAGTGTCGACGCCTTTGCGGGTTTGACCGAGTTGGAGATGATTCGAAAGCGGGGACGACGGAATATGAAGTTGGAAAAGAAAGCGATACGACGGCGCATTCGCGGCTGGGCGGGCGTCCTACTTTCCGGTGCCGTGACCCTCGGATGGATCCAATCGTGCGACGATCGATTGATCCAGGCCACACGAATTGTTGACCCGTGTGGGACCATTCTTGCCAATTGCGCCCCCGGGCAACTTGCGGCACAGCAAGCGCACTACGGCGATCCGTGTTACCTGTGCCCGATTCCCGGGACGTGCGGCGAGGAGAATCCGTATCTCAATATTTGCAACTAGGTTCACGCTAACGAAACCAGTGACCTCGGCGTGCTCGGCTGACCCATTCGGCCGAGCACTTTTCTTTTGTCCCACCCGGCCTTAATGTGGCACCGTAATTGTCAGGTAATGGTGGGTTTCGGGAGTCGCAATCATGTATCGTTCCAAGAGGATTCGACGCGCCGTAGCGTTAGCCCTTACCGGCGGGTGCCTTTTCCAGGTTGTCGGATGTGCCTCCGGTATTCTTCCCGTCGTCCTCAGCCTGGGCGAGTCCGCCCTCCTGAGTCTGTTGGGCAACCTGATCATCCTGCGATAGGGCTTACAAGAAAGACTGTTCCGTTCCACTCGGTGCTCCACCATCGTGCCCGAAACTGACAGATCCGACATCCTCGATAGGTTCCTCGATACGCTCAAGTTCGATCCGTACCCCTTCCAGGAAGAGGCCCTTCTCGCCTGGTACGAATCAGCCGGTGGCGTACTCGTGTCAGCGCCGACCGGCATGGGAAAAACGCTGATCGCCGAGGCCGCCATCTTCGAGGCCTTGGAGTCCGGCAAACACCTCTACTACACCACACCGTTGATCGCCCTCACGGACCAGAAATTCCGGGAGTTCCAGGACCGGGCGGAGGACTGGGGCTTTCCCAAGCAGTCGATCGGGCTGATCACGGGAAACCGTCGAGTCAATCCGGACGCCCGCGTACGCGTGGTCGTGGCGGAGATTCTGTTGAATCACCTGATCACCGGTGAAGAACATCTCGACGAAGTGTCCGGCGTGGTGATGGACGAATTCCATTACTTCAACGACTTCGAGCGAGGCATCGTCTGGGAGCTGTCCCTCGCCTTGCTTCCCGCGACGGCCCGCCTGATGCTCTTGTCGGCGACCGTCGGCAACGCGTCGGACTTCATTCGCTGGGCGAGCGAGCAGCATGGCCGAAAGCTGCAACTCGTGAGCTCCGACGAACGGCGCGTACCGCTGGAATTCAATTGGGTCGGCGACAAGCTCTTGACGGAATTCCTGCCGACGATGGTTTCCGAGCGTGACGAGGATGCGCGTTCCCCGGCTCTTGTGTTCTGCTTTAATCGTGATGGGTGCTGGGATGTGGCCGAGAAGCTCAAGGGCGCCAGTCTCATCGACCAGGCAGCCCGCGCGGAAATAGAGAAACGGGCGGACCCGGGGCTCTTCTCCGAGGGTATCGGCCCGAAATTACGTCAGATGCTGATACGTGGCGTCGGCGTTCATCATGCCGGCGTGTTGCCCAAATATAAGCAGGTGGTGGAAAACCTCTTTCTCGCGAAGCTCATCCCCTTTGTGGTGTGTACGGAGACGCTGGCGGCCGGCATCAATCTCCCCGCGCGGTCCGTGGTGCTCACGACACTGCTCAAAGGCAAACCGCGCGAGGAGAAACTGATCCCCGGCGCCGCGGCACACCAGATGTTCGGACGTGCCGGAAGGCCGCAATTCGACAAGCAGGGATATGTGTTCGCCCTCGCGCATGACGACGATGTCAAGATCGAAAAATGGCGCAAGAAATACGAGCAGATCGATCCCAATTCCAAAGACCCCGGCATCATGCGGGCGCGCAAGGACATGGAGCGCAAAAAGCCGTCGCGCCGCAAGACCGTCCAGTACTGGACGGAGGGTCAACTCGGCACGCTGATCAAATCCAAACCGGCCAGCCTGGCAAGCCGATCGATGATCCCCTATCAGGTGTTGATCTACCTGCTGACCAAGACCGATTCACTGGGCGACACGCGTGAATTTCTTTCGAAACGATTCAACTCGCCGGATCGGCTGGAGAAATTCCAGGACCAGCTCGACCATATGATCAACAATCTCGCCGCATTCGGATACCTCACCAAATCGGAGGATGGCGATCACGTCACGCTCGATGACAAGATCCACCATCTGACGAGCTTTCGTAGCGTCGATCCGCTATACGGCGAGTACCTTGTCGGGCAGCTTGCACGGGCCAACCTCTCAGAGAAGACGCAGGCACTGGAATCCGTACTCCCGCTGCCGCCGGCCATGGAGAAGGCTGCCCGACTTCCGTTCGACCTCGAGCCCGGCCCGCTCGAAAACGACGTCCTCAAACCGACGCTCCTGAAGATGGGGCTCGCACTCGCCGGTGAGGACGGACGACTCGTGTCCCCCGATGAGGAGTGGGACGTCGACTATACGGAAGAGGACAGACCCAAGCGGCCACTCATGCTGCCCGAGATGCTGAAGATGTATTTCGACGCAAAACTCGCCACACCGGAGGCGGTCTTCATGCAACCCAAATGGGTCGCGGGCGGTCTGGCGGAATTCGACGGCGATTTCCACAAGTTCACCCGCGCCCGAAACCTGAGCAAGAACGAAGGTCTGGTCCTGCGGCACTTGCTACGGCTGGTCATCCTGGCGGGTGAATTCCTGGAGCGGTCCGGCAACGATCCCGATTACGAGACGATCGGCGCACAGGCCGCCACCGTGTGCCAGGGCGTTGACCCCAGCTACACCGACCACTTCCTCGCCGCGGAGACAGAGGCGAAGAAACTCGCCGTCGTGAAATGACGAAAGCTGAGCCGCAGGCTTCAGCCTGCGCGGTGCCACGAAACCCCGTTTCATGGATGGGCTGAAAACGTGCTGATGAGCGGCATTTGGACGACACTAACTACAATCCGGTGAGACACGGACGGGCCCGCTGTCCGCACGAGTGCCCGCACTCCAGCTTTGACAAATGGGTAAGGCCTGGCGTATACGATGCCGATTGGATTTGCGTGTGCCGACGCAGGCGCTTGGGGCCCCGGATTTCGCCGGCATCGCGAACCGTGTCGGTGAAGGAGACGGATCGGCGCGGCTTCGCCGCACCCTGCATGGCTGCCGTAGTCTGTAGTCTAATGAATGTGCAGTCTTGCGCGACGGGAAGCAACGGCGACCGGGAACATTTTACCATGCCGAGTTCTGGCACACAGATTTCGCGAGTACGTTGCACGCTTTTAGTAGCCGGTCTAGCTCTTGCAGCTACGTCCGGCGGTTTACTCTGTGGCGGCTGCGGCTTCGACTTGGCGTACGTCCTGGGGGCCGCCGGCGGACAAATCGATATTCTCTTTCACAGCGTCCCCATCGAAGTTGCACTCGAAAGCGGAGATCTGAGCGAGGAGCAAACGCTCAAGCTGGAGCTGATCCGTGACGTCCGTGACTATGCGCGGGACACGATCGGCCTGTCCGTCGCCGACAACTACACGAAGTTCTATGACTCGAGCGGAAACCCGGTGGCGTACAACGTGTCCGCCTGCCGCAAGGACGCCTTCGAGCCGCTCCAGTGGACGTTCCCCATCGTCGGTACTTTGCCTTACCTGGGCTTCTTCAGCCGTGCGGACCGGGACGCCAAGGTAGCAGAGCTGGAGGCGCTGGGGTACGATGTCTCGACATACGAGGTTGACGCATACAGTGGCCTCAACTTCTTCCCGACGATCGTCATGTCCCCAATGCTCGAGCGTTCCGACCTCAGCCTGGTCAACACCGTCATTCACGAGCTGCTGCACAGCACGGTCTGGCGCGCCGCCGACGTGTCCTTCAACGAGAGTCTGGCTACATTCTTCGGGCGAAACGGGGCAATCGCGTATCTCCGGGATCGATACGCAGACCAACCCGAGTTGATCGAGCAGGCCACCGCGAACTTTGAAGATTCAGATCGGTACAGCGAGTTCGCCTTGACCTTGTTCAACGATCTGAACGAGTTTTACTCATCGGAGCTGTCGAGTGACGAGAAAATCGCCGGGCGTGAAGCCGTCTATCAGGCCGGGCGAGATCGCTTCGCCGCCGAAGTGCAACCGCTGATGAATTGCCCCGAATGCTACGACTGGGTCCAGCATCTGCCGACCAACAACGCATACATGATGGGTGTGAGGCGGTACAACCTCGACCTGGACGTTTTCGAGCGGGTGTTCGAGCCTGCCGGCGAGGATTGGGCGACGGCACTTCAAGTCTTCCGATACGCCGCGGCCGAGGCGGACCCCTACGCCTATCTGCTCTCTTGGCTGGATTCGTCCGACAACACCGCCGTGCGCTTTTCGCAGGACACTGGAGTGAGTAAAAAGCTGGCAGAAGTAGCCGCGTCCATTGGCGCGGAACCGTTTCGTCGCGAGCCCTGCCCTGCGCACCAGGCCACGACGATCTACGAAATCGAATGCACCGATCGCGAGAAGACAAGGGAAGCGATCGGAAGAAGGAAAGGACAGGCACAATAACCAACGCCGAGAATCGCTGACCGTTCCTATTCATGTTAAGAAGCTGATCGACGAGAAATTGGGTCGGTGACAGCGGTCGTATTCGATGGACGTTTCGTAGACCCGATGACTGTTCCTGTTGTCCAGACGAGGTTACAGTGACTATTTGTCGAACTTCAATAGTCATTACATCAGCATTAGTGGTTACTCTTGGCGGATGCGAAGGTTGCGATCGAAGTAACCAGCAAACGTTTAGGGATTTACTATCCGAACCCGATTCCGTGGCGCTGGAAAAAGCAATTCGCGTGTGCAAAGACCTGAGTCCTGAGGCAGAGGTCGAGATTCGCTCGGCTCTGACGGACTCGTCCTCCTCGCGCAAAGATAGGCAGCGGTGGCTCGCTGCGCTTCTCGAGGCTGATACGAACAGATACCTCAAACTAGCTCTAGAATCAACACGAAGTGTCTCCGAAGCTTATTGGTTGCAGAATACGTTAGAGAGCAAACTGGATCTGACGTCGCGCGCAATAGTGCATGAAATAATTGAGACTGGTTCCGGAGACAGTCGCAACGCAGCGATTATCGTCTTGTGCATCATCGCAGACGATGACGAATCTCTTCGATTTGCCGAGCAGAGCATTCAGAATACCGAAGAAACCAATGAGACAAAGCAGGCTGCGCTTAATCTGCTTGGCAATGCTGCATTCTACAACAGGGATGAATCGGCGATCCGTGTCATTCGTCCCCTGCTGTCCCACAAGAATTCTGAGCTCTTTGGAGTCGCGCTCGCCACGTTGGTCTCAATTCCTGGCGAGGACGCCCTAAGTTCGCTGCAATCGCTCGCTCATGACGACGATGGCAAGATTAGTAATTATTGTACGACACTGCTGGTGGAGCGAAAGACAGTTCAGGCAACTTTGGGCACTAGTAGAGCACCCGGCTGGAAGAAATAATGAGCCAGCGGGAGTACAAGAACAAGAGGGTGGCAAGGATGGAGCAATAGTGGGGTCGGGAAATGCGGGAATAGTCAGCAAGTGTTGAGTCGCGCGCTGCAATTTGGGTAACGATCCTCTGTTTCTCAAGGAGACGAAGCACCGTGGAAACCGGTCACGTACCGAAGTTGGAGACAGATGAACTGCGCGTGTTGGGCGTGCTCATCGAGAAATCACTCACGCAGCCCGGCAGCTATCCGATGACGATGAACGCCATCGTCTCCGGTGCGAATCAAAAGCAAAACCGTGAGCCTGTTTTCGACCTAAGCGAGGGCGAAGTGGCCAAGGCACTGCACGGGCTGGAGCAGAAAAGGCTCGTCGCCCAGGCACCGCCGGCCGCCGGCGCCAGAGTCAATCGATTCGGTCATCAGGTGGTCGAGCGCGTCGGTTGGGATCGGCGCGAGCAGGCAGTCATGGCGGAATTGATGCTGCGTGGCAGCCAGACGCCGGGAGAACTTAGAACCCGAGGCAGCCGCATGACGTCGATTCCCGACATGGCGGCCGTGATGTCGATTCTTCAAGACCTGTCATCCAGCGAACGCCCTTTCGTCGTGGAGCTACCGCGCGAGCCTGGCCGATCCGCCACCCGTTTCCAACACCTGCTTGCCGCGGACAGTCCACGAGAAGAGGCAGGTGCCGACACAGAGCGTCAAATGGACACGGCGGAACGCAATGCCCGGGCGGATGATGTGGCCCTCTCGCAACGCGTGGCGGCGCTGGAGGAACGGTTGTCTCGCTTGGAGGTGCGTATTGCACAACTTGAAGGGGAACATCCGCCGGGGATCGACGAATCGGCCCCCGGTGCGACATAATAGCGGTCTGACCGTCCTCTATTATTCCTGGCCGGGTGGCCCACGTCCTTGCTCTCGGACGTGGGTTCTCGATTAGATTGAGGTCTCGAATGCACGCATCGATTCAAGATTCCATACCTAGTCGAAACGTACGATCGTCAAGGACTCGTTTGATACCGAAACAAGGAATCGCGAACCCACCTCGAAAGGAACGAGGTGGGCCACCCGTCCGATTGGCAAGGCGCGGCGGACAGGAACATCTTACCATGTCGAGCACCGGCACACGCATTTCGAAAGCACATCGCGCGGTCGCAGTAGCCGGTCTTGCGCTTGCAGCGACATTCAGCGGTTTCGTGCTTAGCGGCTGCGGCTTCGACTTGGTGTACGTGCTGACAGCCGCCACCGGCCAAATCGACATTCTCTTTCACAGCGTCCCCATCGCTGCCGCACTCGAAAGCGGAGATCTGAGTGAGGAACAGGTGCTTAAGTTGGAGCTGATCCGCGACGTCCGTGAATACGCGCGGGACACGATCGGCCTGTCCGTCGCCGACAACTACACGAAGTTCTATGACTCGAGCGGAAACCCGGTGGCGTACAACGTGTCCGCGTGCCGCAAGGACGCCTTCGAGCCGCTCCAGTGGACGTTCCCCATCGTCGGTACTTTGCCTTACCTGGGCTTCTTCAATCGTTTCGAACGCGACGCCAAGGTCGCGGAGCTGGAGGCCCTGGGGTACGATGTCTCGACATACGAGGTTGACGCATACAGTGGCCTCAACTTCTTCCCGACGATCATCATGTCCCCCATGCTCGAGCGTTCCGACCTTAGCCTTACGAACACCGTCATTCACGAGCTGCTTCACGGCACAATCTGGCGTAATAACGACGTGACCTTCAACGAGAGCCTGGCTACATTCTTCGGGCGAAACGGGGCAATCGCGTATTTGCGGGATCGGTACCCGGACCAACCCGAGCTGATCCAGCAGGCCACCGCGACCTTTGAAGATTCGGACCGGTACAGCGACTTCGCCTTGACGTTGTTCAACGATCTGAACGAATTTTACTCATCCGAGCTGTCGAGTGATGAGAAGATCGCCGGGCGCGAATCTGTCTATCAGGCCGGGCGAGATCGCTTCGCCGCCGAAGTCCAACCGCTGATGAACTGTCCCGGATGTTACGACTGGGTCCGGAATCTGCCGACCAATAACGCATACATGATGGGTGTGAGGCGGTATAACCTCGATCTGAGTGTTTTCGAGAGGGTCTTCGAGGCTGCCGGCGAGAATTGGGCGACGGCACTTCAAGTGTTCCGGGACGCGGCCGCCGCGGCGGATCCCAACGCCTATCTGCTCTCTTGGCTGGATTCGCCCGACACCACCTCCGATCGCATGTGGCAGGCGACTGCAGCGAGGAAGAGGCGGGCAAGCATTTGCGCACCTGTCGGCGCGGAACCGTTTCGTCGGGAGCCCTGCCCTGCAGACCAGGCCTCGACGATCTACGAAGTCGACTGAAGCGATCGCAAGGGATACTGAGAGAAGGGGAATGGGGAAAGCGAGGACAGTCATTTCCTTCGAACCAGCACCCTTCAACATTGGTGCCTGTCCCCGTTTCCGTCGAACGGCTGCGCAAAGGACAGGAGGCAATATCGTGCGACCATCACATCTGTTGGCGTACATCTGTATTGTAGTGGTTCCGGTAGTGGCGTGTGGTTGCGAACGTACAACATCGCCTCCAAAGACCAGGCCGGAACAAAAAACGACAGCAACGCAAGTAGGAGGCGTTCCGATGACATTGGTGATCAAGAGTTCCGAGTTTGCGGAGCAAAAGGCTATTCCGAAACGCTTTTCGGGTGACGGCGCCGATCTATCGCCACCGTTGACGTGGTCCGGCGTGCCCGAGGCCGCGAAGGAGCTAGCCCTGATCTGCGACGACCCGGATGCCCCGCGCCCCGAACCTTGGGTACATTGGGTGATTTATAAGATTCCTGCGGGTACGTCGGGCTTGCCTGAGAACATCCCTAAGAAAGAGACGTTGACTGCGCCCGCCAGCGTAGCCCAGGGAAAGAACTCCTGGGGCAGGATCGGTTACGGTGGCCCCGCACCGCCGCCCGGCTCCGGCGTGCATCACTATCAATTCAAGCTCTACGCACTTGATGCGGTGCTGAACGCGGGCACCGGGCTTGATAAGACGCGACTGTTAGCTGCGATGCAAGGGCACATCATCGCCCAGGGCGAGCTGGTGGGCACCTATCAACGTTAGAGGAGCTCTGCGGCAGGCGCCAACGATACGTGGCGAAATACGGTGACTTCCACCTGGCATTCTGGCACCTCCAGTGTCTCTCACCCCTGGAGAGGGCGCAAAGATGATTAGAGGTATCGCCGAAACCGTTCTCTACGCCGAAGACATCACAAACACCGCGCAATTCTATGTAGAAGTGCTCGGCCTGGAGATGGTACGGGCACCGGACGATATGTTCGCCGCCATTCGTCTTACACCCGAGTCCGTTCTGTTGCTGTTCGATCACCGGCAGAGTTCACGGACAGGTCGCGATGTGCCATCGCACGGGGCAACCGGTCCGGGCCATGTCGCGTTTCTCGTTCGTGATCTCGATGCCTGGCGTGATCGGCTCAAAGAAGCCGGCGTGACGGTTGAGAAAGAAATCGAATGGAACGGTGGCGGCCGATCGATCTATCTCCGCGACCCTGCGAACAACTCCGTCGAACTCATCGACCGCGACATTTGGCCGGCCGGCGCAATGAGGAATTAGGAGGAGATAGGGAGAACCACCCATATCCATTGCGGAAGTCCCCTTACGGCCCCGGGTTTCGCAGACCTCACGGACCGTATCAACAATGAACAAAGGTGCTTTGTTGCGGCCAAGCCGCACCATACTTGGCCGGCCAGAATGAACGAGTCACCACGCGCGGGCCGCATCTCGCCTGCCAAAGACGAGCGTGCCCGCTATGACGACAAGTAGCGTCATGACAACAGCGCCCCACTCCGATACCGTTGGGATCGTTGGATCCCCGATACCTCCTTGGCACTCGCCTGTTCTTACGGGGAGCTATTGTCGGATACCAGGAAGAGGGGTGGCCCGTCTGTCCCCTACAAATGTTGTCTGCCGACGGCTGCCAAGGTTACGATCGATCTAATCGACTCGGTGCATAACTGCAGCGTCTACTGAAAGCCGGTCACTTACTGCAGGCTCTCTTCATGTTCAGAACGGTCGGATTGGGGTGGGGCTTGCCTGGGGCATTGCTGGACATGCCAGTTCAAAGGTTGATTGCGTCGCCCAGCACCAGGCGCATTGGTTGCGTCCGCCGGAGATCCGGCGGCCCGAAGTTGCGGATCTGCATTGACTCTGCCGGTTGCTACCGAATCACCACTCGGGCTTTTCGAAGCACCCAGGTGGCTACTACGAGCATGGCGAGGAGCATAGCGATGACTCCCCATTCCGATACGGTCGGAATCCCGGCACCCGCTTGAACTGTGATCGTTCCCGTCATGCCGCTGGCGCAATGCGGGATGCAAAAATACGGAATCACGCCGTCCGGCTCGGCCATGGGTACGACGTAGTTTACGCTGCCACCGGAAGGTAGCGTTTGGTTGAAGCGACCGTCCGCCGTGCAGGGTGTCCCCGACGTCACCGTGTGCGAGCCCGACACATGGACCCATTCGATGGTGTCGCCGGGGGCGACGTCCACGTTCACCGGGTCGAAGTTGGTGCCAGCCGTGCCGACCATGACGGTATGCGTTGCGGCGAAGGCGATCGTCGGCACCAGCCCCGTCATAATGAAGACAGCAGAAAATCGAGCTAGTTTTTGAGAGTACATTTTCCGGCC
>Ga0210111_1000162_pt1 | contig 17231 bp, 13 predicted proteins | sample China_Galinas_PW_6_FD_185520 | JGI IMG/M metagenome (GOLD analysis project Ga0210111, IMG submission 185520) | Wetland microbial communities from San Francisco Bay, California, USA, that impact long-term carbon sequestration - China_Galinas_PWC_D2... | ecosystem: Environmental > Aquatic > Marine... | reverse complement strand
GCTCGCTCCAGGTACGGCCCATCATCCTCTACACCTGTGGCGCCCACCGTGTCGGTGTCCCCACTACCACCACCACAGCAAACCCGGCACCGTGCGCAGCGGCGTCTTCATAATGCCGTTATGCCTCTTCACTAGCGCGGTCATGGCGTTGGTGAAGCCAATGTGGTCGAACTCGTGCGGCACGGAGACGACGAACTTCTGCCCACCCTGCACCCTGGGTACAGGTCCGGGAATGACACGCCGCTCACCGGTGTGCCCAACGATCATCATGCCGTAATCCGCTACAAGCTCCGTCAATTCGGCAATGAGCCCGACCGCGTCGTCTGTGACGATATCGAAGCCGTAAAGATCCTCCTTGAATCCTGGTGGAATCGTGGGTGCCTGCATCGCTTGAAACACCACACCGCACCGACTCGCACGCTTCAGCTTGTCGATATCGGCGTTCATTTGCGAAATATCAGGCGGACTGGCGGTGATACTCAAAAACACCACGGCCTTCTCGCCGAATTTATCGGCGATGTCCTTGTCGATGTTCCCGTTGTGGTTGGATACGAACCTGGCGCCCATGCGCAGCAGGCCCGGCATGTCCGGGCCGATCAGCCAGAGAGCGGCGTGCTGTACCGCGTCAGAATTCGCCGACACCTCATTCGCCATGATGCCCTCTCCTTCCCTGATGTCGTGACGCCAGCGCCGTGGTGGTCCATTTAAAGTATACCCCCCCCACGATCGGCTTCAACCGGCTCTCCAAGGCGATTTTCGCTGTCAAATCGTGTATGCACCGCCACAACAGGCTTCTAGCTGACAGCCCCGCGGGTTAGCATGTCGGGTTGTCGAGCGTCCGGGCGGCAGGTACGTGTGTGCGCGCCGCCCACTTCAGCCAGGAGATCCGTTGTGATGAATCAACGAACGACCGTGGGGCCGCTAACAATCGGTGCCATTCTTCTGTCATTCCACAGCGTACTGTTCGCTGCACCGCCGCAATGGCCCTCCTTTCGCGGGCCAAGCGCCAGCGGCCAGATCGACGGCGCCCGCCTCCCGACCGTGTGGGATGTCGAGAAGGGCACCAACGTCAGGTGGAAGACGCCCATCCCCGGTCTGGCGCACTCGTCGCCGGTGATCGCCGGCGATCTCGTCTTCGTCACTTCCGCGGTCAGCGACGATCCCAACCCTTATCTGAAGGTCGGTCTCTACGGCGAAAGTCCGGACCATCCAGAGAACATTCCGCACGACTTCAATCTCTACTGCCTGGACCGTAGGACGGGTGACGTCAAGTGGACACAGACGGCGCACCGCGGCGTGCCGAAGGTCAAGAGGCATATCAAGTCGACGCACGCCAATTCGACGCCCGCCACGGACGGTACCCATGTCGTCGCCTTCTTCGGCTCCGAGGGTCTCTACTGCTACAACACGAAGGGCGACCTGTTGTGGAAGAAGGACCTCGGGCTACTCGACGCTGGCGCGTTCAACGCGCCGGAAATACAATGGGGCTTCGGCAGCTCACCGGTGATTCACGATGGCCGTGTGATCGTGCTGTGCGATGTCAACAATCAGTCATTCCTCGCGGCCTATGACGTAAATGACGGCAAGCAATTGTGGCGCACAGATCGCAACGAGGGGCCTACTTGGTGTACACCGACGATCTACGCCAAGGACGGCCGCACGCAGATTATCGTCAACGGCTACAAGCACATGGGCGGCTACGACTTTGCGACGGGCGAGTCCATCTGGCGCATGCACGGCGGCGGTGACGTCCCGGTGCCCACGCCCGTTGTCGCCCACGATCTTGCCTTCATCACCAACGCCCACGGCCGGGTGTTGCCGATCTACGCCGTGCGGCTCAGTGCCATCGGGGACATCACACTACAGGACGAAGAGCGGTCCAACGCCTACATCGCCTGGAGCCATCCCCGGAAAGGTGCCTACATACCGACACCGATCGTATACGGCGACTACCTATACATCGGCAACGATCGCGGCATCCTAGGCTGCTACCAGGCGGAGACGGGCGAGAAGGCCTACCGCGTCCGCCTCACGAAAGATCGCGCGAGTGCCTACTCCGCGTCACCGGTCGCGGCGGACGGCAAGATCTACTTCACAGGCGAGGAAGGCGACGTACAGGTCGTCAAAGCCGGCCCGGAATTCGAGCTGCTCGCCTCGAACAACATGAACGAGATCTGCATGGCCACCCCGGCCATCGCCGAAGACACGATCGTGTTTCGCACGCAAAAACACGTCGTAGCCATCGGTGAGACGTCAAAGGACTGACACAACCGGGCAATGCCGTCTTGGTACCATAGCGCGCCGATGCCACTGGCTGCTTGTCAGCCAGTGCGATACGAGGTGTCTCGCACAGGCGCCACAGGCGGCTCGCCCGCCAGTGCGGTGCGCTCCCTCCATGGCGGGGCGCCCCATTCATTGCGAAGCAATGGGTGGGGGACTATTGCGAGAATAAGACCGCGTATGCCGGTTTCCATTACCCTTTGACGGACACGGTGGAAGGGACTGCGCCAGCCATGGCTCGAACCCTTGGGCACCACTAGCAGGTCGATCAATCGTAGAATGTCCCGCGCATTTGTCACGCCACTGCGATCGATATCTTCCGCGGCCTCATGACTCCCTTTGTGTCTTCGTGTCTTCGTAGTGTAATTCGTTTTTTATTGGTGGGCGCTGCCCATCACACGGCTCTAGCGACCGCCGAGGCACATGGGTTTGAGGGCGTCGAGGAGTTCGCGGCTGAACTTCGCATCCGTGTCACAGGGGTCGCACACGAACATCGCACAGGGTCGGTGGGAATGACCGTTCAGGCGTTCCAAGAGACTCTCGACGCGCCAGATGCACTCGTCGGTTTCGTTCGTCGCGCGCCCGATCTTGGTGTTAACCACCACGACGTCGCTCTCGACCAGACCGTGATATGCCGTTCGAAGCTGAATCCGCGTCGCCAGTTCATCTCCCAGCGCCGAACCCAGGAAACTCCGTATCTGGCTCTCCGTCAGACGAGATCGCTCCTCCTGCGGCTCGGCGTGATCGGTGGATGGGTCCGCGCCCAGGCCGAACATCTCGTTCGCAAAGGCCTGGGTGTCGTCCAGCGCCCGATGAAACTCCAACGCCGCGCGGTGCGGATTGCGGAAGATGTCGTCGATCCGCTCAGGATTGGACATGACGAATACGTGGTGGTCGTATGGATAAGCGTGCCGTAGCGAGGCGTCGGTGTCCGCCTCGATCACCACGGATCCGAATCGGTCTTTCTTGTGGATCTTGGCTAGGGCCTCCGGGAGCACTTCGAACACCAGGGCCGGGTCGTACTCGATCCAGCGAGCGCTCGCGATCGGGCATTTGGCCTGACCGTTGGTCTTGTTCTGCGGACGAGATTTGTTTCCGCCCTTGCGCACCAGGCGAATGTAATGTGGATCGCGCGCCCAAAGACGGTCGATCATCGTACGCACAACCGCGCTCTTTCCAGACCGCCTCGGACCGCTCACCAGTGTCACGCAAAGACCCAACGGAAACGTCCCCACATACGCTCAGGCTTCAATCCCTATCCACAACCAACGATCGATCATAGGCACCCTTGTCCGCGCTAAACAACAAATCGTCAAGGATTCCAAAACCCGATAAGCCAAAAACGACAATTGCCGCTGGCCGCGAGGACCATGCGCGATGCATCTTATCGGCCGTTGATTGTGCTGGTGCGAAGAGGTGCTCACGGCACCGCAGTTTCGGCCCGCTGACCGGCCTGACGGGTCTTGCGGAGGGCAAGAATCAAATCGATTTCGCCCTTGTTTTTTCCGGTTTCGCGCGCGATATCGAGTGACGAAAGACCGCCGTCGGCCATCCGATACACAGCGTCGTGTCGCTGCGCCGATACCGGCGCAGTGGATGTCAAGGCTACCTCGTCCGGCGCCTGGGACGCCAGCGTCACATCGAGCGATGGGCGTCCCTTGGAGGTGTGGACGAGCCGGGACAGCGCTGCAATTCGCTCGTCCGCGTCGCGAATGACGGTCTCCAGTTTGGCGAAGCGGGTGTCGATCCGGCCGAGAATCTGGCGTGCCAGCCGGTCGAGTTCGAGCATGGCCGTCTCCACGTCCCTGGTGACGGCACTCTGTCGGTTCAGGCGTTCGTATTGCTCGCGTATCGGTTCGCCGCGATTCTGTCGCGAACGCCGGCTCTTTCTGTACGTGGACAGCATGACAATGGTGATTCCCCCCACGGCCAGCGCAAGCATGACGAGTTGCGTCGGCGTAATGGCCATTTCGGCCATAAAGGGAAAAAGCGGTTCGGGAATATTGATTGTAGGAATGGCCGTGACCTCCATGTCACACGAGCCCTCATGCTCTGTGACGCATGTAATGAAGGGTGGCATGGTCAAGCGTCAGCTTGGCCATGAATGCCTCGGAAGCCTCACGGCCTGGCTTCGCCAGTCCGTGCCACCTATCGAATGACGCGTGACGTAGAACCAGTACCGTAATTCATTGGCTCCACAACGTTCGCACCCGTCCACCACCCTTCGCTTTGCGAAGAATGGGGCACCCACCAATCTCGCGTCAGTCGCCGGCTTGGTCCATCCAAGCCGATCGTGCAGCCGCCATCACATCGCGAAGTGCGGCGTCATGTTCGAGGGCCGCCGCCTTGCAGTCCTCGTATTCGGGACTCGCCGTCAGGCCGCCCCTCCACTGCCCGACCTTGATGCGAATCTTACCGTACGTCGTTTCCACCGTTTCAAGGCGGCGGACCAGGCAGCTTCGCACCTCCTCGCGGCGGCGAACCCCGAAGGTCGGCGTCTCTCGGTAGAGAATTGCCTCGATCTGGGGAACGCGGGCCGGCTCGCAGAGCACGGTCAGCACCACACCGGGGCGCGATTTCTTCATTTGTATCGGCACTGCGTACGCGTCCAGTGCACCCCCTTCCAGGAGCCGCTCCAGGGCGAAACCGACGATTTCAGGTGTGGCATCGTCGATATTGGTTTCCAGAACGGCCACGGTGTCGGTTTTTGCGGTCTCGGTATCCCCTACCATGACGCGAAGTACGTTGGGCAGTCCCTCGCCTTCCCGAGTGCCCGCTCCGTAGCCGACGCCGGACACGCGCATCGCAGGCTGCGATCCGAATTCCGCAGCCAATGAGGTCAGGATGGCCGCACCCGTCGGTGTGGTGAGTTCCTTTGGCTCCGAGCCTGCGTACGTGGGCACTCCCTTCAACAGTTCCGCCGTAGCCGGCGCCGGTACGGGCATCACGCCATGGGCACAGGTGACGGTTCCGGAGCCCACCGCGATCGGCGAGCATACGACCCGGTCAACACCGAGTAAGTACAGAGCATGGACCGCCCCCACGACATCCAGGATGGCGTCCACGGCACCGACTTCGTGAAAGTGGACCTTATCAACACTGGTCCCGTGTACCGCTGCCTCGGCGACGGCGAGTTTTTCAAACACAGCCTTGGCGTTCTGCCGTACGCGTTCCGGCAGGCTCGACGCGTCGATGATCGCGACGATGTCTGCGAGATGACGATGAGGTTGGGCTTTATCCGGATCGAGGGCCACGTCGAATCGAGTGGTCGCAAAGCCCTGCTTTCGTACCTTCTCTATCGAGAGCGAGTACCCCTCCAACCCGAGCGTGGACAGGGCATCCTGTAGTGCCGCCGCGTCTGCACCGGCGTCGACGAGCGCCCCGACAATCATGTCGCCGGCCGCGCCGCTGAAACAATCGAAGAAGGCAGTTGTCATTCGTCACCCACGTTTTGGCAACCACGACGCAGTACACGAGTACCGAGCCATGCCCGCGTTGGCCCCATACTTTCTACAACAAATGGGTTGAATAGACCAGAGACGGCCAAGCCAGGAGTCCCGTTGGTGTGCGTGACAGAATCGGCGGACGTGAAAAACGGTAGGGCAGGTCGTTGGTCCACCGCAGGTGGAGCGTTGACCTGCCAGCCTGGCAAGGCAGGTGAACCTCCCGGCACAGTCGGGAGAACCACGTGACCTACTCGTCAGGAATCGATGTCGTGATGCCGTTTGGCCGAGATTCCCACGATCACGAATACGAGTGCCATGATGGCGTAGCCTATGGCGAGATCCACCGCGTCATACCGGATCGCACCTTCGACGATTGCCGTCGACACCAGATAGAAATCCACGATATTGCCCGAGAGTTGGTACGCGTGCATGAGGCCCAGCCAAGTGATCACCGCCCCGGCGAGCGACCAGACCGCCGCGCTGTAGAATCGCCTGTCGATCAGGTGTGCCGCCACGGCGGCCAACACCATGCAGGTGAAGATATAGCCCCGCTCGAGCACGATCATTCCGTGTAGCGAAAAACCGCTCACTTCCTGCCCGCGCCCGAGTTCGATGATCGATTGGATCGTCGCACCACCGGCCGCCGTGAACGCCCCGATGACCACCGTCGCGCCCCAGCCGGCCACGGCGGGAAAGAGCCCGATCGCCGCCGCCGGCGCATGCTCGCGTCGCGTGGCCTGGAACGCCTGTGCGGTGATGACGATTCCGATCCACAGCACAATGGCCATCCCCGCCTCGATGGGTACCAGCGCGTTGACCACCGCCGTCGTACCCGTAAGGCAGAGCAGCGCGATGACAATGCCGTTGAGGACGGAGTAGCCCGCCCGCGCCCCGAGCCCCTTCCAGCCCGGATGACCGATGTAGATCGTCGTGGGAAAACAGCTGCCCAACAGTGCGGCCAACATCGTACCGGCACCGTTGATCGCAAGCGACGACCGGGTGTCATAGAGATCGCCGGCGGCCTCGGCTGACTCGATGTTCTGCAAGCTGCCGATTACGTTGAACAAGCCCATCGGTATGATGACGGACACGAATCCGAGCCACTCGCCTGCCGGCAGGCTGAGCACGGACATCAACTCGCCACCGCACCAAGTCGGCAGGAACGAACCCGCGTTGCTCATGGCGGCTGCGACCTCGGCACCGCTCATTGCCCGACCCGTCCAGCTCTGCGGCAGCAGCCATGCGAGTCCGGTACCGACCACGATGGCCACCAGACCACCGGGTAGCCCCAGCGGAAACCGTATGGAACTGAAATAGGTGATCAGAATGATGGCCAACGGCGCGAAGGCGATCAGCGGGCTCGACCAGATGCGCAGCACGAACGTCATGGAGATGAAGCCGATGGCGATACCGGCCAATGTCGACAGCAGCGCCGCGCGCGGTGTGTGCTTTCGCAGGCGTTCGGCCACGACCGATCCGAGCAATTCGATCAACCCACTGCCGACACAGGCAAGAAGCCCCATGCGCCAGGCAGTCTCCGGGCTTCCCGTCCGGTTGTAGACAGGAACCATCACGAAGAACACGTATACCAGAAGCGAAGGCGTGTTGATGCCATACGGCAGCGCAGTGACATCGTCACGGCCCTGCTTTCGTGCCAAACGGTGCGCCTGCCAGGCGTAGAAAAGGTTGCCAAAAAGAACGGAGATGCCGGCCGCGGGCAGAATCCGTGCGTAGAGGAGGTAGGCCTTCTCCCCCGTCATACCGCAAAGACCGCCGCACAGCGCCACGATCAGCAGCAACTGGACCAGGTTGTCTACGAACAACCCGAAAAAACCGTCCAGATCTCGCCTGGCAAAAAAACGCATTGGCTCCCGCCCTCGTTCAAATCGAATCGTTTAGATGAAGACTATTACAGTCTGCACGGTCGCTCGGGTACAATCATGAAATAGCATTTGAGCAACGTGCATTGGGGAAGCGACAAAGACAAAAACTGCTGCCGGGCGAGGAGGTCCTCGGCGGACCGCTCTACAGCAGCCCTCCCAACTGCACGCAAATGGTAGCGGCGCGGCGCGGCGGTGCAAAGTGTGAATCAACGGCGATTCTCGCGCGGATCAACCCGGGAAGAACGCTGCTGAGATGCCAAGAGCTAGAAAATTATTGGACCTTATCCCGGTACCGATGTCTGAGAACTTGACCAAGTGTGCGAAACAAGCGATACTGTAGATGGAGGTTCGGCCGAGGGGCTGCTACGGCTACCCCGAGGGCATTACCTCCTTTTTTTCTCACCGTCCCTCGTACGGGTCTTGGACATATACAACGCCGTGAGTTGGATATACTCTGTTCCCTCGGTACCCGTCCCCATGCCAGATCAGATTCTTCAACACCCAGGCGAATGGCTCGATCTCTTGGCGGGTGGGTTCATTCATGCCCTTCAGGCGTAAGCCCCAGTTTAGGCAGTAGATGCAGAGATCCGCCAGCTGTACGCCGTAGGCCATGTCCGACTCGACAAACAGCGGCACTGGCACGATCCACTGGGTCCTCTTCCGTCCGACATCGGTCAGCACAAAGTACCGCTCCATGCGACGAACGAACCGTCGATCAGCTGCCTTCTCTGTGCCGTCCATGACAATCAAACCAGTTTCCTGTTGGGCCCCAAGAAAATAAAAGAACCGCTCCAGCAGAAACACCTGGTCTTTTCGTAAATACTCCGGTGGTGCTTTGGCTGGGCGCTTGATCCGCGGTATCATCGCGGCAAACACTTTTGCATTATATTCTTTAAGCGATTTAAGTACACTGTCGACAAAGGCAATCGACGCTTGCCCGAACGCCGTAAACTCGTCGCGTCTTGGTTTGCGGTGCTGTCGCGTGTTGTTCAAGAAATTCAGAGCGTGCTTTCTTCGCGTTGCGCTATCGAATCTTGGGCTTTGTCGATCCCACTTGAATCGATCCTTCTTGAGCAACTTGGCACCTTTAATCTCAGAGCCGAATTCGTGGAGGTAGGCACCGAAGATAGACTGTTCCGTAGTGCGTATGGTCTGAGTCAGCGGCCAAACTTGCGACGCGTGCACGGCGAACCCGCCGCGCACCTCGTATGGCGTGATACTGTGATCGTGCCCGCTCTCGTCCATAAACAAGAGCCAACTCATTCGACCTGCCTTTGACAGAGGCCTTGGACCGCGGCGCAATTCTCATGTGCGCCTATAGTCCGACGATGTTATACCCCGCGTCGACGAAATGGTTTTCGCCGGTGACGCCGGTGGACAGGTCGCTGACAAGATAGACCGCCGTCTTGCCTACTTCGTTGCCTTCGATGTTGCGACGTAGCGGCGCTTTGCGCGAGACCCAATCGAAGATCTCGTCAATACCGCCGACGGCCATCGATGACAGCGTGCGCAACGGACCCGCACTGAGCGTATTCACGCGAATAGCCGACTCGCCCAGTTCAAGGGCCAGATAACGCGTGCACGCCTCCAGCGCCGCCTTGGCGACACCCATGACGTTGTAGCCGGGCACGGCCTTTTCCGATCCGTAATAGCTCATGGCAAGGATGGACCCGCCGCGCGGCATGATCTCTCTTGCCCGCCGCGCCACGGCCACCAGCGAATAGGAAGAGATGTCCAGCGCCTGGGCAAACGCCTCTCGCGGCGTTTCGACGAACTTGCCCGGCTTCAAATATTGGCGATCCGCGAATGCCAACGAATGTACTAAGAAGTCGATGGTGTCAAAGCGGTCTTTGGTTTGCGCAAACAGGTCATCAATTTCCTCGTCGTTCGACACGTCGCAGGGCACGAGCCAGGGCTCCGTTTCGCCGATGGCTTCCAACGCCTTCCGCACGCGACGCTCGTTCTTTTCGCCTGGAAGATAGGGATACCCGCACACCGCACCCTCGGCCCGAAAATTGGCCGCGATGTGACAGGCAATGCTGCGATCGTTCGCGATGCCGAAGACAAGTCCCCTTCGGCCGTCAAGTAGCCCCATGATCCGTCCTCTCTCGATTCTCGAGCGATACCCTGCGAACGACGTATTGTGGCGATCCTAATCGCCTCTAGCAAGTACCCAAGGCTTGCCTTATCCAGCCCGAACGTGCCTGATCTTCCGAATGTCGTGATCCCGTACCGCAGGCATCCCTGCCTGCCTCTTTGGTTCAACGTCCCTTATCACAGGCATCCCTGCCAGCTTCTTGGGTTCGTATTGAATTCGACCAGTATTCATCTCTGACAGCCCTTCTCAGCCCAGCTCATGCCGTCGGGAGATTCCATCCGGTGGCATGCCGAAGAGATCACAGTCCGTGCGAGATGCCTCAGCTTATGTACGCGAAGCTCAATGAGCAGGCAGGGATGCCTGCGGTACGGAAAGGGCCGCCGCCGTCAGGACGGCTCGCCGGTCACTACATCCACCTTGCCGAATCGACGCTCGCGACTGGCGAAATCCTTGATGGCTTCGTTCAACTCGGCTGTGCCGAAGTCGGGCCAGAGCGTCGGACAAACGTGAATCTCCGCGTAGCTGATCTGCCACAAGAGGAAGTTGCTCACGCGACGCTCGTTGGCCGTACGAATCAGAAGATCGGGATCGGGCAAGCCGGACGTATACAACGCGCCGTCGATCAACGCCTCGTCGACATCCTCTGGATCGAGCCGACCGGCCTGCACCGCACGGGCGATCTCGCGCATGGCATCCGTGATCTCGTGGCGCGACCCGTAGTTCAGGGCAAGACAGAGCGTCAAACCCGTGTTGTCACGGCTGGCCTCGATGGTCTCGTCCATCTCCGCCAGTACGGAATCGGGCAGCCCTTCGCGCCGCCCTAGGTGCCGAAAGCGAATGTCGTTGTCCATGATCGTCTTGCGTTCGGCGATCAGGTACCGCACGTAGAGGCCCATGAGGAAATCGACCTCCGCCTGCGGGCGCTTCCAGTTCTCCGTACTGAAGCTGTAGAGGGTAAGGGCTTCGATGCCGAGCCGAGCGCAGTGCGTGACAATCTCGCGGACGGTCTTGGCACCCGCTTCATGGCCCCGAATCCGCGGCCAATCGCGCTGCCGCGCCCACCGCCCGTTGCCGTCCATAATGATGGCGATGTGGCGAGGCAGCCGGCCCGCGGTTATGCCCAGGACCTGCTCGGGATCAAGCGGTGGCTTATCCATGTCACCCTACGTCAGTGTGGACTCGGGAACGGGAATCAGACGCTTCAGCGGCTCGCGCACCAGTGTTTGCGAACGGTCCGGACCGACGCCCACGATGGCCACCGGAGCGCCCACCAGCGATTCGATGCGGTCGATGTAGGCCCGGGTGCTGGCGGGCAGGTCTTCGAACACACGTACGGAGCGCAGGCCCTCGTCCCAACCGGGCATCATCTCCACAACGGGTTCCGCGCGCTCGAGTCGACTGCACGCACCGGGAAACGCCCGAATCGTCTCGCTACCGATCCGATAGGCCACACAGACACCGACCTCCGAAAAACCGCTCAGCGTATCCAGGTGCATAAGCGACACATGCGTGGCATCACTAATCCGGACGGCGTAACCACAGGCGACGGCGTCGAACCAACCACAACGCCTCGGCCGACCCGTGGTCGTGCCATACTCGTGACCGGCCTCGCGAATTCGATCGCCCGTCGCGTCGGCAAGCTCGGTCACGAACGGTCCGGCGCCGACCCTCGTCGAATAGGCCTTGGCGACACCGATGCGATACCGTAATACCGATCCGGGCACCCCCGCGCCGGCACCGATGCCGTGCGGACCCGTCGAACTCGAAGTCACGAACGGGTACGTCCCGTGATCGATATCCAACATCAAACCGTTGGCGCCCTCGAAGAGGATCCGCTGCCCCAAACGCTCGGCACTGTTGAGATAGTCCGTCGTGTCCGCAACGAAAGCGCCAAGTCGATCGCGCGCCTTGTCGATGACGGCCAGTACATCCTTCGCGGCCAGACCCTCGTCATCACCGAACGCCGCCTGAAAGTACGCCTTCTTGCCGGCCACAATCGATTGCACGCGGTCGGCCAGCCCGTCCTCATACAGCAGGTCGGCAAAACGTATGGCCGATGTCCTGCGCATCTTGTCGGCATAACAAGGGCCGATCCCGCGCGACGTCGTGCCGATGCGGGTATCGCCGGACAAGGCGCGCTCGCTCAGCCGATCCTCGACCTTATGGTAAGGCATCACGAGATGAGCGCGCTCGCTGATTTTCAGCTTGGGTGCCACGTCGATGCCACGGACGGCCAAACCGTCCATCTCTTCCATCACCCCCAACGGATCGACCACCACGCCGGGGCCGATCACGCCGACAGCGCTTTCCTGCAGCACGCCTGTCGGGAGCAGATGCAATGCGTATTTCTCCGAACCCACGCAGACCGTATGTCCGGCGTTCGCACCGCCGTTGTACCGCACCACGATGTCAAAATGGGGAGACAGCAGGTCGACGATCTTGCCTTTGCCCTCGTCGCCCCAGCTCAACCCAAATACGCAGGTGTTTTCAAGCCGTGTTTCGGTCATTCGTACGCTTCCGAAAGTCCAACGAGCCTAGCGCCAGGGCAGAAAAAACGGGGCATTTCAGCCCCGATATCGCTTGCCCACCCTTTTTCGTACGCTAGCGAGGGCCTAGGGATCTGTCAATGATCGAGAATCCAACACCTGTGACATTATTTAGTATAAACGAACCAGAAATTATATTAAATTCTTCTTGATATAGTTGACATTAGGCTCTCACTAGTATAAATTTCTTGTTTCGTGGCAAAACGAACCGCCAAGTCACTTTCTAAAGGCTGTGAGGGCTATGCTGGAACGAAATCACCTTCGGACGTTTCTCGAAATCCCCTACGAAGAACTCGAGGAGATGAACCTCGAAGTGAAAGGCGAGCGTCTGGAACGCGTTGATCGCGGTACGGTCGAAGAGAAACGACGCAAGTACTTGACGGACGAGCGGCGTCTCAAGGCGGTCACGGTTTGCTTCTCTGACCTCGAGGGCCGCTTTCACATGCTCGATTACGACAAGAAGTTTCTGCTTCGATCGGCGGACAACCTCACCTTCGATGGCTCGTCCATCCGCGGCTTTTCCGCCATCAGTGAGTCAGATTTAAAACTGTCGATTGACTGGCCGGCATTTTTCTGGCTTCCCGCCGACATCTTTGGCCCCGGCAAGGTCGTCGCGTTTGGCGAGGTGTGTTCGCAGGATGGCACGCCCTATCCATCGGACTTCCGTTCACAGCTCCGGCAGTTTACGGAAGAGTTGTACCACAAAGAAGGCATGGTCCTGCACGTCGCGCCGGAGATTGAGGGATTCCTTTTCAAAGGCACTGAAGCGGAGCGGACGTATTACGAAACGGGGGCTTTCGAATACATCTCGACCGGCGGTTATTATCATTCGTTGCCGCAGGACCCGCTCCGCCAGTTCATCGACCGTGCGGCCGAGGCCCAGCGTGCCATGGGCTTCCTCAACGAGAAAGACCATCCGGAAGTCGCGCCTTCTCAGTTCGAGATGAACTTCTGCTTCTCCGAGGCGATGATCGCCGCGGACCAGATTCAACTGTACAAATTGATCTGCCGGCAGGTTGCGGCCGGTCTCGGCCTCACCGCGTCGTTCCTGCCCAAGCCGGTGGCGGGCGTAAACGGCAACGGTATGCACTGCAATTTATCACTGAACCGGAAAGGCAAGAACCTGTTCTACGATTCCGACGGCGAGAGCAAACTGTCCGAGTTCGCCTGGACGTTCGTGGACCGTGTTCTGAACAACGCGGTCGACATCTGCCTGGTCTCGAATTCGAGCGTCAACGCGTACCGGCGTCTCGATCCAAACTTCGAGGCACCGAATCAGATCAAGGCGTCGGCCACCAACCGGGCGGCCATGGTCCGCATCCCCTTGGGCAACGAGCGTACATCACGGATCGAATTCCGCTCCGTCGCGCCCGACGCGAATCCCTACCTGCTGCTCTACACCCTTCTTCGGACGGGATTGGAGGGCCCCTTGCCGGATCCCGCGGACGCTGAAGGGAAACGGTCGCGCACGCGATTCTTGCCCGACAACATTCACGACGCGATCCGGCTCTTCAAGTCGAGCCGGCTGGCGTCGGATCTCCTGGGCGAGGTGAGCCACGGCAAGTACGTCGAACTCAAGCAGATGTCGGCCGACCGCTGTCCCAAGGAACTCGGCGTGAACGTCAAGCGCGGCGAGATCATGTTCCACCACGAGGTGACCAACCAGCATCTGTGGAACCAGTTCTAATTCGCTACGCGAATACTGATCCGCGCCGTAAGCGACAGAGATTTGTCACAAAAATACTACAGCCCGCGTGCTCGTCACGCGGGCTTTTCTTTCGGCGAGCCGTCCCCCACCCATGGCTGCGCAATGGATGGGGCACCCGCGTGCGCAAACCTTGCGAAATCTGTAACGGCATCAGAGCTCAGAGCGCAAGCGAGCGGGAGTATTAGCTGATGGCTGACAGCTGATGGCTGACAGCTGATGGCCGCCCACCGCCCACGCCAGGCAGGTCAACCCTCCGCCTGTGGCGGAGGAACGACGCTGCCCTACATTGCTGCACGACGTCGCCACTCTACTCGATGACGTCGAATGCAAACAACGGCGTCACATCGTCGAGCTGATCCAGCTTCCACGCCTGGTCGAGGATGGCCGTCGCGGTGTCATCCGAAATCACGCCTTTCGCCATACGATGAAACTTGGCGACCACCTCGTCGTCGGTCATCGGGTTTTCCGCGTGTCCACGCGGGAAGTCGACGCGTTTGTTGACTTTCGTACCGTCCTTGCATGTGATCGTGATATCGTTCGGAATGCCTTTGGGATAGCCCTTATTGAGTTCGATATCCTCGACAATCGTTGTCTTGTCAATCAGGTCCAGCAGCTTGGGATCCGTCAATCGCGGATCATTGAACGTGGCGAGCGTCACGTCGCCGTCGACCAGGGCGGCCGCACAGCAGTAGAACATCGAGTGATCCGCCGTCTCGCGCGACGTCGGGCGGAGCTTCTCCGGCTCGCTGCCGATGATGCTGACCGCGGCCTCAAAGCTGCCGATGTGGATCTTCTCGATCTCCTTGCCCTCGATCTGCGGGCGGAGTTGCAAGCATGCGTCGATGGCCGACTGCGAGTGATACTCCGCCGGCCAGAACTTGATGTACGTCTTGTCAATCATGAAATCGCCGTGGGATCCGAGCACGACGTCCTTGGCGGTGGGAATATCGAGCTGATTCATGAGCCCCTTGGGGCCTTCGAAGATCTCATTGGGTCCGGTCAGGCCGCGCCGCGCCAGGTCGGCCGCAAAGACACCGTTGCGACCCGCGTTGGCAAAGGCACAGGCCTTCCAGTCGGAGATCTGCCCGGTGCGCGTCTGCCGCGTGGTGATGTTGCACACGCCGGCCAGCCCGAGCGCGTGCTCCATCTGATCCTCGGTCAAATCCCAGAGCTTGCTCGCGAGAAGCGCGGTCGACAGCGCACCATAGGTCACGTGATCCCACCCACCCGCGCGCAGGCTGGCCGCATCGCACAAGCGGCACTGAATCTCGTACCCGATCACCGTGGCCAGGATGAGATCCTTCCCCATCTTCTTTGCCGTCTGCGTGACGGCCACGGCGGCCGGAATGTTGTCCGAAGGATGCGCCGGCTCCAGGCTCAGGTACGTATCATTGTAATCGAGATAGCGCACCATGGTGCCGTTGGCGAAGGCCGCTAGATCCGGCGGGCAGTAGTGCTTGCTACCCCACACGGTGGCCGCCGGCGGCGGATCGTTGACCGCCTTGGCCTTGGCCCTCGCCACACCGGCCGGGTGCGAGCGATACGCCCCAAACGTCGTCGCCAGCGAGTCGATCACGCGACGCCTTACCTCGTGGATAGTCTTATCCGGCAGATCTTCGTACTTCAACGCGTTGGCCCACTGGGCCATTTTTCGTGCGATTGTCATCGATTCCTCTTTCATGTAGGGCGGGGCATTTGACCCATTTGTTATTGGTTGTTCGTCGCGAGGACAAGCTCGCGAATTCGTCTAGTATTCTCGTCTTCTGCTTCCTCTCCAAGCGCCGCCAAATTGGCGAGACACTCGACAATTCCCACTGAGAGCGGAACATCTTCCTCCAGTATGCCAAGGATTTCCGCTTTCTGCGAATCGTTGGCTTCCGGATAGAATCGGCACAGCGCCGCGGAATGGGAATGCCAGCGCGGGATTCGTGCCCGTTCAAATAGTTCTTCAGGATCCGGAACGGCAATCGACCCGATGAACCGTTGCGTCGCTCCCGGTTCGATACATACCCATTCGCGCTTGCTCCCCGCCGTGAATTCCTCTGAAACGAAGAGACTGGACATCGCTTTCCCGGGCACATACTGAATACGAAGTCCGGCATCGCGCGTTTCCCAGACCACAGACTGAAGTGCCCCGCTTATCCACCAGACGTACGTACCCAGCGCACCGGAAGCGAACAGGAGAATCAACAGGACCACAGTCAGAGCGCGCTTTGCGGTTCGAGTCATTGTCGCCGCCGAATCCATCAAAGCGAAGTGGTTCGAACGACCCAGCCTACGCCGCTGATGAGTCCATGAAACCTCAGCCATTCCTCCTCCGCCCCTCCGGGGCGGTGCCGTTCGGCGCGAACGCCCTCCACGGGTTGCGCTAAAGTCCGCCTCACGGCGGACTACGCTTCACCCGTGGCTACACGCCGTGACCCCTCCGGGGTCTTCCCGAAATGCCTGCGTCGCTTGGTCAGGCTTTCTGCTCGTTTGCTTTCCCCTCCGTCGCTTCCTCCCCCATCGCATCCCATAAGACCTCCGCAATATCCAACTGCGGCATCTGCTCCTGGCCCTTGTCCGCAAGCCCGTCAGTGAGCATGCGCGTACAGAACGGGCAAGCGCTGGCGATGATGTCCGGCTTCGTCGCGAGTAATTGCTCGGTACGCATGATGCTGACCCGCGTGTCGCCCTGTTCTTCTTCCTTGAACATTTGCGCCCCGCCGGCGCCGCAGCACATGCCGCGGTCGCGGGTCTGCGCCGGTTCGAGCACCGTCAGGCCGGGGATGCTTCGTAGTGTGTCACGCGGCGCATCGTAGACGTCGTTGTAACGCCCCAGATAGCACGAGTCATGGTAGACGATTCGCTTATCGATCCGCTTCTCGGGTGTCAGTTTGCCCTCACGCACCAGGTCGGCCAACAGCGTCGTGTGATGAATGACATCGTAGTGCCCGCCGAAATCGACGTATTCATTACCCAGCGTATTCAAGCAGTGCGGGCAAATAGTGATGATTTTCTTTTTGTCCACGCCGTAGCCGTTGAGCACCTCGATGTTGGCCTGTGCAAACATCTGGAAGAGATACTCATTACCCGCCCGACGTGCCGGGTCGCCGGTGCATTGTTCCTCGGCCCCGAGGATCGCAAAATCCACGCCGGCCATTTGCAGCAGCTTGACCGTTTTCTGTGTCACTTTCTTGGCACGCTCGTCGAACGACGGCGCACAGCCTACCCACAGCAGATACTCCGCCTCTGGATGCTCGGCGATCGTTTTAACATCCAACCCTTCGG
>Ga0210111_1000161_pt1 | contig 17237 bp, 9 predicted proteins | sample China_Galinas_PW_6_FD_185520 | JGI IMG/M metagenome (GOLD analysis project Ga0210111, IMG submission 185520) | Wetland microbial communities from San Francisco Bay, California, USA, that impact long-term carbon sequestration - China_Galinas_PWC_D2... | ecosystem: Environmental > Aquatic > Marine... | reverse complement strand
AGAGTCGACCGGCCGATCCTCTGATTCCGTGATTCGGCGCTCCTCGTCACTGAGCGATGGATGGTCCCGCGCGGGCTCCGGTATCTTCGTCCCATAGACCTGTTGAACTGCCTCGCGAAACGATTTTGGCAGTGCCTTGGTGGAAGGCTCGGCATCAGCAGCAAGACTCGTGGATTCGGCTGGTTTTCCGCTCGCACCGAAGGCACGCCGCGCGTCGACCAGCACCTTGGCCAGCGTGGACAATTCCGAGCTGGAAATGTCCTCGGCCGAAGTAGCCAGCCGTTCGTACACCAGCCCGATGAGCATCAAGTAGGCCCGCTGCTCCCACAATTCAGGCTTTTGCGAGGCCGGTCCACCGAAGCACGATTCGAGTATGTCCGCGATCGATCCCTGCCTTGCTCGATGGGCGGCGAGACGATCATCGCGCGTGGGATCGGCCGCTTGCAAAGGTAGGGGGGCATCCGGCCTGCCGCCGACCTCACCTGCGGCATTGCGCTTCAGATAGTTGAGCACGCGCCGAGGCGATAAGCCGAAGCGGCCATCGAGGTCGAGCCTTTTCACCACCTGCCGTGCCAGGGTCGGCGTCACGGCCGCACCGGTCGCACTCGCCTGCCGTAACTCCGCCAGATCAGCGGGCGGCAAGACCCGGTCGATGGGACGCCGATCATTGGTTCGTCGTGTATCGGACATGGGCGGCCCACGACCGTAACGCAGGCATCCCTGCCTGCACCGGAGGCGCATTTTCAGACTATGCCTAATCTTCAAGTGCTGGATCGGCGATACAGCGGTCGGCCAATTCAACACCGGTCGTTGTAAGGCGGAACCAGCGGCGACGCCACGGCGTAAGGCCGTTGCCGTTTTCGCTCTCCGCGATCACGCGTTCGACATAGCGCTTCTCGCTCAGATAATGCAAATCTCGCTTCATTTGATCCAGGTCGAGGGTGGGGAAGAGCACCAGCAAGCTGCGCAAGAGCCGTTCGACCTGAATGGCGGCCGGATAGATGACCTTCAGCGCCACCAGAATCTCGTTGCGAATCCGTTTCAACGTCCTTGTATCACGCCCGTTCGGCATCAACGTTGGCCCCCTGGTTTCTGACGGCGGCATGGGTAGGCGGCGCTGTCCGTCGTCATGGTGTTTCGGCTCGCGGAGACTTCCCACCGGAACCGCCGGCGGTGTGCTCTGGGTATGCCGTCTCCTTGTGCCGGGCCCGGTCGGTAACCCGCTCGAGCAATCGGCGTGTGTGCATGCACTCACGCAGCCATTCCTCTTTGGTGGTGTACTCGCGTTCCAGATCCTTGATCGAACGGCGGACCTCTGCTACGGCGTCTTCAATGGCGTCGACACGCCGTACCAGCGCGGCATGCCACGAAAGCTGGTGTTCACGCATCGATCGAAGGTAGAACGTGATGACGGTGAGCGGCACCAAGACAAGCGGCGTCAGGACGGAGAGCAGCGTGCTGACTGATTGCATGTACTCGGGCTCCTAAAGATAGCCGTCGGACGATCCTCCTCCATCAAGCCAAAAACGTCCCTGGCGCGCGCCCACCCGGTCTCCCGGCGCCGATCGGACCATGCGCTACATGTGCGTCCGAAAACACTCAAGCCAGGCGGTTGCCGGGGAGCTATACCTTCCGCGCGGCGAGGGCATGGTCCGGTTGTCGCTCTGCAAATGGCTACATAACCCCGATTTCCGTCAGTTTTGATGCCGAAGGCAGCGGGCGCAGCCGAATGCCGGCTCGTTTGACTACCCTGAAAGGCAGCCCTAAACTGGCGCGGAGGGTGATAGTTACTCCACACCGGTCTAGCTGGAATCTCGAGGTGACGTGTGACAAATGCTCGGAATGCCGATCTCGCTTCGGTCATTCACATTCGTGCGGGTACGCCCGGTGAATCCGAGCAGATGGACGCGTTTTTGGCGTCCATGCCCTGTCACGTCATCACCTGGACGGATGTGTACTGCGGCCTGGCCAGACTCGGACGGCTCGCGTGCGATCCCGCTGAATGTCCGAGAGTACGGACCCTGATCGTCGAAGTTGATTCGCTCGCCGCTTCGGAAATGCCCTTCTTTACGTTTGCTGCCCGTCTGTTCCCTCACGCCCCCATTCTGGTCTACGGCGCGCAGGCCGGTACCACGCGTGCCAGTGAAGCCTGCCATCTCGGGGCGGCAGGATGGGCCGATAAGGAGGCGATCGAAGGACTTTTGGAGTCGTCCACTTTTCGTGGCGACAAGGCAGATACACCGCACGAAGAACCCGATTCTACAGAGGAGCCGACCCGAAGCTCACTGGATCAACGTTTCGATCCGCTACCCTCGACGCCCATTGCACCGCCTGAGGCCGAGGCACCACGTATCGAAGTGCAACCGAATCAGCCGGACGACATCGATGCGACCGGTGACGATAGCGGTGGTGACGATCGTGAAGTCAACCCGACGCGCGTACCCTGGCGTCGCTATGAGGATGTGCCGACCCGTCGCGGTCCGACCCGCGTGAAGCCGTCGGCGCAGGAGTCGACACCTTCAGACGATCGCGACGAAGCGACCGATGAACCGCAGGATGCCAGAGACGATTCCGGACCGCTCCTGACGGACGAAGAACTCCAGGCTTTGATTGGCGACGACATCTCCGCCATCGCGCCGCGCGAGCCGTCGAGGCGCCCGCCCTCCGATCGGTCGGGGCGGGGAGGTGACGAGTGATCACCGAAGCCACTGCCAACGATCCGCTCGCGTCCGAACGCGTCCTGCTGGTCGCGGATGAATCCAAACATCCGCACCTGCTGGAACACCTCCGGCGCTTTTATCCGGAATGGAGTTTTCAGAAACATCAGTCGTTCCTCTCGGCCATTGATGATCTCGGCCGGCGGCAAGCGCGCGCCGTGCTGGCCTGTGTGGATACCCAGGCGAATCGGCTGGAGGATGCGGTGAACGGTCTGCGTGAAGCGGCCGGTGACAGTGCCAGACTCGTGCTGTGCTGCCCGCCGGAGTATGAACCCGTGGCGCGCCGTGTGGCGAATGAGGGTGGCGACTACATTCTGATGCCCTTTGACCGGTCCGAGTTGGACAACGCCCTGGGTGTTGATCGGCATTCCACGACGCCGCCTCGCGTCATGCCTTCCGCCCCCACCAACGATGAACTGACGTCCCTCATTGAGGCCATGGCCGAACTCGACGGTCCGCCGACCATGTTTCTGTCTCGTGTAGCGCGGTGGATTCGAACCGCGTTTCGCGCCCCCGGTTGTACGGTCGTCGTTCAGGGTACCGTGGCGTCGGATGGAGCGTCGCGTGGCACGCCGGTGTTGGACGTGCCATTAGAGAACGAATCTGGAACCATGGGTCGTTTGACATTGCCCGCCCGGTTGGACAGTGCATACACGCCCGGCGATATGGAACGTCTGACGCTCTATGCCAGACTTCTCGGGAGAATGCTGGAGGCGTCCATCAAACAGAAACGCTGGCAGGAACTCGCGTACACAGATGAAGCCAGTGGCTTACCCAATCGGCGGTACTTCATACAGAGACTGACGCAGATCCTCGAGGAAGCGGGCAGAGAGCGGCGGCAGGTATCGGTGTTGCTGTTCGATCTGGACGACTTCAAGACATTCAATGACACCGAGGGCCACGACGTCGGGGACCGCATTCTCCAAGCCGCGGGCGAGTTGTTCAAGAAACACTGCCGTGACCATGACATTGTCACGCGCTACGGCGGTGACGAGTTCGCCGTCGTGTTCTGGGACGCCGAAGGCCCGCGACAGGCCGGCTCCCACCATCCGCAGTGCGCCCTGGACATCCTGGAGCGCGTCAGCCAGGCCCTGCGCGATCAACCGCTCGTCGAGTTGGAAGGGGAGAATGCACACCGACTCACCATCAGCGGCGGCCTGGCCACCTTCCCCTGGGACGGCACCACACCGGGGGTGCTACTCAAGAAGGCTGACGAAGCCCTCCTCGCAGCCAAACGCGCCGGCAAAAACCGCATCTTCTTAATCGGACAGACCGACACCGGCGAGACCCTAACGAGCAAGACGTAATCCGGCGACATAACACCTGGCCGGTAACTAATGCCCGTCGCCGATCATGCTCGAATAACAGTATCCCCGCTTCCTGCACCCAAGAGGCTCATTTCATCATGCCGTAGTGCTCTCGTGGCAGAATTCTCTTCATATTGATCCTCCGTTCTGCTACGATGGCGGTAGAGATTAAGGTCGGAAACCACCACTGCGCGGATGGAGTCTATTCTCATGAAGCAGAGAGTCCGAACGAAGACGATCATCAACGGCCGTCGGTATGGTATCGGTATGTCATTGGCGGTTGCGCTGACCACCACAGCCACGACGCTCGGAACCACCCCGCTCTTCCACGGCGCGCAGTACGTCGTCGGAGAAGGTCCCGTCTCGCTCGCCGTTGGCGATTTGAACGGTGACGGCGTGCCCGACATGGCTGTCGCGAACCAGACCGGCCAGACTGTCTCGATTCTGCTCGGGAATGGCGACGGAACGTTTCGCACCGCCGTTGATTATTTCGCCGACGAAGATCCACGGTCGGTGGCCATGGACGATTTTAATGGCGACCAATTCCTCGATTTGGCCGTGGCCAATTGGGGCAGCAGGAATGTCTCGGTACTGTTGGGCTTGGGCGACGGGACATTCACCGAGGCCGTCCACTACGCCGCAGCGCTATTCCCGATATCCGTAGCCATTGGCGATTTGGACGCCGACGGAGTGCCTGATCTGGCGGTCTCCAATCGTGGGGCCGATAGCGTCTCCGTGCTGATCGGCGTCGGCAACGGAACGTTTCTCGTAGCCGTCCATTACGCCGTTGGCGATTGGCCCACCAACGTGGCCATCGGCGATTTCAACGGCGATCATGTCCCTGACCTGGCCGTCCCTAACATCTGGAGCGACGACGTTTCGATATTGATGGGAATTGGTGACGGAACGTTCTCCACTGCGAGTAACTACTCAGCTGGCGTCCAACCCGCCTGGGTCACCATCGAAGACCTGAACGGCGACCAGCTGCCGGATCTGACGGTCGCCAACTCGGCAAGCGACGACATCTCAGTGCTGCTGGGATATGGCGACGGCTCGTTCGCCGCACCGATCAATCATGCGGTCTTTGCTGCGCCGAATTCAATTGCGATTGCCGATGTGAACAATGACCAGGTGCCCGACCTGATCATACCGAACAGGACCACCGGTTTCTTGTCGGTACGACATGGCATGGGCGACGGAACGTTCGTAGCCGCGGCCGATTACGCCGCAGGGCGCTCCCCCAACTCCGTCGTGTGCACGGACCTCAATGGAGACTTTTCGCCCGACCTGGCCGTCGTGAATTTCTCGGGTACCGTCACGGTATTGACCGGTTTGGGCGACGGATCGTTCCCCAGTGCGGTGCCGTACACACCCGGAAGTGCGCCGCGCTCCCTCGCAGTTGGCGACCTCAACGGTGATGGTCGGCCGGATTTGGCGGCCGCCGGATCGCGCTTCGACAACGTGTCCATCCTGTTCGGGGATGGTAGTGGGGCATTTGGCAATATGACGAATCTCGCGGCTGGCGATTTTCCCGGATCCGTGGCGATTGGCGACCTCAACGGCGACCATGTGCCGGACCTGATCGTGGCGAATGCCGTTGACGGCAATGTGCAGGTATTTCTCAACGCGGGCGACGGAAACTTTGCAGCCAGTGAGAATTTTGCTACCGGGAATACACCGAGGTCCCTCACGATCGGCGACTTTAACCGCGATCTAATACCCGACTTGGCCGTCGCAACTACCTTTCCAATAGCCGTGGCGCTTCTTTTCGGTGTCGGTGACGGATCTTTCGCCGATGCCGTGCATTTCGAATTGGAGCACGCAGTTGAGTCAATCGCGATCGGTCACTTCAACAACGATCCAGTACCCGATCTCGCTCTCGCAAACAATAACAGGGACAACGAAAACGTTTCGGTTCTACTGGGATCAGGCGACGGAACGTTTTATTACATGCGGAACTACGAGACGGGCGACAGGCCGTTCTCTATCGCAATCGATGACTTGAATGGCGACCATATTCTGGATATGGCGTTGGCCGATCGCTTTCGTAACCGCGTGGTGGTGCTATTCGGTCTCGGCAGGGGCCGTTTTGAATACTCGGGGGGATATGACGCCGGACTTGGCCCCATCGCCGTGGCGATCGGTGACCTGGACGGCGACCTATTGCCGGACATCGTCGCAGCTAACCTTGACAGTGCAAACGTGTCGGTCCTGACGGGCGTGGGTGATGGAACGTTCCGCGCCGCGAACCACTTCGTCGCCGGAGGCAGACCGTGGGACGTGATCATTGCAGACTTCAACGGCGATCGTAGCCTCGACCTAGCCGTGGCCAACTCGGACACAGAAAACGTCTCGATCCTGCTCAACCAGCGCATACAGGATTGCGACGGAAATGCCATTCCCGACGCGTGCGATATCGAATGCGGACCGCCGGGCGATACGTGCCACATGGCAGGCTGCGGGACAAGTGAAGACTGCAACGACAACGGCACTCCGGACGATTGCGAAGGCGACACTGACGACGACGGTTTCCCAGATGATTGTGATGCCTGTCCTGAGTCGAATCTCGCCCAGCTCATCGTCATCGAGGTATGCGAAACCTCAGTTGGGAATACGTTGTTGGAGCAGGGCTGCACGATGATGGACGTGCTGACCGAATGCAAGGTCGCCGCTCACGACCACGACGAATTCACCGCCTGCATTGCGTGGTATGCAAACCGATGGAGAAAGGAAGGCCTGATTACCGGAAAAGATCAAGAACGCATCATGCACTGCGTTGCCGCCTCGAACCGACCGTTGCATCCTGGTATGTATCCCGGCCGGCAATTTACTGTCGGCGGTATCGCTTCGTTCGTCACGGTCGGCGACCTGAACGGCGATCAGGTGCCCGACCTGGCTGTGGCCAACACATCGTACATCGGAATTACACCCGGCGTCTCGATTCTATTGGGGCTGGGGAACGGAACTTTCGGTCCTGAGAGGCAATTCGCCACCGGTGGCGTGGCCTCGTTCCCAGCAATCGCCGACTTGAACGGCGACACCGTACCCGACTTGGCCGTGACAAATATGCGCGCTGACTATTCCGCACCTGGGCTTGCAGTTCTGTTCGGCGTCGGTGATGGGTCGTTCGGCCCAGCCGTGACGTACCTCGCAGGCGAGGATCCACGGCGCGTTTCGGTCGGCGACCTAAACATCGATGGAGTTCCCGATTTAGTCGCCGTGAACCCGGGATACTATCCCACGGCCCCTGACGTCTCGGTTCTGCTCGGCACCGGCGATGGGACCTTTGCAGCCGCAGTGCCCTATGCCGCCGGTGAATCTCCGCGATCCGCTGCGATTGGCGATTTGAATCGCGACCAGGTCCCCGACCTGGTCGTCGCGGACAGGGACGGGCGCTGTGTGTTGGTACTACTGGGCTCTGGCGATGGATCGTTTCCCGCCGGCATAGAATACGAAGTGGGATCCACTCCTACATGTGTCGCGATCAGCGACTTGGATGGCGACCAGGTGCCCGACCTGGCCGTGACGAGCCAGCACCCTGACAAAGTCTCGGTGCTACTGGGCCGGGGCAACGGATCATTCGCCACTGCGGTGAACTACGCCGCGGGTGAGTATCCGGTGCGCTTGGCGATCGGAGATATGAATGGCGACCAGACACCCGACTTGGCCGTGGTGAACGCTGGGAAAGCTCCTGAATACAAACGAAACGTCTCATTGCTGCTGGGGCTCGGCAATGGGACGTTCGAGAATGCGAAGCACTACATCGCAGGCTACTTTCCGAATTCCATCGCAATAAGCGATGTGGACGATGACCAGGCACCCGACCTGATTGTCGCGAACGGTACTGCCGGCGCCGTCACAGTGTTAAAGGGCGTCGGCGACGGAACTGTCCTCGCCGCGGCTGAGCACGCCGTCGGCGATGGGCCCACTGCCGTGGCGGTGTCCGACCTGGATGCCGACCAGGTACCCGACATCGTCGTAGCCAATGCTCTGGACGAAGGAATTGCCGTGCTGCGCGGTGTTGGCGACGGAACGTTTGCAGAAGCGGCGCGGTATCCCGTCTACTACGGCCTTCGATCCATAGCAATCGGTGACCTGGATGGCGACCGAGTGCCCGACGTGGCACTGGGGGGCCTTTCTGACGTCCGGGTGCTGCTTGGACTCGGCGATGGGACGTTTGGCCCCGCAGTAGGATACTACGCCAGCGCCAGTCCCCAGTTCATCGCGATCGGTGACCTGGACGGCGATCGCGTGCCGGACTTGGTAGCGACGAATAACACGGTCAACAAAATCTCCGTGCTGCTTGGAGCCGGCGGTGGGACCTTTTCCTCTCCAGTGCATTTCGTCGTCGGGTACCGACCTCGTTCCGTTGCCATCGGCGATCTGAACGGCGACGAAGTCCCCGACCTGGCAGTCGCGAGCGAGGGCATAGCAGGCTCAGTCGCCGGAAATGTGGCGATCCTGACGGGCGTCGGAGACGGAACATATGGGACGGCCATCGAATACGCTGCCGGCGACGCCCCTTCCTCTGTGGCGATCGGCGACCTGGACGGCGATGACGTACCCGACCTGGCCGTCACGAACTCAGAAAGCGACAACCTGTCGGTACTCCTAGGGGACGGCGACGGTTCGTTCGCGGCAGCGGTACACTACAAAGTGGGGACGAATCCCCTTCGTGTCTTGATGGGCGACCTGAACCTCGACAGGATACCCGACCTTGCCGTGGCGAATGGTGGCGAGCTTAATCGGTATGCCGGTCACGTATCGGTCCTGCTGGGATTCGGAGACGGCACCTTCATTCCAGCGCAAAACTACGCGGCAGACACGGCGTCGCATTCCCTTGCAATCAGCGACGTGGACGGCGACCGGATGCCTGACCTCGTGGTCACGAGCTACTTCCAGGACAGCGTATCGGTTCTGCGCAACGCGTTGTCGAGGGACTGCAACCGCAACACCATCCCTGACACCTGCGACATCGACTGTGGGCCGCCGGGAGATCCGTGCAACCGCCCCGGCTGCGGGCAGAGTGAAGACTGCAACGACAACGGCGTCCCCGATGAATGCGAAGCGGATTCCGACCACGACGGTCTCCTCGATGACTGTGACGCCTGCCCCAGGTCCGACCTTGCCAAGCTCATCGTCATCAATGACTGCGAAACCTCCGTACCGAATACGTTGCTTGAAAACGGATGCACGATGATGGACGTGCTGAACGGATGCATGTTCGCCGCTCACAGCCACGGCGAGATGACCGCCTGCGCCGCGCGGCATGCCAACGAATGGCGGCGCCAGGGATTGCTATCCGGAAAAGACGTCGGCCGCATCGTCCATTGTGCCGGCACATCCAACGAGCGTGGACCGTCGAAGCGCGTCCAAGATCGCGGATCGCGCGACCGGCGATGACAAATCGCCTGTTCTTGAAACCGTAGGACTATCCCACCAGAGTGCCAAGCCGCGTAGGGTGCGGCCCGGCCGCACCGTTTTTCTTCGTCGAGCCGGTCAACAGGATCACTTCTGGAATCCACACGGCAACATCGGCGCCCGCCCATTCCCCCCCGAAATGCCCTTGTCGTTGGTGGTCGTGGACCGCCATCTTGTGCTCGCCGACGCCGGCGAGGGCTTGGTGCCTTCGCGACGCAATCGACGTCCTGTCAACAATCGGGGATAACGATCCGGGGCGTGCTGTCGCGCGGTCTCTCATTTGACGCCGAGTGCTTGGCCCGCTTTCGCTCCGCGACAAGGGAGCAGGCGGGAGATTGAGCCGGTGTCGGGCCAGCGACCCGGCTCAGCCGCTGCCCGCTCTTTTTCTCTCGGGTCTCGGCGTGTATACTTGTATCATGCCCACCTGTCCAAAATGCCGTCACACCGACCGCCGCGCCTGGACACACTGTCCTCAGTGTGGATTCGGGCGGCCCGTTCGCGATATCGACTGGCAGGCGATTGTTGTTCCCGTCCTGATCGCTCTGTTTATCACAGTAGTGATTGCCGGGCTCATAGCGGCGTGGTAACCGAACCGGAAAAGGACGAATGAATTGGCAACCCGAACAGCCCGGTAAGGCTCGACCAAACACCGTCCTGCACCCAGTGCCATTCGCTTTGCCACCTAGGAACATAACAGGGAGTAATGGCCGCCGCAACGAATCGACAGATCCACCCGCTCGGTTGCGATATGCGCGAGTTGACGGAGCCGCGTAGGGTGCGGCCCGGCCGCACCGTTTTTCTTCGGTGCGTCAGGCATGACGCGCAGCGTCATGACCTGACGCTGGATAACTGGTTTGCGAAAGCGACCCAGCCGCGTAGGGTGCGGCCCGGCCGCACCGCTTTTCTTCGTCGAGCCGGTGAACAGTATCACATCTGGAATCCACACGGCAACATCGGCGCCCGCCCATTCCCCTCGATAAGGCCTTGTCGCTGGTTGTCGTGGACCGCCATCGTGTGCTCGCCGACGCCAGAGAGGGCTTGGTGCGTCCGGGACGCACCCTACGACCTGACGGCGAGCCGCGGCGACCCCAAAAGGGGTCGAGGCGTGTAATCCCATTGCCCCGACGGGGCAAGCCGGTGTGCAGCCGTCTGATGGCTGATGGCTGACGGCTGACGGCTTTTTCTTGACAACTGATAACTGACCAGTGAAAACTGACCAGTGAAAACCAACCACCACCCCGATCATCCTCGGCGTTTTATTCCTGGGAGTCCGCACCATGCCCGAGGCCACCGTCAGCCAACACCGCACCACAACGCGCACGCAACGCCCGGCGCCTACCACCGTGCGCCGTCGCCCCCTCGCCGCCACGCGCCTGCTCTTTCCCCCTTTGTTTTTTCGTCACTCCTTTCCTGCGTCGCTTCTTCCCTCTCCTTCGTCGCTCCGTCGCTTCGTGCTCCCTGCTCGGTCACTCTCAGTCGCTCCGTCGCTTGCCCCAACAATGCCAACAACGTGTCAGTACGACAAAAAAAATGACGAAACGAACCCATTTCAAAGTCCTACTGTAATCCCGAAATGCGCGACGAATCGTGCCCAACCGATTGTCAGGGCTGCCCGTGGTCGATGCCAACCGCGCGGAGCAGGCAGGGATGCCTGCGGTGCATTGCCGGACGGGCTGGCGGGGATGCCTGTGGTACGTTTGCGGAGGGGCAGGCAGGGATGCCTTCGGTACGGGCATCGCCGCCGCTCTCTGCGAAACGTATCGTCAGAGCTGCCGATCAAGCCGCCGGTAATGGACTGCTTCCATCACGTCTTCGGCGATGATGTCGTCGCGGCCAGCGAGATCCGCAATGGTACGCGCGACGCGGATGATCTTATCGTGAGCCCGCGCAGAGAGACCCAGCTCGGTCATGGCCTGGCGCAGGACCATCTCGCCCGCGTCGTCCAGCTTGCCGAATTCGCGCAGGCGCTTGCCGCTCATCTTGCCGTTGGTCATGGTCGTGTCATCGCCGAAGCGCACGCGCTGCCGCCCGCGCGCCGCGAGCACCTGCTCGCGCATCGACGACGAAGGCGTGCCCTCACGCGTGCTGCGCAACTCGTGGAACGAGACGGCCGGCACCTCGACGTGGACGTCGATGCGATCGATCAATGGGCCGCTGATCCGCGAGAGATAGTTGTCAATCTGCATCGGCGAGCACTTGCAGCCGCGCTTCGGATCGGTGTAATAGCCGCAAGGGCAGGGATTCATGGCCGCAATCAGAATGAAAGAGGCGGGGAAAGTGACGGTGGAATGCGCCCGGGCGATAGTGACGACCGAATCCTCCAGCGGCTGACGCAGCGCCTCCAGCGCCGAACGCGAGAACTCCGGAAACTCGTCGAGAAAGAGCACGCCGTAATGCGCGAGCGACACCTCGCCCGCTTGCGGAATCGTGCCGCCCCCCACCAGCGCCGGCGTGCTGGCGGAATGGTGCGGCATGCGCACCGGACGAGTCGCCAGCAATGCCACGGACGGCCGCAACTCACCCGCCACCGAGTGAATCCGCGTGGTCTCCAGGGATTCCTCCAGACTCAGCGGTGGAAGAATCGTCGGGAGGCGCTTGGCCAGCATCGTCTTGCCCGATCCGGGAGGCCCGATCATCAGCACGTTGTGCATCCCCGCCGCCGCAATCGTCAGCGCCCGCTTGGCGTGATCCTGCCCGCGCACCTCGGCGAAGTCGCAGTCATACTGCGAACGGTCGGTGAAGACTTTGTCGATATCGATGCAGAGCGGCTCCAGCGGAAGCTGGCCGGAGAGAAAACCGACGGCTTCGGTCAGCGATGCCACCGGAATGACATCAAGATCCTCGACGACGCCGGCCTCGTTGCCGTTCTCTCGCGGCACGACAATACCGCGAAAGCCCTTCTCCCTCGCGAGCAGCGCCGCAGACAGCACGCCGCGCACCGGCCGCACGCGACCGTCAAGTGCCAATTCACCGAGCACGAGATACCCGTCGGCGCTCTCGGCTACCACGTCGCCGTTGGCGAAGAGCATGCCCAAGGCGATGGCCAGATCGAACGCGGGGCCCTCCTTGCGCAGGTCCGCGGGGGCGAGGTTGATCACCGTGCGGTTCTTGGGGTACTTGTAGCCGGAGTTGTGCACGGCGGCGCGGACGCGTTCGGTACTCTCCTTGACGGCCGCATCGGGCAGACCGACCACCATGGCGGACGCGAACCCGCGGCCCGCCACGTCCACCTCGACCTCCACGGCGATCGCTTCGATCCCGTGAAACGCCGCACTGTGCAACCGGGCAATCATGAGGCGTGGATTGTACCCGAATAAAAACCGAACGCGAGGGGCAGGAGCCGATTTTTTGGTCATTTTCACAGATTCCACTTGATCTTCACGCGACGTCATGTTGTACGCTTTCTTGGTAGGTTGATTGATCGAGGCTGGAGCCAACGCCGTGACGAGACTCCCCGGAATAGGCTATGAAGCATCACTCGACTCGGACGGTTGCCGTTGCCCCGTGCGTGGCCGGCTGATCCCAAAGATCACTCAAGACTCTCTGATGTACGGGTCGATATTGAGCCTATATGCGCGGGCCCCTGCCGGAGGGGTGGTGCGCCGGACGGGCAATCTCTTCCTCCACTAACCCAAGAGGAGAAACACTCATGCGAGCACGGAGTACTTTGCGGACGTTGATGCTATGGCTACTGCCGCTTTCGATGGTGTGGACGGCCGGTTGCCCGCCGACGACGGGTAATGGGAACGGTAACGCGAATGCCAATGACAACGGAAACGGAAACGGCAACACTTCGGGCACGGGGCTGCCGGCGGATGATCTATGGACCACGCCGCCGGGTAGTGCGACGAGCTACTCGTTCCTCGATACACCGCTACCGGCCGACTTCTTCGGGCCGGGTTCGGATCCGTTCGACGGCACGGTCATGCTGCAGGGTGCAGCGCTGAATCCTTCGAGCCTGGGACCGGCCGATACCATCGTACGCCGCATGGAGGACAAGTGTCCGACGGACGTCGGCGATTCGGTCACGGTGCCTGTCGAAATTGTCGCGTTGAGCCTGGTGAGTGTGGAGCCGATTCAAGTGACATTTAACGGCGGCCAGTCGACGGAAGAATGGGATCTTCAAGTGTGTCTGTCGTCTTCGCCGCAGCCGATGGGCAGCATGACGATCACGCTCGACGAGGAGGATTGTGGCACGTTCGATTCCATGATTCCTGTGGTACCGCGTTTCACGTTCACCAGTCGCGCCACAAACGCCGAGCAGTCCGTGGATTGCGGTGAGCCAGGTCAATTGTGTGAGCGCCTCGACCTGGAGGGCACGGGTAACGCCTGGGTGCTGCTTGACGGTCCCGGCGAATTCGATCCGGCCAACAATGATGTCGTACAGGTGACACCAGGCATGGATATCGACTTCGACTGTGACGGCGTGCCCGATACGCAGACAGTTGATCCGTCATCGTGCTTCCTCGGCGGAATCGACTGCAAGAATGGCGGATTCGAATGTACTTTCAACGAAGAGGCGGAAGGTCGTCTGGCGAGCGGCGCCGGCGGCCAACACACTTCGTTCCTCAACTCAGACAACGACACGGACAACGACGGCTGGCCCAACGACTGCGATAATTGTCCTGATATTGCCAGCGCGGATCAGACGGATTCAGACGGCGACGGTCACGGTGACATCTGTGACAACTGTCCCGACGATGACAATCCCGGGCAGGAGGACGCCGACGGTGATGACGTGGGGGACGTCTGCGATAACTGCATCGACACGCCGAATCCGGATCAGGAAGATACGAACGGTAACGGGATCGGCGATGCCTGCGAGGGCGGCGGACTCGGCTTGTGGGCCGACACGCTGGGTACGTACGTACTTCAGGGTAGTTGCCCGGGCAACGGTGAAATCGTCACGCTGGCACTGGTCGGAAACGAGTTGGTCTTGCAAGGTCTGCCCGAGAACGACGACATCCCGCTGGTGTGCCAGGACCTGATCGCCACGGGTACGGATGTCGTCGCGTTCACGGTACCCGGTCATGAGCTGACGTTGACGATCGCCGGCACCAATCTGCAACTCTCCCTGTTTCAACCCGATACGTTTGGTGCATGTGAGTCGAACATGATGCCGCAATAGTGATCCACCGGCGTCACCGTAGACACCGTGCCTGGCATATGAACTTGAGCGGTCGCCTTCAGCGGCGGCCGTTCTTCTTTTGGTGCCATGGGCACTCGCGCCCTCCATGCGTCGACTAAGGCGGCGTGGCTTCGGGATAGGCCGGCAGCGTCGTGAGCCGCGCGACGTCCACTGCGCCGCCGCAATCACGGACTTCCAGCGCTTGGTCATGCGGCACGGGCTTCTCCTTTCGCGCCGGCGTCACCGGCAGAATACCCGTGCCGCTATAGTGTCATGTTTTGACCGCTCCGTAGTGGCACCATCGCGGCACGATTACGGAAGGTTGAACACGTCGTCCGACAGCTCGGTGCCGATGCCCGTGTTGCGGCGCACGACGTTGGCCAATTTGTTGGCCTCCAGCCAGTCCAGTATATGCTTCAGCGGCGCGAAATGGCGCTCGAACCAGAACCGATCGCCCACGCTCAATCGCCGGAAGTGGTCCAACATCACCGTGCGAATGAGGGTCCCGACATGCCCGCCGATCACCGGGTCCTCGGCCAGGCCGCCGATCCAAGGATCGATGTCGCCCACGGTCGAGTAGACGGCCTGTAATTGCGCCTGAATGGCGGGGTCGGAACTGATTTGATCGAATTGCGTTACGGGGGGCAGGCCCCAATCGACGCGGGCCTGGTTGTAGTCCGGCATTCCGTGGTCGCGACCACGCTGCAAGTTAAGGGCCGCCAGGTCCAACCCGACCGACCCGGGCGGTTCGCCAAAGAGGAGGTTGCGCACCTCATCCACGATAAAGGGGTCGACCGCCTGCATACGTTGCCCGGCCAGGCCTCTTAGCAGCGGGTCAATCCCCTGGTCCTGGATAAACGTGGGGTTGAAGAAGGCCTGGTCCAACGGGAGTGAACCGATGGCGGTCACGTAGTCCAGAAAGAGGGCCGGATCCAGCATGCTATGCCCCAGGCGGAAGGCCGCCGTGGAGAAGAAGTTGCTCGTACCGGCGTTTACGTACGGATCGTAAACCACGTAATGCCCAAGCGGGTTGGGTCCGACCAGTTCCGGCAGGAACTCGCGGAAGTTGATGACCTGCATCTCCGCCCCGACAATGGCACGGGCGAACAGATAGATCTGTTCGCCGGTCATATGGGGGTAGTGATGCTGAATCATGGCCGCAAGCCAGTTGTGCTCGCGCATGAACAGTGTGTGCATCGAGGTCAGTGCCACCTGCTCGTTGACCCGAATGTCACCGGAGAGGAAGAACCTGTCCTGCGGTGCCCCGGGCGGCGAGGCGTTGATCACGTAGCCGTCCGCATCACAGCAGGGACACGGGTCAGAACCCGACCAGGGAGGCCGGTAGTTGAACGGCAGAAGGTTGCCCGCGCTGGTGCGCAGCATACCGGTTCCGTCGTTGGTGCGCAGTGCCCAGGCGCGGCACTCGTCGGAGCCGTAGATGTTTGATCCGTCGATGTACGACGTGATCCCGTTCAACTGTTGCCGGACCTCATCTGAGGCATGCGGCGGATAGAATATGGACCGGGTGAAGGGGATGATCTCGACGCCGGTTCCGGTCGGGTCGAAGTACTCGTCCCACCGCGGCACGATGATATTGAAGACCTTGGAGCCTGTATCGGTCAGATCGACGTCGTGGTCGTAGAACTGGCCCCACTGCCAGGTGTAATCGCTGGCGTTCAACGGATTGAGGATGGATTCCCCTTGTCGGCATAGGTGGTTGCTGGCGATGCGCGCCGAAGGTCGGTTCGGTCCGGCTGGCTCCGAGACGCCGTCGGCGTAACCGGGGGTGGTGAGTCGCAGCAGCGCCGTGTTGGCCGCACCCCAGTCGTCGTGGAGGAGGTTGTTACCGGTGCCATCGATCTCCCGAAACTCGAGCAGGAAAGCGAGTGCTGCGCTCTCCGATGTGCCCTCGAAGGGACATATCTGCGGGTTGTGCGGAGGCTCCACAATCTGAGCGAGTACGGCCGGGCCGGAGAATACCGCCAGCAGTCCCAGCGCCGGTAAGAGCCTCAGGAATTTGTGAAACGTGGGTTCTCGTTGGGTTCGGTACCCTTCGTATTGAGCGTGATACATGGATTCGATCTCCTATCGAAGTGTACTGATGTAGTCGCTAGCACGCGTAGCGATCACGTAAGTGCGATCTCATCAATGCGCCGGATTCGGCGTTCGCGAACCTTCGCGCGGCTCGCTGGGTGGTTGTTCGAAGAGGCGGCCCGCGTGCCCTCGATGATTCGAACGGCGCCCGCGCGCGCCACGGGACGGACCAAGGCTGGATCGACCTGTTTCGTTCGATATTACGACCGTGGTTTCGCGGAGCGAGTCTTTCGAAGTGATGGCCCAATACTTCACGAGGCGCTCGTATGGCTACGACACGCGGCAGTTGACGCGGGGGATGCGCCATCAGTACACAATGGCTGTGTCCGGGCGTTGCCTTGGCCTCCAGAAATTAGCTAAAACGAGATCGTCAGCCGCGAAAGGACGTGACCCCGGCCGTACTGCACAGGCTTTCGCGGAACAGTTACTTCACGAACCGAATCATAGAGGTGTGCCGCCGATGCCCGACCGGCAGTTTCGGCGAGCGGACTCGGCGCACCGTAACCTTCCGATGTCGAGGCCGCATGCATGGTGAGTCGTTCACTAGACTCTAGCATCCGCCAATCGATG
>Ga0210111_1000160_pt1 | contig 17261 bp, 17 predicted proteins | sample China_Galinas_PW_6_FD_185520 | JGI IMG/M metagenome (GOLD analysis project Ga0210111, IMG submission 185520) | Wetland microbial communities from San Francisco Bay, California, USA, that impact long-term carbon sequestration - China_Galinas_PWC_D2... | ecosystem: Environmental > Aquatic > Marine... | reverse complement strand
CCGCATAGTCGAGCTTCTCCTCGGCCTCGCGGCCATCGTCACCGTCTACCTGCTGGGCCGCCGCCTCAACTGCCGCCCCGCCGGCTTGATCGCCGCTTTCGGAGTTGCGGTCTATCCGCCGTTCATTCACTCGACGGGAGCTCTCTACAGCGAGCCCCCGGCGATATTCACGCTCCCCGCCGCTGTGCTCGCATTCCTCTGGGCGAGCGAGCAGGAGCGCCTGCGCGCCTGGCTGCTGCCCGGCCTCCTGTTCGGCCTCACCGCCCTGATCCGCCCCGACTACCTCCCGGTCGCGATCGCCTTCGTCCTCCTGGCAGCGATCTACGTCGGCCGCCAAACGGGCTGGCGGCCCGGCCTCGCTGCGGCCGGCCTGGCGCTTGTCGCGACGCTGCTGCCGATCGTCCCCTGGACGATCCACAACCAGGTGACGCTGCACCGCACCGTGCCGATCTCGACCGGCGGCGGCAAGGCGCTCTACGTCGGCACCTTCCTGCCCGCCGACGGCGAATACCAGCGGGTCAAGGCGCGCCTCGCCGAGCGCTACCTGGGTCGCGACCTCCCGCCGCACTCGGAGGCGCTCGAACGGGTGAACCCGACGCCGCTCTTCAATCGGGTCGCCGCTCGCTACCCGGACCTTCCCCGCGACAGCGCCCTCGGCAAGATCGGCAAGCAGAACTTCTCCAAGTTCTTCGGCGAAGACCCGCTCGGCTACCTGGCGATGAGCGTGCGCAAGGTCTGGCGCATGTGGAGCGCCGGGATCGGCGAAGCGATGGAATCGGGCGTCGGGCGGGTCGTCCAGGTGCTGCTGGTGCTGATCGGCCTGGCGGGCTTCGTCGTGCTCGGGACGCGTCGACGCTGGTGGGAGTTGGTCGCGATGGCGACCCCGCTCGTGCTCGTCACGGCGGTCGGCGCGGTCTCGCTGGCGGCCCCGCGGCGCAACGAGATCCTGATGACGCTGATCTTCCCGCTTGCCGGCGTCGCGCTGGCGCGACTGGGCGCGGCCGTATCCTCCCGTCGCGAATGGCGCTCTACGCAGGCATCTTCCCCTCAGAGCTGACGGCGCTGCGCGCCGCCGGCCTGGTCGCGGCCGCGGCGCTGGTCGCCTACGCGGTCCTGCGCCGGCGCACTCTGCGCAACGTCGACGTGCTGATCCTGCTCCTGGTCGGCCTCGGCCTCGCGCTCGTCGCGGGCACCGAGCTGACCGACAAGCTGCTCTCCGCCTTCTCCTTCGAAAAGGGCAACGGCGGGCGCATCCTCGGCCTCGCCGTCTTCTCGATCTTCATCCTCTTCATCCTGATCCTGCGGGCGCTCGCGCAGGCGGCGCGCAACGCGCGCCAGCTTTCCGCCGTGCTCGAGGGGCTCGCCTGGGAGGAGTTCCGCCAGGCGGGCCTGCCGGAGCGCTTCCGCGGCAAGATCGCGATCCTCGTCCCCGCCTACAACGAGGCCGAGAACGTCGGCCAGGTGCTCGACCTGATGCCGCGCGAGGTCTGCGGGGTCGAGACCGAGGTGCTGGTCGTCGACGACGGCTCGCGCGACGGCACCGGCGACGTCGCCGCCGAGCACGGCGCGGTCGTCGCCCGCCACGTGATCAACCGCGGCGGCGGCGCGGCGCTGCGCACCGGCTACCGGCTGATGGTCGAATCGGGCGCCGAGATCGTCGTCACCCTCGACGCCGACGGCCAGCACCTGCCCGCGGAGATGGAGCGCCTGGTCAAGCCGGTGCTCGACCGCGAGGTCGACGTCGCCCACGGCTCGCGCGTGCTCGGCGAGGCCGACAGCAACGCCTTCGCCCGCGAGCTCGGGATCGTCTTCTTCAACCGGCTCGTCTCCTTCATCACCCGGACCAAGGTCAGCGACTGCTCGAACGGCTATCGCGCGGTCCGCACCACGGTCCTGCCGCAGCTGGTGCTGCGCCAGGAGCAGTTCCACACCTCCGAGTTCATGATCGAGGCGATCAAGCGCGGCGTCCCCGCCAAGGAGATCCCGGTGACGGTCGCCAAGCGCCTGCACGGCCACTCGAAGAAGCCGGCGGTGGCCCGCTACGGCCTCGGCTTCGCCAACGCGATCGTCCGCACCTGGTTGAGGTAGTCACCTCACGCCCGGGTGGCGGACGGCTGCGGGGTCGGGGAGATAGAGGTCCGTTCCGCAGCGGGGACACACTTGGACGTAGAGCTTGAGCGGTTTGCCGCAGGTCGGGCACTGCCTTTCCGGTTCGTCCTTCTCCCGCCGGTAGAGGACGGCGGCGATCAGGCCCAGTGGCGGCAGCACGGTGCCGATCAGCAGCCAGAGCCAGAACGAGCTGCCCTTGGCCTTGGCGACGATCGCGGTGGCGAGGCCGAACAGCGCCGCTATGAAGAGGTATTCGAATCCCACGGGTCCATTGTCGCGCCCAGGCGCTGCGGATGGCCGATCGAGCCGACCTCGGCGAGGTCGCGCCGGAAGGGCAGGCCGGCGGTCCAGTCGATCACCGCGCGCACCTTGCGAGCGACGCCCGGAATCTGGCTCATGTGGTAGGTCCGCGCCATCCACCAGGCGGGAAAGCCGCGGAACTTGCGCCCGCCGACGCGGCCGACCGCCTTGTAGCGGCCGAGGTTGACGAAGGACGCGTTGCTGCGGTACTCGAACGGCCGGGCGCTGCCGACACCGAGCTCGGCGGCGATGTTGCGCGCCGCGACCGGGCCCTGGCGCACGGCGTGCTGGGCGGTCGGCGGGCAGAGGCCGCCGCGCGGGTCGGGTGCCGCGGCGCAGTCGCCGATCGCCCAGACCGAGTCCGAGCCCCGCACGCGCAGATGGTCGTCGACGGGGACGCGCCCGCGCTCGTCGAGCGGCAGGTTCAGCTTGCGCAGGCTGGGATGCGGCGCGACGCCCGCGGTCCAGACCACGGTGCGGGTCGGTAGGGTCTCGCCGCTCGAGAGCCGCGCGCGGTCCTCTGTCACCTCCTCGAGCGTCGTCTCCAGCCGGATGTCGATGCCGCGGCCGCGCAGCTGGCGCAGCGCGTACTCGGCCAGACCGGCGTCGATCTCGGGCAGCACCCGGTCGGCCGCCTCGACCAGGACCCAGCGCATCCCGTGCAGACGGGCCCGCGGGTAGGCCTCGATCGCGTCGGCGGCGAAGTCCTGCAGCTCGGCAAGCGCCTCCAGCCCCGCGTAGCCGCCACCGACGAAGACGTAGGTGAGCAGCTCGTCGCGACGCGCCGGGTCGTCGCTGGCATTGGCCGCCTCGAGCGTCTCGACCACGTGGTTGCGCAGCCAGATCGCGTCGGCGAGGGTTTTGAAGCCGACCGCGTGCTCCTCCAGGCCCGGTACCGGCAGCGTGCGCGAGACCGAGCCGAGCGCAAGCAGCAGCTGGTCATAGGGAAGCTGCTCGGTCTCGCCGTCGCGGCTGCGCAGCTCGACCGTCTTGCGCTCCGGGTCATGGCCGGAGATCGCGCCGAGCCGCAGGTAGGTCCGCTTGAGGATCTCGCGCAGCGGCGTGACCACGTGCCGCGGCTCCAGCGTCCCCGCCGCCGCCTCCGGCAGGAACGGCGTGTAGAGCATGAAGTTGACGTCGTTGACCAGCGCCAGCCGCGCCGATTGCCGCGGCATGATCCGCTCCAGCTCCCGCGCCGCCATCGCCCCGCCGAATCCCCCTCCGGCGATGACGACGTTCCAGGCCATGACCCGAATCTAGCACTTTGTAACATTCTGTTACAAGGTTGCCGACCGCACATGGCTTCGCCGCAGTGCCCGAAGCGCTAAGGTTTCGCCATTGGCGGACGCCGCTGTTGAGGTTTCCACGTTGAACGGCCCCGGGTTGCAGCCCGGGGCCGTTTCTTATTGGTGGTTCTTCTCGCGGTCGGCGAGCTGCGATGCGAGGGCGATCAGCTCCCGCAACACCTTCGCGTAGGCGAGAAGAACCGCCGCGTTGACTATTTCCACGGCAGGTCAAGTATCCAGCGAGGGATTTGCTCCCCTCGCTGGCCGCAAACTGCGAGTTAAACCCCCAGCTTCTCCTTGATCAGGCGGTTGACCTCGCCGCCGTCGGCGCGGCCCTTGGTCTCCTTCATCACGGCGCCGACGATTGCGCCGATCGCCTTCTGGTTGCCGGACCTGACCTGCTCGGCCGCCTCGGGGTTGGAGTCGACCGCGGTCGCGACGATCGACTCGAGCTCGCCGCTGTCGGAGATCTGGGCGAGGCCCTCGCGCTCGACGATCGCCGCCGGATCGCCGCCCTCGGCGACCAAGGCCGCCAGCACCTGCTTGCCGCTGCCGTGGGAGATCTTCTTCTCGGCGACGAGGGCGGCGAGCGCGGCGAGCGCTTCCGGCGTCACCTGGGAGTCCGCGGCGGCGCCGGCGTCGGCCTGGCGCAGGGCGGCGGCTAGCTCGCCGGTCACCCAGTTGGCGACCGCCTGCGCCTCCACCCCGCCCGCCTTCGCCTGCGCCGCCTCGAAGTAGGCGGCTTCGGCCGGGTCCGCCGCGAGCTGGGCCGCATTCTCGGCTGAGAGCCCGAGCTCCTCCTCGTAGCGGCGCATGCGCGCCTCCGGCAGCTCCGGCAGCGACTCGCGCGCCTCGCGCAGCATCGCCTCGGTCGGCGCCAGCGGCACCAGGTCGGGCTCGGGGAAGTAGCGGTAGTCGTGCGCCTCCTCCTTCGAGCGCAGCGGGTGCAGGCTGCCGTCCTCGGGGTGGAAGTGCAGCGTCTCCTGCTCGACCGTCCCCCCCGCCTCGATCAGCTCGCGCTGGCGCGCCAGCTCGGCTTCGATCCCGCGTTCGAGAAAGCGGAAGCTGTTCATGTTCTTCAGCTCGGTCTTGGTGCCGAGCGTCTCGCTGCCGGCCGGCCGCACGGAGACGTTGGCGTCGATCCGCAGGCTGCCCTCCTCCATGTTGACGTCGGAGACGTCGAGCTGGCGCACGGTCGAGCGCAGCAGCCGCGCCCAGGCGCCGGCCTGCTCGGCGCTGCGCAGGTCGGGCTCGGTGACGATCTCGACCAGCGGCGTGCCGCCGCGGTTGAAGTCGACCAGCGAGGCGCCGGAGCCGTGGATGCGCCCCGACTCGCCGAGGTGGATCGTCTTCGCCGCGTCCTCCTCGAGGTGGGCGCGATGGATGCGGATCCCGCCCAGCCTGCCGTCGATCGCCAGCGGCAGGTCGTACTGGCTGATCTGGTACGCCTTCGGGTTGTCGGGGTAGAAGTAGTTCTTGCGGTGGAAGATCGAGCGCGGCGTCACCTCGCACTCGAGCGCCGCGGCGATCTTCAGCGCGTAGCGGATCGCCTCCTCGTTGGGCACCGGCAGCACGCCCGGGTGCGCGAGGCAGACCGGGCAGGTGTGGACGTTGGGCTCGTCGCCGAAGGAGAGCTCGCAGCCGCAGAACATCTTCGTCCGGGTCGAGAGCTGGACGTGGATCTCCAGCCCGATGACCGCTTCCAAATCAGCCATCGAGCGCCTGCTCCAGGACGTAGGCGGCGTCGAGCATGCCCTGCTCGGCGAAGGCGGGGGCGGCGATCTGGAAGCCGACGGGCAGCTCGGGCCCGCCGCCTTCGGGCTCGGCACGGCCGGCCGGAATCGAGATCGCCGGGATGCCGGCGAGGCTCATCGGCACGGTGAAGAAGTCGTTCATGTACATCGCCAGCGGGTCGTCGGTCTTCTCGCCGAGGCCGAAGGCGACCGAGGGCGAGGTCGGCGTGACGACGAAGTCGAAGCGGTCGAAGGCGGCGGCGAAGTCCGCGGCGATCTTCGTTCGCACCCTCTGCGCGCGCCCGTAGTAGGCCTCGTAGTAGCCGGAGGAGAGCGCGTAGGTGCCGAGCATGATCCGCCGCTTGACCTCGTCGCCGAAGCCGGCGGCGCGGGTGGCTTCGTACATCTCGACCACGTCGCCCTCGTTCTCGATCCGCATCCCGTAGCGGACGCCGTCGTAGCGGGCGAGATTCGAGGAGGCCTCGGCCGGGGCGATCACGTAGTAGGCGGAGATGCCGTGCTCGGCGTGCGGCAGCGGCGTCTCGGCGATCTCGCCGCCGAGCTCCTCGATCCGCTTCAGCGTCGCCTCGAAGGCGGCGCGCACTCCGGGCTCGATCGCGTCGTGGGCGAGCTCGGCGGGGACGGCGAAGCGCAGCCCGCTCAGGTCCTCGCCGCGCGGCGCCCGGATGCCGCCCTCGATCCCGACCGAGGTCGAGTCGCAGGGGTCCTGCCCCTGCATCGCCTCGAGCAGCAGCGCGGCGTCGGTCACGTCGCGGGTCAGCGGGCCGCACTGGTCGAGCGAGGAGGCGAAGGCGATCATCCCGTAGCGCGAGATCGCGCCGTAGGTCGGCTTGAGGCCGACGATCCCGCAGAGCGCCGCCGGCTGGCGGATCGAGCCGCCGGTGTCGGTGCCGATCGCACACGGAGCGAGGCCGCCGGCGACGACGGCCGCCGAGCCGCCCGAGGAGCCGCCGGGCACGCGTCCGCGGTCGTGGGGGTTGAGCACCGGACCGTAAGCGGAGTTCTCGTTCGAGGAGCCCATCGCGAACTCGTCCATGTTGGTCTTGCCGAGCACGCCGGCGCCGGCCTCGCCGAGCCGCCGCACCGCGGTCGCCGTGTAGAGCGGGCGGTGCCCCTCGAGGATGCGCGAGCCCGCCGTGGTGACGACGCCCTCGGTGCAGAAGAGGTCCTTCACGGCGACCGGGATTCCGCCCAGCGGCCCCTCGCCCCCGGCGCTGTCCTCTTCCGCGCGCCAGAGGTAGGCGTTGAGCTCGTCGCCGCCCGCCGCGTCGCGCCAGGCGTCGAAGTACTCGGCGCGCGAGATCTCGCCGCCCGCGATCTTCCCCGTCGCCGCGGCGACGCTGAGCTCGAGCAGCTCGGCCATCAGTCCTCGTCCCGCGGCGCGGGAACGCGAAAGGCCCCGTCGGCCGGATCCGGCGCCTGCGCGAGCACGTCCCCGCGCGGCCAGCTCGGCCGCGGCTCGTCCGGACGCAGGACGTTCTCGAGGTCGACCACGTGCGAGGTCGGCGGCACGTCGTCCAGCTCGAGCTCGCCGATCCGGTCGACGTGCTCGAGGATCCCCGAAAGCTCGCCGGCCATCTTCTCGACCTCGGCCTCGTTCAGCCGCAGCCGGGCGAGCCTGGCCACGTGCAGCACTTGCTCCCGCTCGATCACGGCGACGATTCTAGGCACGATGGCGACTGGCCAGTCAGCCAGTTAGAGTGGCGCTCACCGATGCGGGGAGATCGAGCCGAAGCATTCGTCGTCCTCAGCCTGCGCCTGCTCGCGCTCAGCTTCGCCGTGGTCGGCGTCCTCTTCATCGCCGTCCCCAGCGGCGTGCTCGACGTGATCTCCGACGTCGGCGAATCGTTCGGCAACCACACCCGCGCGCCGCATACCCAGGAGGACCTCTGGCTCGCGCTCGCCTTCGCCTACATGGTGGTGATCACCGGGATCTGCCTCGTCGCCCAGGCCGACGTCGTCCGCTACCGGCCGCTGCTGCTCGTGCTCGCCGCCGGCAAGGCCGCCTCCTCGCTCGCCTCGCTCGCCTTCTTCCTGATCGACGAGCACGTCTTCATCTACCTGCTCAACTTCCTCGTCGACGGCTCGCTCGCCCTGCTGGCGCTCTGGCTGTGGTCGCTGAGCGGCCGGGTCGAACGCTCGCCCGCGCCGGGCTGACAGCGCGCGCCGGGGCTGTCGACCGCCGAGCAGCGCACGCTGAGCGCGATCTGCGAGGCGATGGCGCCCGCGCTCGACGGCCTGCCCGCGGCGGAGCGCGAGGTCGACGTCTCCGGGCCGGTCGCGGAGTTCCTCACGGCGCTCTCGCCGCGCCTGCTGCTGCGCGTCCGGCTCGGCCTGCGCGCCTTCGAGTGGCTGCCCTTCCCGTGGCGCTTCAGCCGCCTCGACGCCGCGGCTCGCGAGGACTTCCTGCGCCGCATGGAGCGCTCGCGCTTCGGCCCCTACCACGAGCTGCTGCTGATGGCCAAGACCTTCACCACGATCGGCTACGCGATCGAGCCGCGGGTCGAACGACGCCTCGGGCTGGAGACGAGCTGCCGCCTCGCTGACGGCTCGCTGCCAGAGCCCGCCGGCTCCCTCGGCGCGACCGCGCCGCCCGAAGGCGAAGAGGAATGCGACGTGGTGATCGTCGGCTCCGGCGCCGGTGGCGCTGCCGCGGCAGCGACCCTGGCCGAGGCGGGGCTCGACGTGATCGTGCTCGAGGCGGGCCAGGCGTATGACCGCGACACCTACCCGCGGGACCCGCTCGAGGCGATCGCCGCGCTGTACCGCGACGGCGGCCTGACGATCGCCGAGGGCAAGCCGCCGATCCCGGTTCCGGTCGCGCGCACGGTCGGCGGCACGACCGTGATCAACTCGGGCACCTGCTTCCGCGCGCCCGATCCGGTGCTCGCGCACTGGCGCGACCGCCACGGGGTCGAGTGGGCGGACCGGCTCGCGCCGGACTTCGCCGAGGCGGAGGAGTTCCTGCGCGTCACCCCGCTCGACCCGGAGCGGATGGGGCGCAACGGCCAGCTGGCGATGGAGGGCGCCGCCGCCCTCGGTGCCAGCGGCGGGCCGATCTCGCGCAACGCCGGCAGCTGCGTGCAGTGCAGCTCCTGCCCCTACGGCTGCCGGATCGACGCCAAGCGCGGCATGCACGTCAGCTACCTGCCGCGGGCGGTCGCCGCCGGCGCCCGGCTGCGCACCGGAGTGGACGTCCGCCGCGTGCTGACCGAAGGCGGGCGGGCGGTCGGGGTGCGCGGCAACGGCTACTCGGTCCGCGCCCGCCGCGCGACGGTGGTCGCGGGCGGCGCGCTCGGCACGCCCGAGCTATTGCTGCGCTCGGGCCTCGGTGGCGGCCAGGTCGGGCGCAACCTGCACATCCATCCCGCCTGCTGGATCGGCGGCCGCTATGAGGAGGAGGTGCGCGGCTGGGAGGGCGTGATGCAGAGCTATTACGTCGACGAGTGGGAGCGCGAGCGCATCCTGCTCGAGGCGACCTTCACGCCGCTGCCCTTCGGCGGCGCCTGGCTGCTCGGCTCCGGCCGCGAGCACCAGGAATCGATCCTCGGCTTCGACCGCATCGGCTCGATCGGGGTGCACCTCTCGGACGAGTCGGCGGGCCGCGTCGGCCTCGGTCGCGACGGCTCGCTGCGCGCCTCCTACAGGCTCACCGGTGACGACGCGCGGCGGCTCAGCTTCGGCATCGCCCGCGCCGCCGAAGTCCACTTCGCGGCCGGCGCCAGCGAGGTCTACCCGAACATCGCCCGCGTGCCGGTGCTGCGCCCCGGCGAGCTCGCCGAGTTCGAGGCGACCTCGTTCAAACCCTCGGAGCTGCGCCTCGAGGCTTTTCACCCGATGAGTAGCGCGCGCATCTCCGCCGACCCGCGCGAGGGCGTCTGCGCCAGCGACGGCGCGGTCAGGGGCGTCGAGGACCTCTACGTCGCCGACGCCTCGCTCTTCCCCACTTCCGTGGGCGTCAACCCGATGATGACCATCATCGCTTTTTCGAAGCAGATAGCCGCGGGGATCGCGACCTAACTCCGCTTGTCGGGATCCTTGAGCCTGTCCGCGGCGTCGTCGAAGGTGAGGCCTTCGGCGCGCATCGCGCTGTAGCCGCCGTAGGCGATCCCCGCGGCGGCGATCAGGCCGAGGAAGATGCCGAGCTTGAGCGTGGCGTCGACCGAGACGCCGCCGAACGAGCCGAAGTCGGGCGGGAAGACGATCCGGTAGAGGATCAGCAGGCAGGCGAGCCCGCCGACCGCGGCGACGATCGCGTTGAGCGAGATCGAGAGCTCGAGGTCGGCGTCGGTGAGGCGGACGACGGCGACGGCGAGCGCGCAGACGATCGCCAGCATGAGGAAGAGCGGGATCACGTCGAGGGCGTCCCAGGCGCTGCCGCCGTTGCCGCTGATCGTGCCGGCGAAGCCCGGGACGTCGGAGACTTCGACGCCGAACCAGTCGAAGAACATGACGACGAAGAGCAGGATCGCCGACCCCGCCGAGATCCTCTCTCCCGTGCTCAGCCTCTCCATCGCCCTGACCCTACACCCGGGCCCGGGCAGCGGCGACGGTGTTGACGAGCAGCATCGCCCGCGTCATCGGGCCGACGCCGCCGGGAACGGGCGTGATCGCGCCGGCCCGCTCACGCACCGAGTCGAACTCGACGTCGCCGACCAGCTTGCCGTCGACGCGGTTGGTGCCGACGTCGATCACGGTCGCGCCCTCGCGCACCATCTCCGCCGTCACCAGCCCCGGCATGCCCGCGGCGGCGACGAGGACGTCGGCCTCGCGGCAGACGCCGGCCAGGTCGTGGGTGCGCGAGTGGCAGTGGGTGACCGTCGCGTTCGCTGCCAGCAGCAGTGCCGCGAGCGGCTTGCCGACGAGGATCGAGCGTCCGATCACCACCGCGCGAGCGCCTTCGAGCTCGGCGCCCGCCTCGCGCAGCAGCTCCATCACCCCGGCGGGCGTACAGGGGGCGATCGCGTCGGCGCGGTCCTGGGCGAGCCGGCCGGCGTTTGCCGGCGTCAGGCCGTCGACGTCCTTGGCCGGGTCGATCAGCTCGATCAGCGGGTCCTGGTCGAGGTGGTCGGGCAGCGGCAGCTGCAGGAGGATGCCGTGCACGCGCTCGTCCGCGTTGAGCGACTCGATCAGCGCCGCCAGGTCGTCCTGCGACACGCCTGCACCGGGCTCGTGGTGGTGGGAGTCGATCCCGACCTCGGCCGAGTCCTCGCGCTTCATCCGCACGTAGACGGCCGAGGCGGGGTCATCGCCGACGAGGATCGTCGCCAGGCCGGGCGGGGCCGGCAGCGCTGCCACTTCGGCGCGCACCCGCTCGCGCACCCGCGCCGCGACCGCCTTGCCGTCGATGATCCGCGCCGCCACCGGCTACCGCTTCCGGATCGGGGCGTAGTCGGCCATCAGCTTGCGCTCGGCGCCGTCGCCGGAGAAGCGCACGACGACGACCCCGCCGGGCTCGACCGCGGTGACGACGCCGTCACCGAAGCTGGCGTGGACGACATCGTCGCCGGTGCGCAGCTCCAGCGCCGGCCCGGGATCGACCGGCGCTGCGCCGCCAGTCGTCGCCGGGCTCCCCCAGCTCGTCGCCGCTCCGACCGCGCTCGAGCCGCGTTCGACCAGCTCCTCGGGCAGCTCGTCGACGAAGCGCGAGGGCAGGTTGTGCTCGGCGCGGCCGAAGATCCGCCGCTCGCGCGTCCAGGTCATGTAGAGGCGGGCGCGGGCGCGGGTGATGCCGACGTAGCAGAGGCGCCGCTCCTCCTCCTCGCCGCCCTCTTCGAGCGCTTTCATGTGCGGGAAGGCGCCGTCCTCACAGCCGACGATGAAGACCGTCTCGTACTCCAGCCCCTTCGCGTTGTGCAGCGTCATCAGCGTGATCGCCGAGTCGTCGCGCAGGCCGTCCTGCTCGGTGTAGAGCGAGATCTGCTGCAGGAACTCCTCCAGCGCGGTCACCTCGCCCTCCCCCTCGAGCTCGTGGTTGGCGTCGAACTCGGCCGCCACCCCGACCAGCTCCTCGAGGTTCTCCGCCCGGCCTTCGGCCTCGACCGTGCGCTCCGCCGCCAGCGCTTCCAGGTAGCCGCTCTCGCTCAGGGTCGCCTCGAGCAGCTCGGCGACCGGCGCCCGCTCGGCCCGCGCCCGCAATTCGTCCATCGTCTCGTGGAAGCGCGAGACCGCCTTGATCGCGGCCGCGCCCAGGCCCGGCACCTCCTCCGGCCGTTCCGCCACCTCCCAGATCGGCAGGCCGGTGGTGTTGGCGTGCGCGGCGAGGCGGCCCTGGCTGGTATTGCCGATCCCGCGCCGCGGCGAGTTGACGATCCGCTGGAAGGAGACGAGATCGGCCGGGTTGGCGAGCAGGCTGAGGTAGGAGATCGCGTCCTTGATCTCGGCCCGCTCGTAGAACTTCGTCCCGCCGATCACCTGGTAGGGCAGCTCGTAGCGGACCAGCGTGTCCTCGAGCACACGACTCATCGCGTTGGTCCGGTAGAAGACCGCGACGTCCTCGCGCCTGACCCCCTCCTCCTCACCGAGGCGCTCGATCTCCCCGGCGACCCAGCGCGCCTCCTCGTGCTCGTCGGAGAGCTCGCGCAGCTTCAACGGCTCGCCGCCGGTCAGCTCGGTCCAGAGCCGCTTCGGCCGCCGCTCGCGGTTGTTCCCCACCACGGCGTTGGCGGCCGAGAGGATCGTCTGCGTCGAGCGGTAGTTCTGCTCGAGCTTGACCACGTCGGCCTCCGGGAAGTCGCGCTCGAAGTCGAGGATGTTGCGGATGTCGGCGTGGCGGAAGCCGTAGATCGACTGGTCCTCGTCGCCGACGACCATCAGGTTTCCGTGCTCGGAGGTGAGCAGCTGCAGCAGCCGGTACTGGGCGTGGTTGGTGTCCTGGTACTCGTCGACGAGCACGTGGCGGAAGGTGCGGCGCCAGCGCTCGCGCGCCTGCTCGAACAGCTCCAGCCCGTTGACGGTGCGAACGAGCAGATCGTCGAAGTCCATCGCGTTGGCTTCGAGCATGCGCTTCTCGTAGAGGTGGAAGGCGCCGGCCGCGGTTTCCTCGAAGGCGCTGCCGGCCGCCCGCGAGTAGGCGTCGGCGTCGACCAGCTGGTTCTTGGCGCCGGAGATCTGCGAGCGCAGCGCCCGCGGCGGGTAGCGCTTCGGGTCGACGTGGAGCTCCTCCATGCAGCGTTTGAGCATCCGCAGCGAGTCCGACTCGTCGTAGATCGTGAAGCCGCGCGAGTAGCCGAGCCGCTCGGCGTCGGCGCGCAGCATCCGCGCGCAGGCCGAGTGGAAGGTGGTCACCCACATCGCCCGCGCCGAGCGGCCGACGAGCGACTCGACCCGCTCGCGCATCTCGTTCGCGGCCTTGTTGGTGAAGGTGATCGCGAGGATCTCGCCCGGTCGCGCCTGCCCGGTCGCCAGCAGGTAGGCGATCCGGTGCGTCAGCACGCGGGTCTTGCCCGAGCCGGCGCCGGCCAGCACCAGCAGCGGTCCCTCGCCGTGCCGCACCGCCTCGCGCTGCGGCTCGTTCAGCTCGGCCAGGAGACGCTCGGCGCGGTCTGCCCCGGGCTCGGTCGGCGCACCGCCGCCCGAGCCCGGCGGGCCGTGCGCGCCTTCCTGTTCTGCCTCCTGGAGCACCAGCCGAGCATAGAGATGGGAGCGGCCGATCCCGTGGCGACTTTCCCCCACCTGGAAGGGGGGAAACTCGCCACGCTCAGCCGCCGGCGGAGGAACGTCCGGTGCGCGGCCGGATCTCCTCGCCGCCGCCGTTCGATCCCTCGCCCCCGTCGAGCTCTGCGAGTCGCTCCTCGAGCTGGGCGATCCGCTCGGAGAGCGTCTTGATCGCGTCGGCGATCGGGTCCGGCAGGTGGATCCAGTCGGCGTCGGGACCCTCCGGCCGGCGCCCTTCGACCTTCACCGGGTGGCCGGGGTTGCCGACGACGGTCGAGCAGGGTGGCACGTCCTCGACCACGACCGTGTTGGCGCCGACCTTGGCTCCGTCGGCGACCGCGATCGGGCCAAGCAGCTTGGCGCCGGAGCCGATCGTGACGTTGTCCCCGAGCGTCGGGTGGCGCTTGCCGCGCTGAAAGCCAGTGCCGCCCAGGGTCACGCCCTGGTAGAGCGTGACGCGCTGGCCAATCTCGGCCGTCTCGCCGATCACCACGCCGGAACCGTGGTCGATGAAGAACTCCGGCCCGATCTTCGCCGCCGGGTGGATCTCGACGCCGGTCACCGCGCGGCTCAGGTAGGCGAGCATGCGCGGGACGAGAGGCACGCCCGCCCCGCGCAGGGCGAAGGCGACGCGGTGCGCGAGCAGCGCCTGCACCCCCGCCCAGCCGGTGAGGATCTCGAGCGAGGAGACTCCCTGCGCGGCCGGATCGCGATCGCGCGCGGCGGCGACATCGGCGCGGATCTCGCTGAGAATTCGCTTGATCACGGTGCAAAGAAGGGTAGGGACATGTAGCGCTCGCCCGAGTCGCAGACCACGGTGACCACGCGTTTGCCCTCCATCTCGGGCCGGCTCGCGACATCGAGCGCCGCCTTGACGTTGGCGCCGGAGGAGATCCCTGCGAGGACCCCCTCTCGTTTGGCCGCAAGCCGCGCCATCTCCAGCGCGTCCTCGTCGGAGACGGCGATCGTCTCGTCGATCACCGAGCGGTCGAGCACCTCCGGCACGAAGCCCGCGCCAATGCCCTGGATCTTGTGCGCCCCGGGGGCGCCGCCCGAGAGCACCGGCGAGGCGGCCGGCTCGACTGCGACCACCAGGGTCTCCGGGCTTGCTTCGTGCAGCAGGCCGCCGACCCCGGTGATCGTGCCGCCGGTGCCGACCCCGGCGACGAAGGCGCCGATCTCGCCGTCGGTGTCGCGCCAGATCTCCTCGGCCGTCGTCTTCCGGTGCGCCGCCGGGTTGGCGGGGTTGGAGAACTGCTGCGGCATGAAGCCGCGGCGCTGCTCGCGGATCTCTTCGGCGAGCTCGACCGCCTCGCCCATGCCGCCCAGCGAGGGCGTCTCGCGCACTTCGGCGCCGTAGGCGCGCAGGAGCTTCGACCGCTCGCGGCTCATCCCCTCCGGCAGGGTCAGGATCAGCTCGTAGCCGCGCGCCGCGCAGACCATCGCCAGCGCGATCCCGGTGTTGCCGCTGGTCGGCTCGACGATCACCGACTTCCCCGGCTCGATCAGCCCTTCGTGCTCGGCCGCGTCGATCATCGCCACCCCGATCCGGTCCTTCACCGACCCCCCCGGATTGAAGTACTCGAGCTTCGCGCAGACCTCCCCCGGCAGCCCCTCCCCCAGCCGCTGCAGGGCGACCAGCGGCGTCCCGCCGACGACGACAGATGCCTCAGGCCCGATCCTCATCAGATGAAGTACATCCCGGAGCCGGAGACCTGGGCTCGCTTGGCAGAGCGGTTTGTGGCCGTCTCGCAGGGGTCGTGCGCCACTTGGTGCGCCAGTGGCGCGCACGGGTCGCCTACTCGCCGCGCTTGCGCCGGTCGAGATAGGCGTCGAGCAGGTCGGCGGCCTCCGCCTCCGACCCCGGCATCAGGTGGCCGTAGCGGTCCAGCGTGATCGAGATGTTGGCGTGACCCATGAAGTGCTGGAGAGCCTTGGGGTTGACTCCGGCAGCGATCATCAGAGAGGCGAAGGTGTGGCGGCACTCGTGAAGCGTAATGCGCTCAAGCGCGGCAGCCTTCCAGGCCCGGTCCGCGCGCTTGCTGAGCTTGCCCGGATCGAATGGGCTGGTTGGCGCGACGAAGCCGAACAGGCGGTCTCCCCCGCCGTAGCCGCAGGTCGCAAACCGCTCTGCCAGAAAGCCGCGCAGCGCGCCGGGGATCGGCACCTTGCGACGGCCCGCGTTGGACTTGAGCGGTATCTGCCCGTCCCGGTACTCCCAGCCGAACTCCACGCGGATCACACCGCTGGCCATGTCCACGTCTTCGGCCCGGAGCGCCTGCAACTCGCCCCGGCGCAGGCCCGCGTACATCGCGGTCGCCCAGATCGGCCGGTCGCCTGCCGGGACAGCGGCGATCAGTGCCGCCGCTTCATCGGGGGTCGCGTATCGCTCCCGCCGCCCCCGGACGGCGGGAAGTTGAAGCCCGTTGCACGGGTTCGCTGCCAGTTCGCCGCGTGAGAGCGCCCGCCGAAACATCGCCCTCAGCGGCAGCAACGTGACCTGGATCGTGGACGGGTTGAGGCCCGCCGCGAGCAGGCTGTCCGCAAACTCTTGGAGGTCGGGCCTGTGAAGCTCGGAGAGCCGCACCGAGCCGAACTCTGGGAGCACGCGCAGACGCATCGCCTGCTCATAAGAGCGCAGCGCCGAGGGCTTGTAGGGATCACCCGAGCGATTCGTCACAGCGCCAGCACGCGCGCCCTGGTGCCACGCCTCCCAGGCTTGCTCGACGGTGGTCGGCTTCGCGGCGCGCAGACCGCCGCGGGCCAGTGCCGTGAGCGCGTCGGCGCGCCATGCCTTCGCCTCCGCCTCGCGAGCGAAGGTGCGGCGAATCTTCTTGCCGTCACGCTTGGAGAAGACCCACGCCTCGTATCCGGCCTTGCAGTTGCAGCGCCCGCCCTCGCGGGCGCTGCAACCTTTCGAGTGCCGCTTCCTGATGCCTTCGGCCATCAGGAGCCGCCTCCTGGGTCCTCCTGACTGGACTCGCCGGGAGAGAACGAGCCCGGCCGGAAGCTGCCCGGCGTCCACTCAAGGCCCGTCAGCAACGGGCACTCGAACTTCACGCCGAGCGCCGCACCGAGTTTCAGCATCGTGTCCATGCGCGGCAGCCGTTCGCCGCGCTCCAAGATGCCGATCTCGGTGCGGTGCAGGCTGGATCGGTAGCCCATCTCTTCTTGGCTGAGGTCGGCCTGCTCGCGCAGGCGGCGCAGGTTCTCGCCGAAGCGCTTGGCGACGACCTTCCTGTCGTCCATGGCTACTCCGCCAGTCGCCAGTAGTAGAGCGCCGCCCTGGTCGGCAGGATGAAGCCGCCGCGGCAGTGCAGCAAGCCCGCTCCGACCAGCTGGCGGATCGCCCGCTCTATGGCGTCCTCGCTGTCGAAGTCGGTCTCCCCCGCGTTCATCGCGCGGGAGACCTCGGGGATCGTGAAGCGGTCGGGGTCTGCGTCGAGCAGGTATCCGAGGACTGCCCACTCGACCTTGCGGTCGGCGTCTGCCGGGGTTGAAGGATCGGGCAGCAGACCGCGATCCATATGGTTGTCGCAGGACATGGGGAGCTTCGCCTCCTTGTGTCTCAGGCGGCCCGCTCGCGCTACCACGCGGCGGGTCGCCGCTTGTCACTTGATCGACGGAGAGTATCAGGAGCGAAGGGGAAACCCCAACGGCCCTATTCCCCTCGGAGGATTTCTCTAACTCGGGTGGGGTGCAAATCGACCGAGCGGCCGATTTCCCGCAGAGAAGCTCCGGCCTTCTGCGCCCGCTCAAAGCTCTTGCGTCGCGCCTCGCGGGCTGCCGCGACGTTGCGTTTGTAATCCGCCTGGGCGCGCTTCGCCTCGGAGAGTGCCTTCTTCTGCGCGGCGGACTCTGCCATTGCCGGGAGCCTAGAAGCTGCGCCCGGTTCATGCCCGCTCTCCCAGCGCCCGGCTGGCGTTCTCTGTCGTCCAGCGTTCAAGCTCGCTGACGGGCACCAGGCGCTTTCTCCCGCGACGGACCAGCCGTAGTTCCGGCGCGACGTTCTCATCGAAGAAGTCCGGGCCGACGCCGATCGCTGCCGCTGCCTCTGGTGGCGTCAGCGCGATCCGTGGGATTGAGACCGCCAGCTTCCTAGCCACGCTCTCCCCCGGTTCCCGCATTCGCTTCGCGTAGTCGCCCCATCACCGAC
>Ga0210111_1000159_pt1 | contig 17269 bp, 15 predicted proteins | sample China_Galinas_PW_6_FD_185520 | JGI IMG/M metagenome (GOLD analysis project Ga0210111, IMG submission 185520) | Wetland microbial communities from San Francisco Bay, California, USA, that impact long-term carbon sequestration - China_Galinas_PWC_D2... | ecosystem: Environmental > Aquatic > Marine... | reverse complement strand
ACGGAATATAGAATTGAAGCGATAAAGACATTTGATTACAAAAGACCTGTTATTGAAAACGGTTATGCCAACCAAACTCTTTTGGTCGACATCTCAAATTCGGATGTTTCCATTCATCCGGTGACCGAAAAAATGAAGGAAGTATTTGTTGGCGGAAAGGGATTCGATCTTTGGCTGTTATGGAATGCTGTCAAAGGGTCAACGAGATGGTCTGATCCTGATAATGCAATATGTATTGCCTCGGGTCCCATGGGTGGAACTCCCGTTTATCCGGGCTCGGGCAAAAGTATTGTAACCACGATTTCACCATTAACGGGAACCGTTATTGATTCCAATGTTGGTGGATATTTTGGGCCTTATCTTAAGTTTTCCGGATTTGATGCTCTTCAAATCAGAGGGAAGACCGAAACGGATATAGTAATTCTCATCGACGGCATTGATGAAAAAATACAAATTTTTGAAACTTCTGGATTGCCGGATGATTCATATGCACTTTCATCCAAATTAACAGAACACTTCGCCCAAGGAAAACCACGACAAATTTCCGTTGTTTCCACTGGACCAGGTGCGAAGCACACGCTCATGGGTTGTTTGAATTTTACCTGGTATGATTTAAAGAGAAAGCGAGCTCGATACAAGCAGGCCGGACGTGGCGGAATCGGCAGTGTCTTTGCGGATAAGCGTATTAAAGCTGTTGTGGCACGGTGGGATAGGGTTTCGGTCAAGACTAATAATCCTTCGGATGTAATCTCATTAAAAGAAGTCGGGAAAAAACACTCCAGGGAAATTGTGGATCTAGATCCCAAGCAAAATGAAATGGCAAAAATCGGCACAACCCATCTGGTCACGATTATGAATGATTTTGATTTGTTGCCCACCCATAATTTTCAATATGGGCAGCATCCGGAGGCAGCTAATGTCGGTCAGGAGGTTTACAGGCGAATCTTTGATACAGGCTATGATGGATGCTGGATGGGATGCACGGTGGCTTGCTCTCATGGTGTCAAGGACTTTGTTCCGCTGACGGGATCTTACAGGGGAGAAAAAGTTTTTGTGGACGGTCCCGAATATGAAACTATTGCCGGCTGTGGTTCGAATCTGGGTATTTTTGATCCCCATACCGTCATTGAGATGAATTTTTACTGTGATGCCTATGGCCTTGATACTATTTCTGTGGGAACAAGTATCGCATTTGCAATGGAATGCTTTTCAATGGATTTGATTAACAAAGCCCATACCGGTGGAATAAATCTTTCATTTGGTAATCGGATGGCTGCACTGGAGATCGTTCACCAAATGGCTCAAGGTGAAGGTTTTGGCCATATCGTGGGCCGAGGGGTTCGCGAGATGAAATCGATTTTCGCGCAAGATTATAAGGCTGATCTAAATATCATGCAGGATATTGGAATGGAAGCAAAAGGTTTGGAGTTTTCCGAATATATGACCAAAGAATCGCTTGCGCAACAAGGGGGGTATGGTCTTGCACTAAAGGGGCCACAACATGATGAAGCCTGGTTGATTTTTCTCGATATGGTACATAATTTTATGCCTTCCTTTGAGCAAAAAGCAGAGGCGCTTCATTGGTTTCCAATGTTTAGAACATGGTTTGGTTTGTGCGGACTGTGCAAACTTCCATGGAACGATATCGTCCCTGAAGACAATAAAGACACCCAAGAGCCAGCAAAGGTCATGAAACACGTCGAATGGTATGCTGAATATTACACTGCAGTCACCGGAAAACATACGGTTCCCGACGATATTATTCGAATGAGCGAAGCGGTTTACAATTTCCAACGTATATTCAATCTCAAAATGGGTTTCGGAACACGCGAGCATGACAATATTCCTTATCGCGCTATGGGGCCTGTAAAACCGGTTGAATATGAATCACGACGCGAACGTTATGACAAGGAACTGGTCGAGAAGCATCATGTCGATATCACAGACAAGTGCACGGAAGATAAAATCAGGATCCTTCGTGAATTTCGTGAGACATTATATGAACAACTCAAGGATGCGGTGTATAAACGACGGGGATGGACGACCGATGGAATTCCAACTACCGACACCGTGACGCGCTTGGGCATCGATTTTCCTGAAGTTTTGGAGTTGCTTAATGCAAATTTAGATGATGATCAGGGTTAACGGGAAACGACAGACCTGGTATGAAGGAATGACCCTTAAAGATCTGCTTGAGGATCTTGAAGATTTGCATCACTATGCGGTAATACGCATTAACGATAAACATGTCTCCAGACCTTATTTTGAAAAGACTCTGATACCCGATAATTCTGAGGTGTTTTTAATTTCCCTGATTGCAGGGGGCTAATTTTTATTTGTAATTACGGTATTTTTGACAGCACCAAATTTTAAACATTACGGGGTCTTAGTGTCACAAAGATCACACTGCTTCGCTTTTCGAAGATACCGTATTCGGTGCGGATTCTGTCCGGCTTAGAAGGTTTAAGGGCTATAATGTTCACTCAAACCGTTTCATTTCCGGCCGCCTTTGTTGCCGGGCTTCTATCTTTTTTTTCCCCTTGTGTGCTTCCTTTGATACCCGCATACTTCACCTTTATCACAGGGTTTTCAATAGAGGAGCTGACAAAAGAATATAATTCAGAAATTAGGAAAAAAGTATTCTTTTCAACGTTTTTATTTGTTCTGGGATTTTCCCTGGTTTTTATTTTGATGGGCGCTTCAGCTTCCTATCTCGGCGGTTTGATATATACGTATAAAAAATTAATAAGGATCATCGGCGGTATTTTAATTATCATTCTGGGAGTTCATCTAACCGGCTTAATCCGTATACCCGGGCTTGATTTTGAGAAGCGGATTACTCTGGAAAAGAAGCCATTACATTTTTTAGGAACACTGATCATCGGGATGGCCTTCGGGGCCGGTTGGAGCCCGTGTATAGGGCCTTTACTCGGCTCAATCCTCATTATTGCCGGTAGCCAGGAAACCGTGTGGCAGGGAGTTCTGCTTCTTGGCATCTATTCAGCCGGACTGGCCATACCGTTTATTATTATTTCGATTTTTATCAATTTCCTATTGATTTTTATTAAAAAGGCTTCAAAAGTTTTAAAATATGTCAACGTGGTGGCCGGTGTGGTTTTGATTGTTGTGGGGCTGATCCTTGTAAGCAATAAGCTGTATGTGTTTAGCGGCTAATTCGTGTCCATCCATAAATATTCTTTTTGTCCAATCTCAGTGTTATGCTCAAAAAATAATCCTCGGAATATTATACATATGCCGGCTTGTCCCGGTACTTCAACGGGGTGGTTATTTTTTTCGCATGCCTTGATCTTTAACAAAAATCCTCATTTTTGGATGGACACTAAATCGATGTGAGAAAAAACGGCTAACCTGAAATTGTCATGAATCATCTTTTATTCGGACTCATATTTGTTTGAGACCAACATTCCTCTTATCCGAAATCTCTTGCCATTTTAAATAGTATCAGCTATTAAATATTTTATTATCTCTTATAGTTACTTGTAAAAATTCTGTTATTTATCCATAATAGCTAAATAAATATGATAAAATTTATGAACCGAAAATCACTTGTCTTGCTTTTTGGCCTCATCTTTTGTGTTCAGAATTTGGCTTTTGCCCAAAATGCGACGTTAACAAATATCATTGTTACAAATACACGGGATGATCTTTTGGTTTATCTTAATGTTGAAGGTGCTTTTACAGAAAAGATGAAAAAGGCGATTTCAAGTGGTGTTTCCACGACCTTTTCATTCTACTTAAGCTTTTATAGAGTTCGCAATATATGGTTTGACAATAATATAGAGGATATAAAAGTTACAAATACGATAAAATACAACAATCTGAAAGAAGAGTATATTATAGAACGCTCTTGGGAAAAAAGCGGGCCACAGGTGACAAAATCATTCGATGAGGCCCAAAAACTGATGAGCGAAATTGACAGCTTAAAAATTGTCCCTCTGAAGCAACTAGAAAAAGGTGTTCATTATCAATTAAGAGCCAAGGCTGAACTTAACAAAGTAACCCTTCCTTTTTACCTGCATTATGTCTTATTTTTTGTTTCTCTATGGGATTTTGAAACCGATTGGTATACCGTAGACTTCATTTATTAAAACAAATAGTTATAATGAACAATAAAAGAAGAAAAAAGACAGCACCTTTTATTTCAGAACAAGAGATAAAAAGACGAAAGCGGGAAATCATTATTAGCATTATCATCATTGCTGTGGTTGCCTTGCTGACGTTTGTTGAAAATAGAATTATTCATTTTGGCGCCGATATCCCCGTTTCCAATACCATCCTGATGTTTATATTGATAAACATCAATTTATTATTACTTCTCTTGTTAATATTTCTTGTTTTCAGAAACCTGGTAAAGCTGCTTTATGATAGAAAACGAAGGGTCATGGGGACCAAACTACGAACGAGACTTGTCGCAGCTTTCATAGCCCTTTCACTTCTACCAACCATTGTGCTTTTTTTCTTTTCCATCAACTTTATCACAACGAGCATTGAGTTTTGGTTTAACGTTCCAGTTGAACAGGCCCTTGAGAATTCATTAGACGTCGGGCGAAGTTTATATTGGCATACCGAAGAAAGAAGTCGTTTTTTTATGGAAAGAATATCGTATCAAATAACAACAAAAAGACTTTTAGATACGAACAACAGAAAAGCACTTTTCCGTTATATACAGGTCGTCCAGCGTGAGTTTAATTTTAATGCCATAGAAATTTATGCAGACAATGCAACACGTATTACATTTGCCCTTGCTCCGGAGCTTGAAGATAAGCCCTTTGACGTTATTTCTGCGAATAATCTTCAAAAAGAAATACCGTCAAAAGGTGTCAGGACTGTTTCTGAAAGAATTCCATCCGGTGAACTTATCAGAACCCTCGGTACGATTCCTTTTGGCTCAATGCCCGCCAATGCTCAAGCCTTTATTGTGATATCCAGGCTGGTGCCTCCGGATCTTGCCAAAAAAATGTCATCAATTTCAAGAGGCTTTGAAGAATATCAGCAGATAAAGCTTCTTAAAAGACCGATCCAGGTGACCTACTACATTACGCTATCAATTGTCGCATTACTAGTGGTGTTTTGTTCAGTATGGTTTGGCTTCTACATGGCCAAAACGATTTCCATTCCCATCAGGGTACTAGCTGAAGGAATCCTTAGAGTCAAAGAAGGAGATTTAAGTGTTAATATCGCTATGGTGGCTGATGATGAAATTGGAACTCTAGTCGATTCATTCAATAAAATGACAAGGGATTTGCGTATTGGAAGGGATCAACTTGAACTTTCTGCCCGCTTGCTTAGAGAACAGAATATTGAAATAGAAAAAAGAAGACAATACATGGAAATTGTATTGAAAAATGTTTCTGCAGGTGTCATTACACTCGATGCCGGCGGATTCATTACCACCATGAACAAATCGGCCGAAAAGATGCTGAATCTTAAATCGGAACATATCCTTCAGAAAAGCTATAAAAAACTACTTGATGGACAGCTTTTAGAACTTGCTGAAGAAGTCATGGAGAATCTTAAATCATCACGAAATGATGCCGCAGAATTGCCGTTAAAGCTTGCCATAGATGGAAGACCGATGAGTTTTATCATGCATGTAAATGCTCTGAAAGACGATGCAGGCCAGCATATGGGCATGGTTATGGTATTTGATGATCTGACCGAACTCGAGAAGGCTCAACGTATGGCTGCCTGGCGTGAAGTTGCCAGGCGAATTGCGCATGAAGTCAAAAATCCATTAACCCCTATCGGGCTTTCGGCTCAACGCCTTAAACGAAAATATTCGGATCAGATCAAAGAACCTGTTTTTGATGAGTGTACCCAAACCATCACCGATCACGTTGAACTGATTCGAAATCTTGTGGACGAGTTTTCTTCCTTTGCAAGATTCCCCACAGCAAATCCGAAACCCGATAATCTGCCGCCCATAATTGAAGAAACCCTGGCATTGTATAAGGAAGGACATCCTCGAATAAAGTTTGAGTTTAATGCTAAAGATGATATCCCCGTTCTTAATTTAGATCGGCAGCAGATAAAACAGGCGATGATTAACCTTGTGGATAATGCCATCGGTTCCATAAGGAATGAAGGCAGTATTGTGATATCTCTGGCCCATGATCCAATTCTTAAGATCGTACGAATTGAGATTGTTGATAATGGGGTAGGCATTTCCGATGAAGGCAAAACGCGTCTCTTTGAACCCTATTTTTCGACAAAAAAGACCGGTATGGGTTTAGGGCTTACCATTGTAAGCACCATTATCGCTGATCATAATGGCATGATACGCGTTCAGGACAACAAGCCTAAAGGCGCTAAATTTGTTATCGAACTGCCGGTGTAGATAGTGAACACACAAAAAAATGTTAAATGGAATTTCACTCGTGTCCATCCATAAATGAGGATTTTTTTTCAAGATCAAGGCATGAGAAAAAAATAATCGCAAGCTTATAGTTAATATTCTGAGGATTATTTTTTGAGCATAACCCCAGAGAAATAGGCTCCGCATTTCACAGGGCAGGCGCAGACATTGGGCAAAAACACCATTTATGGGTGGACACTAACTCGTTTCTGATAAAAAGGAGTTCAAATATGTATCCTTCCATTTTAATTGTAGATGATGAACCTTCCATACTTCAGTCTTTAAGCGGACTTCTTTCAGATGAAGGTTTTGAGATCACAACTGCCGCTAATGGATATGAGGCATTAAAAATCGTTGATTTTGAATCACCTGATCTTGTATTGCTCGATATCTGGATGCCGGGCATCGATGGTATCGAAACACTAAAGGAAATAAAGAAAAACAATCCCCACATACAGGTCATCATCATATCCGGACACGGGACCATAGAAACTGCTGTAAAGGCTACAAAACTCGGTGCATTCGACTTAATCGAAAAGCCGCTTTCAATTGATAAAGTTATTGTGGCAATTAACAATGCACTGAATTTCAGGAGGCTTGAAGAAGAAAATAAATATTTGCGTAAAAAAACTTTAGAAAAACATTCAATCACCGGGAACAGTCCTCCAATTCAAGATCTGAAAAAACAGATTGCCGTGACAGCTCCCACAGAAGCATGGGTACTGATTACCGGAGAGAATGGCACGGGGAAAGAACTGGTTGCACGCACCATCCACCAGCTCAGCTCAAGAGTGGATTATCCGCTTATAGACGTTCACTGCGCGTCTATTCCCGAAGAACTCATTGAAATCGAACTGTTCGGGCAAGAAAAGGGTGCCTTTGCCGAATCAAGCATGAAAAAAATAGGAAAATTCGAACTGGCGAATAAAGGCACCCTTTTTCTGGATGAAATCGGCGATATGAGTTTAAAGTCTCAGTCTAAGATACTTCGAGTTCTTCAGGAACAGCAATTCCAGAGAGTTGGCGGAAGCAGGACATTAAGTATCAATGTGCGGGTCATTGCATCCAGCAATAAGGACCTTGAAAAAGAGATTGAAAAGGGCACTTTCAGAGAAGATATTTACTACAGGTTGAATGTTATTCCCATCGAAGTACCACCTTTAAGAAATCGTGTCGAAGACATTCCACAGCTTATGGAAATATTTTTCGATGAATGTGCCAAACAAAATCGGAGCAAAAAAAAGGTCGTAACCCAAAACGTTTTTGATCTTCTATTAAATTATTCATGGCCAGGAAATGTCAGGGAATTGAAAAATCTGGTTGAGCGGCTGACGATCATGACAGATAAAGATGTTATTGATGAATATGATTTGCCGTCGCCCTATCGTCCGAAAGCCAAAGATGATATTACCTCGGTTGAAGCCCAGCTTTTCTTGAGCAATTCCATAAAGGATGCCAGGGAGATATTTGAAAAAGAATTTATAAAAAGAAAACTAATTCAACACAGCAACAATGTTACTAAAACTGCTGAAGCCATCGGGGTTCAACGGAGCCATCTGTATAAAAGGCTCAAAAAACTAAATCTTGCCGATGTTATAGATGAAACATCCTGAATTAATCATTATCGAAAAATAAAGAGCATAAACGAATAAAAAAGTTATGGGATTGAGAATCATCGGTGGCGCTTTGAAAGGTAAAAGGTTGTATTCTGTCCGTGATACGTCGATCCGGCCTACTGCTGACAGATTGAGAGAATCAATATTTAATATACTTTCCCAGCGTGTTCTGGATGCAGTGGTGCTGGACCTGTTTGCAGGGACAGGCGCTTTGGGTATCGAAGCCCTGAGCAGAGGCGCTGGATCGGTGGTATTTGTAGATAATAGAAAAGGGGCCCTATCTGTATTAAGGAAAAACATTGATTCATGTTTGCTTGATCAAAAGGCCAATATTGTCAAATGGAATATCAGACAAAACTTAAATTGCTTAAGATCAAAAAAACAACATTTTGATCTTATCTTTTTAGATCCTCCGTACGATAAAAACTTGATAAAACCAACGTTGTTCAATCTTGACAAAAGTTATTCTTTGAAAAAAGGCGCCTATATTGTGGTTGAACATTCCCTTTTTGAGCCGATCCCAACAGATCTTTTTGTATTTGATCTTTTAGATCAGAGAAAATATGGAAAAACGCTTGTTTCATTCTTAAACTATGTGATATAAATCCGTTTTTGTTAAATTTGACGGCTTCGTAAAAAGTCCAATTTCTGTGTTGCGCTTCATTTCGTGCTCACTGCGACGTACATAAGTACACCTCATTTTACGAAATTCGCGACGCCTTGAACTTGAACTTTTTACTTTGCCGTCTCAATTTTGATTTTTTACAAGTTCATCAAATTTGAATTCCCCATTTTATTTGGAGGAAAATATAAAAACCGAAAGGGATGGATAATAAATGCAAAAAATTGCCATATATCCGGGATCCTTTGATCCGGTGACAAACGGTCATGTTGATATTGCGCAAAGAGGGCTTAAGATTTTTGATAAAATCATTGTGGCCATACTGCATAACCCGGTAAAAAAATTTTTGTTTTCCGCGGAAGAACGGATAGAGATGCTTGAATCGAGTTTTGAAGCATATCCGAATATTGAGGTTGAAACCTTTGACGGACTGCTTGTGGAATATGCATCAAAGAAAGGTTCTATTGCCATACTTCGGGGGATGCGCGCGGTTTCTGATTTTGAATATGAATTTCAGCTGGCTCTCATGAACCGAAGATTAAATAGAGAAGTTCAGACCGTCTTCCTAATGACCGGTCTTCGATGGATCTTTACCAGTTCATCGATAATTAAAGAAGCGGCGCAGTTTGGAGGTGATATCGAAACCATGGTGCCGCCTATTGTCAACCAGAAATTAAAGGAAAAATTCGGTCTCAATTCTTGAACAGGCTCGCAACGCTGAAATTGGGCGTTAGATGTATTTTTGAAATGGCATCTCGATGATTTGGTCACAAAGCTTCATCAACGCTTCCGTCAAATTCTTTTCACGCCGCGTGAGTCCGGAATCGGAAAACGTCTGTCCGTAATAAGCGTTAATGATATGGGTGGAAGCGGTATCAAGGATTTTAAAAAAACTTTCAAAATTGCCGGCCTGAAGGTAAAGCGTTACATCGTTTATAAACAGGATTTCTCTTTTTTGTCGAAAAAATTTTGTAAACAGTTTTTCTATGGCAGTTGCATTCTTCTTGGCTAACTTTAAGGTGTGGTATTCGTCTTTGCCCGTAAGACGGGGCGCAAGGATGGATGTCGTTAAATAAAACAGGGATTCATCCTTCGGCGGCTCCATTTTCCCACCGATTCCCTGGATATTATCGGGAGCCAGGTCAAGAATTGCTATTTTTCCTGCATGGCCGGCCTTTAAAAAAAGTTCAAGAATATTTAAAGTATAAGAAGTTTTACCGGAGTTGACGTCTCCAACGATGATGGTTCGCCGGTTCATGTAATAATTGATGTTATTCATTTGATTTTACATCTATAAATTCCCCGGCCTCTTAAATATTTGAGGGGTCGGGGAGTTTATCTAAATCGTCGCTCCATGGATAATCTTTTTTTAAACCGCGTGAACTCGTGGCAAGGTTTCGTAAAGAAAGAACAGGAATCAATCTTTGAAAAATCAATAGGTTTGCCATACAATCTTTAATTTCTTTTAAAGATGCGATTTCGGCATGTGCCTGTTCTTTCTAACGATCCCTAAGCCATTCAAACAGCACCCGCTTTAAAAAAAAATCATCCATTCCGCTCTCCGAGCCGGAGGCTGAAACTTGAGGATTTAGAAGAAAAACTCCCCGGGGGGTTTAAATATTTAATCGGGTCTGATTCTCAAACCACAAGCACCAGGCCGATAAGGCTGGCGCACGAAACGGCATCTTGTTTGGATTCATGTCCGATGGGGACAATTTCCCATCCGACACGGTGTGCGATAGTGAAAACATCGAAACCGCATGCTTCCATAGCCGGCCGAGCTTGAAGGGGATGAGCGCAGTCCTGGCCATTCAGCACAGAACAGCTTGTATGGGGCAGACACAGGGAACACTCTCCGGCCGCAAACCCCATGGCCAGGTGAAATCCCATGTAAAAAGCCTGGCCTTCGAGTTTAGCTACAATTTCTTTATGTTTTAGTTCGGTGGGCACATGCTTTTTGCGCCATTGGTCTCCGACGAAGTCGTCAACTTTGGCATCCAGTTGTAGCAAAATTCCGTGTCGGAATTCTGAGACAATTCGTGCCGTGACATCCGGCTTCAAAGGATTATGAGGCGGACACATAATGCTGCTGCCATAAAATTTGCATGCCGGGATAAAGCATTTGGCCCAAGCAGCGGTCCGGATCACCAGGTCTGATGTCGGTATAACCACGGCACGGTCAGCCCCAAGCTTTTCGGCATATCGCCTGAGTTCTTCCAGTTTTTCCATGTTGTTCATATCTGTTCCTCAAATTGATTTTTGTTATTTTTCGAAAAATCGGGTTAGCCAGTCCAGATACCGGTTTTGGTCAAGATAAAGCGAACAGCCAAAAAAGTTGTGATCAATAGGGCCGAACCCCCCAGTAAATTGAGTAACCATCCGTTGCGATGTTCTTTGGCCCAGCTCTTTTGATTGAGGAAAAAGAGTAGAATAAATACCACTGGGGGTGTACCGCAGAGCCCGAGGGCCAGCATAACTACCAGTAAGATCAAGAAACTGCCTTTTACCAAGGGGCCGACAAGGCTGATCAGACATCCCAAAAAAACAACAACCTTGAACCGGGTGTCGCGAACGCTGATTTCCCATTTCATTTTATCGGCGATAAAATAACCGGCAGCCAGATAGGTTGGCATGATCGTCGAGAACACCGCAGCCCAGAACCCTCCGAGAAACACCCCATGAGCATAAGCGCCTAAAACCGGTTTGAGGGGTCTGGCCAGATCAAAGGCTGTTCTGACTTCGATGGCCTGGGGGTGTAAAACCGCGGCTGCGGCTATGAAAATGGTAACACTGTAAATACCGAAAGCGATGAACATGGACAGAAATGTGTCTGTCCAAGCCAGACCCATGTCGTCTGTTCCCCAGTTTCGGGCGTTTACATTATAAGTATGCATGGCGATGATGGTAATGTGAACGGCGCCACCCATGATTCCGGCCATCATCAGAGCACCTCCCGAACCACCGATAAATGTTGGAATGAGCCCGTTGGCCATTCCGCTCAGATCCGGCTTAATCATAATTACGGTGACAACAAAACAGCACACCACAATGGCCACCAGGGCTTTGCAGACCCTTTCCACCCAGCGGTATCCACCTACGCCGACCAGCAAAAAGATAAGAACCGCGTATGCCAGGGACCACCAGGGTGTGGACACGCCCGTGACAAGACCGGTGGTGCCCACAAGGGCCTTCATCAAAACAGCTGCTGCCAGCCATGTCGCCAAGAGTGCATCGATCATCAAAATCCAGGCCCAAACATTGCCCCAGCTTTCCTCTACCAGGGCAATTATCCCTTTTCCACCAATCATTCCAACTTTGGCTGCCATGAATTGAACCACAAAAGCCAAAAGGGCGCTTAAAACCACCACCCATAACAACTGGTATCCATAATGGGCGCCGGCAATGGATACGCTGGCCATGGTGGCCGGTCCACAGGCGACCGCGCTGACAATCCAAGCCGGTCCCATCTGGCGAAAAAATCGGCGAAAACCGGATTTTTTGAGAAACTTTGAGCGGTTCTTGGGCGGCATAAGATATCCTTTCTTTCAGCCAAAAATTAATTCAGGAGTCAAGGGGTTTTTATTTGTTCAATCGCTCCATGGATAATTAATGTTTTCAAAAAGTAAACGTGTTGCGAAAGATTCAAATTCATCCTGCCTTGGCATATAAATCAAAAAAATGATGGGTGGGACCATGACCTTTTCCAATGGACAACGCATGTTCAATGGCGCCGGTGATGTAGGCTTTAGCAAGGGTAACGGCTTCAAAAAAATTTTTGCCCAAAGCAATATTGGCCGCAATGGCAGAAGAAAATGTACAGCCCGTGCCGTGGGTATTTTTTGTTTCCACCCAGCGGCTTTGAAGCCTCTTAAATTCCTGACCGTCGTAGAGAATGTCAGTGGCGCGGTCTTCTTCAAGATGCCCCCCTTTGACGACCACCTTTTTTGCCCCAAGTTTCAGGATGTCAAGCGCAGCTCTTTTCATATCATCGATGTTCTTAATTTTTCTGTCGACAAGCGTTTGGGCTTCATAAATGTTGGGTGTAATGACTTCCGCCAACGGGAAAAGGTGTTGTATTAAGGCATCCTGGGCATCCAGATTCAGCAGGCGATATCCACTTTTGGAAATCATTACCGGATCGAGAACGATGGGTGGTGGCTTTACGGTTTTTAAAGCTTTTGCGATTGCCTGAATCAGTTCGATACTGGAGACCATTCCTATTTTTACGGCATGAATCTCAATATCATCAAAGAGACAGGTAATCTGATCATGGACAATTTTGGGGTGCATTTCCTGGATGTCATAAACTTTCTGTGTATTCTGGACGGTTACCGCTGTAACGGCACTCATACCGAAAACGCCATGGGCCTGAAATGTTTTAAGATCAGCCTGGATTCCTGCACCGCCTGATGAATCCGAACCTGCAATGGTAAGAGCGACTCGCATGAAAGACCTCCTGAACGATTGAATCAAAAAAAATGTCACGAAAACATTTCAATATTTCGTGTGTTGTGAGACCTTGGCCTTCGAACACATTATCGCTGCAGGTATAATTAAATTTTTGCTGAAGGAACTCGTGAATAAGGGTTCGTAATTAAAGAACCGGCCCGGACTATTCATAAAGATCTCTGTTTTAACGAGAGGTTAAATCCATCAAGTTAAATCGCCTGTGGTTCTTTCAAAACGATCCCTAATCCACCCTGCCCACTCGTGCCTTACGTGGCAGGCGGGTCAGACAGCTTCCAGCCCAAAATTCAATCATACCTGAAGCTCTTTCTTGTTGGGCGTAGCTGAAAGCGAAGACCAATGAAATCGATTTCAAAGGACTAAACTATTACGATGCGTTTAAAATGTTTTGTTTTTGTTGATGGTTTCTTGTTGTCTAAGGAGAACTCTATTTAAGAATATAATTTTAAATATCGATGGGAAATTGAAGAACGATGAAAAGAATGGTGTGGTAAAAAACATCATGCATGGTTCTCCGATTTCCCTACGACAGTGCTAACTGTATCAGGTTCAAAGGGTATGCTCTCAGTTCTGTGATAAAATCAGAACACCCCTATCCGGAATTAAATATACATTTAACAGCGGGAATTATAAATTGCAAGTTTAATATTAATCGTTCTTAACTACCCAGACTCGGTTCGGATTTAGGGATGCTCAAGTTCAAATTTCAGTTGGTTGGAAAGAGATTTACGCCGTCGTGGTGCGTTCCATCCACATTGGAATTCAAATACGTTTGCCTTAATGAGGGGTAGTTGTTTGACAAACGAGGTCGCTCGTGTTAACAGTTAAAAAATACGTCACTGGGGGAGCCGGTGCAAATCGGCTGAGAGGAGGCTGGATGCCTCGACCCCTGGAACCTGATCCGGATCATGCCGGCGTAGGAAAGTTGATACCATCCCATTGTTCGTGTTCCTTCCTGCTTACCGGCATTTAACACCAACCCTAATAATACCTTCGACAGTTTGCCTGCGAACCATGAATACCAGTAAAAAAATCGATACAAGATTTAAGAGACGTTCGGCTGCTCCGAGTGTTTCATTGGAACAGGTGTCCTTTACATATCCCGGCGAGCAAATCTTTCGTTCCTTAAATTTTACTGTAAAAGGCGGTCAGTGGACATGCCTCATCGGTCCAAGTGGTTGTGGAAAATCTACATTGCTTAGATTGATTTCAGGAACCCTTCGAGAGGGATTTTCCGGACGTATTCATTTTAGTGACGGCAACAATCATAAAGGAGTGACTGCCTGGATGTCTCAAAAAGATTTGTTGCTTCCATGGTTGAGCGTTGTTGATAATGTCTGCCTGGGGGCACGTTTACGAGGTGAAATGACAGCCAAAAAGCGTTCAAAGGCGATGTCCTTACTCAAAGATGCAGGATTGGATGAATATGCAAACGTCCTTCCTTCATCTCTTTCCGGAGGCATGCGCCAACGTGTGGCGCTGTTGCGAACATTGATGGAAGAGCGTTCGGTCATTCTTATGGATGAGCCGTTTTCAGCCCTTGATGCATTGACAAGACTCAAACTTCAGGATTTGGCAGCAAGGCTGGTTGAAGGCGCAACCGTGTTGATGGTGACCCATGATCCCCTTGAGGCACTTCGTCTCGGTCACAGAATATATGTTATGACCGACAGACCTGCAAAACTGAGCGAGGCATTGATTCCGCCAGGTTCTCCTCCACGTAATCCCGGCGATCCGGCCATCATTTCCATGCAGGCAACATTGCTTGAGCGGCTGGAGGGCAGAGACAACCCATGACCTTTATCCGTTCCATCGTCATCTTGTTGGGATTGGTGCTGGTATGGCAGGCGATTGTTCTCGTGACCGGCGTACCTGTCTATATATTACCTGGGCCCATGAGGGTCGCTGAAGCGGCTTTGTCTCACATAGTCCCCTTATTCGAACATGCCATGACAACGTTGTTGGAAATTATTGCCGGATTGCTGATTGGAACACTGTTGGGTGCTTCGAATGCTCTTGTTATGATTGCTTCTCGATCTTTAAAACGTTGGCTGTTACCTGTTCTTGTTATCAGTCAGGCGATTCCGGTATTTGCCCTTGCCCCCCTTCTCGTTCTGTGGCTGGGTTACGGCATGAGTTCAAAGATTGCAATGGCTGTTCTGATTATTTTTTTCCCGGTGACCGCAGCATTCTATGATGGAATGCGCAGCACCGAGCCCGAATGGCTGGAACTTGCACAAGTGATGAATGCGAAACCCATGGCAATTATCCGGCATATCAGGATTCCTGCGGCGCTTCCGGCATTTGCTTCGGGGTTGCGCGTTGCAACTGCCGTGGCGCCCATTGGAGCAGTTGTGGGTGAATGGGTTGGGTCCAGCAGAGGCCTTGGGTTTTATATGCTTCACGCCAACGCCCGCATGCAAATCGATATCATGTTTGCGGCACTTTCTCTTTTGTGTATCGTCGCCCTTACGCTTTATTTTTTAGTAGACAGGGCCATGATCAAAATTGTTTACTGGCAAAAAGAAGGAAATAAAAAGGAGGAAAGTCACCTATGAAACATAAGTATCTTATTGTATTTTTCATTGTGGCAGCCTTGTTGGGTGGAGTTTCGAATACTTTAGCCGAATCAGAAAAAATGACGGTTGTACTCGACTGGTTCGTCAATCCGGATCATGGACCGCTCTTTATCGCTCTGGAAAAAGGATTCTTCAGCCGGCAGGGGTTGGATGTCAGTTTCCAAGTTCCTTCAAATCCGAATGACCCTCCAAAACTTGTTGCTGCCAAAAATGCAGATATTGCGGTTTCCTACCAACCCCAGCATTATCTTCATGTTGATCAAGGGTTACCACTGGTCCGAATTGCAACCCTCATTGCAACTCCTTTAAATGCGCTGGTCGTACTGGCAGACAGCGACATAAAAAACCTTGCTCAACTGAAAGGTAAAACCGTGGGGTATTCAATCGGTGGATTTGAAACCGTTATTCTCAAAGTAATGCTTGAGAGCCAGGGCCTGTCTCTGGATACTGTAAAACTGGTCAATGTTAATTTTTCGTTGTCTCCATCTCTTTTTTCGAAAAGCACGGACGCGGTTATCGGTGCTTTTCGAAATTTCGAACTGAATCAAATGGACATTGAAGGACGGCCGGGCCGTGCCTTTTATGTCGAGGAATATGGCATTCCTTCTTATGATGAATTGATATTGGTTGCCCGTCGTGATGATATTAAAGCGTTAAAATATAGAAAGTTCATCGATGCATTGGAAGAAGGGGTCCGGTTTTTGGTTAACCATCCGGACGAAAGCTGGAAGCTGTTTATTCGGGGGCGAAAGGATCTGGATAATCAGCTGAATCGTCTGGCGTGGCGGGATACACTTCCCCGATTTGCCCTTCGCCCGGGCGCACTGGATCGGGCTCGGTATCAGCGTTTTGCAAAATTCCTTAAAAAGCAGGGTTTAATTAGCAAAATTCCGCAGCTGGATCAATATGCGGTGGAGTTGCTTATTGCCCATCCCTAAATAGGAAACCTTTGAGAAACGCTCCTTTTTGCCCGATTTCTGTGTCCCTGATGCTCGGGATTTATCAACAGGCTCAAATCTTAATCCTCTTAAATATTTAGGTATCAAGAATTTATTTCCTGATTTTTGTGTCGGTTGTTTCTGAATATTTTTCAAGGCGTTTGTAACGGTTCATTGCAGATTTGGCAAAGCGGCCGATGACCCTGGATAGATCTGAAGTATCCCAAACAGAGGTGAACTCATCTGAATTAAATAGTCTTTTGTTTATCTTGTAATGGGGTTCGTGGTCCAAAATAAGAGTGATATCTTCATGGTCAATATCGATTTTACCCTCAAAAATACTGTTACCTAATTCCGTGATGGTTTGGCCAAAAAAATTGATGACATCTTCAGTGGATTCCGCAAGGTTGAGTTTTTTTCTGAAATCGGGAAGAACTTCATTTTCGTACTTTGTAAAGGAAATCTGTGGCGACATGACATTTCTCCTTTCTGTATCTGAAAGCATCAACCTTATTAAATCGTTAAAGGACTAAATGTACTTTTTTCAGATACACGTTAACGGCAATGTATGCCAATTGATCGATGGATTCCAAGATCTGGCCGTGCATTTTTATATCCTTGAATTGTAGGAGAATGATGTTGGGTGACTGGATCGGTCTTGAATTCGTGCG
>Ga0210111_1000156_pt1 | contig 17517 bp, 12 predicted proteins | sample China_Galinas_PW_6_FD_185520 | JGI IMG/M metagenome (GOLD analysis project Ga0210111, IMG submission 185520) | Wetland microbial communities from San Francisco Bay, California, USA, that impact long-term carbon sequestration - China_Galinas_PWC_D2... | ecosystem: Environmental > Aquatic > Marine... | reverse complement strand
GTTGTCCAACGTTGCCGTGCCATGGGCATTGACGAACGCCACTTGCTCCGCCGTGATGTCCGCCTGTGCCAGCGCCGCTTGGATCGCGCTACGCAACCCACGACCTTGCGGATGCGGCGCGGTGAGATGGTGCGCGTCGCAGCCCGCGCCGAATCCCGCCAGCTCAATCGTCGGCTTCACGCCCCGGGCGTTGGCATGGTCGTATGATTCCAGGACGATGACTCCCGCGCCCTCTCCCAGGTTCAGTCCGCAACGATTGTCATCAAATGGGGTGCAAGGCTCGGAGCTCATCACGCCCAGCGACCAGAAGCCCGCCAGCGGCACCTGGTTGAGTTCATCGGCCCCGCCGACGATCGCGGCATCGCAAAGTCCGGCACGAAGCCAGCTAGCGGCCACGCCCAGGGCATCTGTCCCCGACGAGCACGCGTTCACCACCGTCATGCGCGGTCCCTGAAGGTCCAAGCGTTCCGCAATGGCGCGCGAGAGATTCGCACCGAGGAAATCGTACACAGGCTGCAGTGACGGCTTGCCCGTTCGACGGTATGAATCGTAGAAGGGCAGGCTGTTAAGCTGGCTCGCAACGGTAGTGCCCATGCATACTCCCACGCGAATGCCCGGTGCGAAGCCGGTCAGACCGGCGTCAGCGAGCGCTTCCCGAACCGCAAGGCCGGCCAATTGCAGCGTACGGCTCGGATGGGCCCACGACGCGGGGCAGGGAAGATTCGCCGGAGCTTGAAACGTTGTGCAGTGTAGGTCCGATGCGAATGGGAGCGATGTACTGGGCTGACGCAACCCCTGGGCAAACCCCTTGAGTGTTGTCGCGGCGTCCAGGCCGGCGGCGGACACCGCCCCCACGCCGGTAACCCAGACCCTCGAACGATTCATGGGGAGTGCTACTCCGCCGCGTTGGCCAGGACATACGGAGCCAGCGTGTTGATGCAGCGAAAGACGTCTTTGCCCGTCTGCATTTCCTTCACATCCAAGCCGTATTGCCGTTGGAGGAGTACGACGATCTCGACGCCGTCTAACGAGTCCAGCCCCAAGCCTTCCTCGCCGAAGAGGTTCATGTCATCGGTAATGTCTTGGGGATTGACGTCTTCCAGGCAGAGGTTTTCAACCAGAAGCCGTTTCAGATCGCTCTTGACTTCATCCAACGTGCGGTTCATTTCGGGGCTCAACAAATGAGACGGTCTTCGGTCCCGTACGGCACCGAACTTGCCCGGGCCGCCATGGGCCGGCTGCATTCACCCAAGCGTTTCCAGGCAGCCCATGAATCAGGCCTGAACTTCGCATCAAGGCACACGAGAGCGCCAAACGCTCAGGCATTGCGGGTAATCCCTCTTGTCTTCCGGCCAGAACGCATTCACCGACGCCACAGCAGAATAGACCTTGTCCAATGGTCGGGATTGCCCAACTACAAGATACTAGCCGGGCATCATAACCGAACATGCCGGTTGATCAAAGCAAAGATGGCCTATCCAGCTATGACCTGCGTCATTCAGGATGTTCCGGCGCGGACGGCGCTGATCGATGAATCCGACCGAGATGCCGTCGTTCTTGGGCGCTGTTGCATTCAGGCTTGCAGCCCCGACCGGCGTGCCGTACTGCTTGAGCGGGCTCCGATCTGATACGGCGGTAGATTGTGAATATCGTCCTGGAGAACTGTTTCCGAAACGCTCGGCCTGCTCCGAAGGCGTCCCGGCGATCACTGATAGCCAGCGTCGATCCGCGCCTCACCTATCTTCCTCTTGCCGCCCCGGTGGCGACCGCCAGGCTTGTCGGCGATCAGAATGCCACAAAGACTCGTCCTCCAAAGATCGCATAAGTATTACAAACAAAAGAACTTGCGCGCCGAAGAGGGCCGTCTCAAGCGGCATGTAACCGTCACTCCATTGCATGATCCGTCGCCGGTGTTAGTTCGTTTGCGCGTCGTTTGGATGTGGATTCGGACCTCGACCTAAGTTCCGATGCCGACGGGACGGGTCCCAGGCACTGTCGCGGACCTCGTCGTCGGCACCAGATAAGGTGACGACCGGTTCCGAGGTGACGGAATTGCGGCCTGGATCGCGGGCGCATTCGGTCGACCAGCGGTTTCAAAGAGCCCGGGAAGCCGGACTTCTCGCCTGATCCGCTGCCCGATGAATTCCGGGATGGTCTTTAGAAACAATCCGGGTCAAAAGCATCGTACCAGCGATCGCAGTCGCCGTGATCGTGGTAGTCTATAATGACTCCGCCATTCAGCAGGAACAGGCCGCGCCCAAGAGCCGGCCAATCGCAGCCGGACATCAAGAGCATCGAAACAATAGCTGCGATGGCCACAAAAGGGCGTCTCTGATTGAGCGTGATTCGCATACCTCGATCTCCATTTCCGTACATCCGCCGGCCTTGCGAAACATAGCAAGATTAGAACTCGGACGGGCGGTGGACGAAACCCCTCGACGGTGCAACAAAAACGCCCTCCGTTCTGCTTGCTGTCAAGAAGAACGGAGGGCAGCATTTTCCAGCGAAGGCAGGCAATCGTCGCGTAGCTTTGCAGGTCTATTCGTAAATATGCGTACTCTCGGTCTCCATGGCCGGCGTGTCCATCTGGTCGGACTTGAGCGAAACCTGGAATCGGGTGTCGCCGACGGACACGCCCTTCACCGTCACACGGAAGGTCGCCTTGGCCTTTGGCGCTAACGTCGGCAGGGGCGCGAAGGTGACGATCTTGCCCTGGGAAGTCGCATTGGTCGGGCCCTTGGAGTCCACCAGCTCCTGCTCCGGAGGAAGCGTACAGGTAATGCCGATGTTGGTGCCGGTGGCCGACCCCTGGTTGGTCACGGTAATGGTGTACGTCACCGAACCACCGACCTCGATGGGATCGGGGTCGTCCACGCACTCCAGAAGGATGGCCGGAATACCCTTCACCTCGAGTTCGCACTCGTCAGCGGCTGCGGCGCAATAGGTGACACTCGCTCGATTCGTGTAGCGACCGATCCGGTTGCACAGGAAGTTTGACTTGAGCGTGCGGCTCTCACCCGCCTGGAGCGTGCCGATGCGCCAAACGATTTTGTCGCCCTGGCGCGTCGCACCATTGTCGGCATTCAGAAAGTCGATCCCGGCCGGGATCACATCGGTAACCACCACGTCAAGGGCCGCGCCGTCGCCGCTGTTGGTCACATCGATCTCAAATGTGGCGTTGCGCCCCACGTATCGCAGGTTCGGGCAGGACTTGCGGAGTGATACCGCCGGGCTTTGTGCAGTTGCTACAGGCGTGTAAAACGCCGCCGCAGCGGTAACCAGACCGAGGCAAACAGGCATCGTTTTCGTGATTCGTATCATCGTAAAGGCTCCTTCAATCTAGGATTATTGGCTAAAAGACGCATTTTGGTGATCCCCGGCGGGTGGTTATAGCGTCTGCGGAGGATTCTGTCATCCAGCAACGATGGAATTGTGAGTTGGGAACGCGAATCCGCAATTCAGGGTTCGGATGAGGCTTGCGTGGCAGTTGTTGGAACAACCGATGCAGCAAAGAAATTGGTCGAAAGCGGTACACGGACGGGCCGATTACGCATCCGCGTTCGGCGGTTCTCCGGCCTGTCCGAGAACCTTCAGCACTTCCTCGCGCACGTCTTCCAGCTTGAGATTCAGGTTCGTCAGCACCATGCCGGCGACACCGTCATACTCGCGAAGCAATCCGAGTAGCAGGTGTTCCGTGCCGACGTAGTTGTGGCTGAGGTTGCGCGACTCTTCGATGGCAAACTCGAAAACCCTCTTGGCGCGGGGCGTTTGCGGAAGCTTGCCCATGGTGACGGGTTCGGGCCCGCTCCTGATTAGTTTTTCGACCTCGATGCGCACGTCGCGAAGGTCGATTTCGAGGTTCTTCAGAACGTTGGCGCCGACGCTGGCCTGCTGCTTTATGAGGCCCAGGAGGATGTGCTCGGTGCCCATGTACTCGTGCTTGAATAGCCGCGCCTCCCGATAGGCGAGCGCCATCACCTTTCTGGCATGATCGTTGAATCTCTCGAACATGACCGCCTCATGATACCGGCTGCGTTCAGGACTTCAAATCGGCGGGTGCATCCGCAAAATGGACCCGCTGAACCAGGACTGACAATCCCCATCGTTCAGGCGCAGTTTTACCAAGAAAACTGTTTTCGGTATGCTGGTGTATCACCCAAACTTCTCCGTCGCTTCATCGCCTCAACTCTTCCTTGTGGTGCCCCGCGGGCATGGGCTACCGGGACTCGCCGGCTGTCTTGACGAGTTTCGATATTCCCGGAAGCACGGCCAGCTCTACTTCGGCGAGCGGCGTGGCTGCGGCTTCCAGCGTTTTCAACGCGTGCTTCTCCCACTCGGTAGCGGCGGGTTGATTGGCCACAAATCGATCGAGCACCTCCAAGCCAATCGTCGCCACGTTTTGCAGGTTTTGCGAAATGGGCGCGACTTCAGCCAACATCGGCGAACTTCGAACCACGGGTAACAAGTTCGCGTGATTGGCTTTCCATTGCGACAGGTGCGCGCGAATTGCAAATTGATCTTCAGAGTGCTCCGATGGACTCGACAAGAAACGCTCGACTTGCGCGGTGAACTTTCGAGCGACCATGCTTTCCGGTCGGGCCGCGTCCACCAGGCGGTTGAGCGGCGTTCGGCTCGTGTATGTCTGGCTGTTTGAGCGGTTGTAGAACTTCACCGGCTCGACGACGTCGGCGAGTACGCGCAGGGCTTCGGTGGGCTGGCCGTTGGTGAGCCGGATCAGCATGGGTTGATAGTTCGCGACATGTAGTACACCGACGCGTTCGAGCTGCGCGCTCACTCGTTCGAGCCGCTGATACATGTCGTTGACATCATTGACGGAGGGCGGCGACCACAGCCGCTCGGCGATGGCGGCCATTCTCGGCCAGATGCGCGAGTCGATCGTCGCGGGCGTCACGTACTCGCCCCACATGCACGCCTCGCCGCCGAGAATCCGCGCAGTGCCGGGCTTGTTCGAAGTCGTTCCCGTGGGATCCGGATCGTTGGCGTAGTGGAACGACGCCGGTCGCTGATGATCGAGGTAGTATCCGTTGGACAGGATGGCATCGAAGCCGTGCCTGACCGCTTCTTGAAGCGATTCGGCGCCGCGCCACGACTGCACAACGCAGTTTTTCGGCAGGCCTTCGTGGAGAATCTCATCCCAGCCAATCATCGTTCGATCGTATTTCGCGAGAATCGCCGCTACGCGGCGATTGAAATACGCCTGCAGCGCGTGCAGGTCAGGGAGATTTTCCTTCTGCATAAACGCCTGAATCTCTGCATTCGACGTCCATTGTTTTCCGTTAACTTCGTCGCCGCCAATATGCAGATACGGGTCGGGGAAGATCGCCGTCACCTCGGCGAAGAACGAATCGAGAAACGCGTACAGCGAGTCCTTGGTGGGATCAAAGCACGGATCGAAGACGCCCCAATGTCGCTCGATCTCGAACGGGCCCGGGCCGGCCGCCAGTTCCGGATGTCCGACCAGCCAGCTCGTCGTGTGGCCCGGCATGTCGAATTCAGGGACGACGCGGATGCCGCGGTCGCGTGCGTACGCGACGATTTCGCGCAGTTCCTTCTGCGTGAAGTATTGACCGTCCGAACCGCGTTCGTGCAGTCTCGGAAAACGTTTGGACTCAACGCGAAAGCCCTGGTCCTCCGTCAGGTGAAGGTGGAGGACGTTCAGCTTGACGGCGGCCATGGCGTCGAGGTTTCGCAATATCACCGGCATCGGCTGCCAGTGGCGGCACACGTCGATCAGCAACCCGCGCCATGGGAAACGAGGCTTGTCCTCGATGCGGACTTCCGGAAAGACGTAGCCGGTGCCTTCGCGCTGCAGCAATTGCTCAAGTGTGGCCAGCCCGCGGATCACGCCTACCGTCGTACGTGCGTCGATCTGAATATAGCTGGATGACACTTGCAGCGTGTAGGACTCGACTTCGTCCGGCGTCTGGACCGACTGGCCGGACCCGTCACACCGGATCCTCAACTTGGCATGCTCCGGTGAATCGGCGGTAACCCGAGTGATCGACTTGCCGGTGTATGTGGAAAGACGTGCCACGAAACGGTCGATCGCTCGGTCGAGCCGCGGTGACGTATGGCCATCGATCGCGATGGACGGTTGTGTGTCGAGCGGTATCGATGCCGTACCGAATTCGATTCGCGCGGGCATCGGCATCAGGCCACAGTCACGGTCGTCCGCACGTGTCGAACAGCAGACAAGACATGCACATAGCACACTAACGGTACAGCGCAAGGTCGTCCCTACAGGATCCGATGAACGGTTGCGAGCAGCGTTTTGAACTCCCTCGTGCACCATGGCCGCTTTCTTACCAGGCTGTCGGAATAATGCACATTGGGTATTCCGACAGGGCTCCAGAGGGCACTTTCGCGCCCAGAGACTCGGTCCCGACATCCGAAAGTACCGTCTCGTGCGTGCTCTTTCGGAGTATTCCGACAGCCTGTTACGGGCGCGGTACTGATGACTTTGTGCTGTACGGCTAAGTGAGTGTGCAGCAATAGGCGCCATCATCGGCGTTCGCTGTCCGCTCCCTGACGGTCGCGGCTCGGAAGGGCGGCGCCGAATCGTGCGCGGCAATTGGGTAACGTATCTCTGGCGATTGGAGATCATGTGTTACTTGTAATCCGGTTCCTGGCGGGCGTCCACGGAACGTTGGGCCCCCCTTCGTCGCCGGGTACGTGACAATGTCGGCGGGCATCGCCTCGCAGGATAGGGGCGAGTGAAGGCCGTGTGATCGCCTGTCCGCGGGCCGGCGACGCGTGGCTCTGATCGACTCGAAACACTTGAGGGTGGCGGGCGCCGCCGGTCGTGTCGCGGCTCCCTGCGACCGATCGGCGTCGGCACGCGGCTCCCCGCACAAGGAGCAGGCAGGGATGCCTGCGGTACGGTGGCACGCAACGCCGTTAACCAGAAAGCCGTTGCGAGTCGCATAAATGGCGTTTCCACATGCACTTGGGATCAGGGCGTGCCTGACCAAACAACGAACATGGCCAGCCGGCGTTTCCACATGCACTCAGGATCGAGGATGCCCTGCGCATTTGTCCGGGACGCAATCGCCTCCCAACCGCGAAGCGGTTACACATAGTAGCCCAGGGTAAAGCGACGCGGCGCAGCCGCGAAGCGCCACCCTGGGTGAGTGAGTGTGCAGCGCCAAGCGAAGCCTGAAGGGCTTCCACAGACTGCAACTACCGGGTCTTCCGCAAGGGCGGTCGCGCAATGGCGCAGGCAGCCAAACCAGCAAAGTGCATGAAACAAAAGAGATTCCACGTGCATCAAGATGCCGTCTGGTTAACGGCGTTGAGGGCCACTGGCGGCTGGCCCGCCAGTGCCTCCGTCGCCCCGTGCTCCGCCCCATCTGTCGCTTGCCCACCTCTCCTCCGTCGCTCCGTCGCCTACCCGCCTCTCCTCCGTCGCTTCGTCGCTTTCCTCCGCTTTCCTCCGCTTTCCTTCCACCACCCAAACCTCCATAATCCCCGCAGAGGCACGTTACACGTAGGGTGCGTCCCTCGACGCACCAGTTTGATTATGAGCCAGACGCACACAACCGAACCCATCTTCGTCGGCCGGCGCGACGAACTGAAACGCTTCGGTGAGATCCTGGGCGACCCGACGGGGCAAGCCGTCCTTGTCGTCGGGCAGCAGGGCATGGGCAAGACCCTGCTGGTCAACCGGATGGCCCGCATGGCCCGCGATCACCCCGACCTGAAGTGCGGCACCGTCCGCTACGAAGTCACCAAGACCGACGACGTCGCGGGCACCATGGCCCTGATGATGGACCACGCCTTCGAGGCCGCCCGCGTCGGCGACAAGTTCCTCTCCGGCGCGGATCGCCAGTGGTCGGCGCTGTTCAAAGCCGTCGGTCTGTTGGGTGACGCGCTCGTAGCCCCTCTGGTCGGCAAGCCAGTCGAGACCATCGGGGACCTCGCCCTGAGCCTGAAGCGCGATCCCACCAAAGACACCCGCACCCAGTTCATCGAGCGCCTCCGCTACATCAGCGACAAGATGCCACGGTGCTCGTGATCGCCGACAGATCCGCCTTTCCTCCGTCGCCTCGTCGCTCCGTCGCTCCGTCGCTTCCCTTCCGATCGATCCGGAAAAGTACATGAAGGACGACAGCCACGACGCCTGGCGACTCGTGGTCAAGGACCTGCCCGACAAGATCAAGTTCCTATTCGCCCAGCGCCCCGACGACGCGCTGGTCACCAGCCCCGACTTCACCGCCCTGCCCGACGTCGAGCGCATCCCCGACGAAGCGCTCGACGTCCTAAGCGAGCAGGAGGTCGACGACTTTATCCAGGAGAGTGCCGCAACCATGGCACCGTGCAAGGAAGACCTGACCGATACGGCGTCCACCAATCAGTACCGCGCCCGTGAGAAAGCGGCCCCAATACCGAGCCGCGCCCAAGTACCGAGCCGCGCCCAAGTACCGAGCCGCGCCCAAGTACCGAACCGCGCCCAAGTACCGAGCCGCGCCCAAGTACCGAGCCGCGCCCAAATACCGAGCCGCGCCCGTAACAATCAGAGCCGCGCCCGTAAGGAAGCGGACGAAACGTCCCAAACGCAAGTAATGCCTGAAGTGGACGAAACGCCTGAAGCGGCAGCAACGCCCGCAACAGAAGCAACACCGGAAGCGAGAACCGCGCCCCATGACCGCTCCCTGACCAGGCTGTCGGAATACTCCGAAAGAGCACGCACGAGACGGTACTTTCGGATGTCGGGACCCAGTCTCTGGGCGCGAAAGTGCCCTCTGGAGCCCTGTCGGAATACTCAATGTGCATTATTCCGACAGCCTGTGACGGTCGCGGCTCGGATTGAGACGCCCCCATCCGAGGGAGTAAGGAGTTCGCCAGAAAACGACATCCGCGCCGCCCTCGCCCGCTACGAGGGTCACCCCTACGCCACCGCCGCCGCCCTGAACCTGCTGGCCGACGGCGCACCCATCGCCGACCTCCCCGCCGACCCCACGCCCACCGGCGTCGCCACCGCCCAATGGCGCCGCCTCTGCGACGAGCACAAGGAAAACGCGATCAAAATTCTCGAAGCCTACGCCATCCTCGAGGTCCCCGTCCCCGACGAGGTGGTGGACGCCGTCAGCGGGGTAGACGCCACCGCGCGCAAAGCTCTCACCGCCAACGCCTTCGTCGCCGGCCTGCTCCACACCGAACCCGACGGCACGCGCATTTATCACTCCCTTTTCGCCGATCACATTCGCGCACAGATTTCCGACCCCGAAGCCAAGACCTACCACACCCGCGCCATCGAGATCTACCGCCACCGCCTGACGGCCGACACCAAACCCGATGCATTGGCCACCATCCGATTACTTGAACATGTTCTAGCCGTTGAAGGACCACAGGGTTTCGTCGATTCGTTTGCCGGCGAATGCTTCAGGCCGCTTTATAAATTAGGGCTGCTCGACGCCGCCCTGGCGCTGTCCCACCGCGCCCTCGAACAGTTTGTGTCTCCCGGGAGTGAAGAGGAAGCAATGATCGCTGAAAACCTCGCGATCGTTTTCCAAACGCGCGGCGACCTGGACGAGGCCGAGAAGTTGCATCGCACGTCCCTGGAGATCGCGAAGAAACTCGGGCTACTCGAAGGCATGGCCACTATCTACGGCAACCTCGGCGAGATCTTCCACACGCACGGCGACCTGAATGAGGCCCAGAAGGTGCTTCGCAAGGCCATGGAGATAAACGAGAAGCTCGGGCGACTTGATTTGATGGCCGTTAACTACGGCAACCTCGGGCGCATTTTGGAAACGCCCGGGGAGCTGGACGAAGCCGAGAAAATGCATCGCAGGGCCCTGGATATCAATAAGAAACTCGGACGACTCGAAGGAATGTCTAATAATTATGGCAACCTCGGAGGCATCTTTCTGAGGCGCGGCGCATTGGACGACGCCGAGAACATGCTCCGCAAGGCTCTGGAGATCAACGAGAAACTCGGGCAGTTCGAAGGCATGGGCGTTAATTACGGTAACCTCGGCAACATCTTTCAAATGCGCGGTGATCTGGACGGCGCCGAGAGGATGTATCGCAAGGCCCTGGCGATTGACGAGCAACTCGAGCGCCTCGAAGGAATGGCCAATCAATACGGAAACATGGGGCTCATCTTAGGTGCGCACGGTGACCTGGGCGGAGCCGAGAAGATGCACCGTAAGGCCCTAGTGCTCAATGAGCAACTCGGGCGACTCGAAGGAATGGCAGATAACTACGGCAACCTCGGTGGCATCTTCCAAACGCGCGGCGACGAAGACGAGGCCGAAAGGATGTATGGTAGGGTCCTGGAGATTGACGAAAAACTCGGTCGCCTCGATAGTATGGCCGCTGCCTACTGCAACCTCGAAATAATCCGAAAGACGCGCGGCGAGTTGGACGAGGCGCGCAAGCTCTGGACCAGAGCCCGCGATCTGTATAGCAAGATCGGCATGCCGCACAAGGTCGAACAACTGACGCGATGGCTCGACGATCTGCCCGACACGGGCGAAGACCGTTCGTAGCGCCCGCCTTGGAGTGTACCGCAGGTAGCCCTACATCCGGGACATCTCCGCTTCTTGCGTCACGCTCGTTGGCGCCGGACAGCGGTGTGCAAAGGCCACTCACGAAAAGCGCGGAGAAGTGGCACCGACTGCTCCGCATGCTCACGCGGTGATTCGAGGATGCGGGCTTGCCTACAACTCTCACGTGGCGTACCTTGCAGATGATGGCCATGGCCGATTCGCTCGACAGCCGAGTCAATCCCGATGACGTGTATTTATTAGCCTGGTGCGCAGATTCGCGAAAAACGTGGCTCTATTACCGCAGGCAACGTAATATGACGAAGGCAATTATTGAGAAGGCTTTCGCTCGAGACTCTATTATGCCGATGACGAATTGGGTGACCTCCGAACTGCCGCGCAGTTTCTAGATTGAGGTTGAACATGGCCACCGCGCAACAGATCAAGGCACTCGTTGAAAGCTACGCCAGCGGGGATGACAGCCGATTTCGTACTGTAGCGATGCAAATCGCGGCTCATTCCGCGAAGCACGGTAAAAAGCAGTTAGCCGAAGAACTCAGAAAGTTGTTAGATCAAGCCGTGACCCATCGTGAATTGCACGTGGGCCCCGCAAAAGCCATCCCTCTGGCTCGCCCCAATCGCGACCTTGCCGGACTTCTCGCGGCATCCTATCCCACGACTCGGCTTTCCGACATGGTTCTGAGAGAAGAGCTGCGTTGTGAGCTCAAACGGGTTGTGACGGAGCATCGACAACGAGAGAAGCTACGGTCACACGGGCTCGAACCTCGCCAGCGATTGCTTCTTGTTGGCCCGCCCGGCTGCGGTAAGACGATGACGGCTTCCGCATTGGCGGGCGAGTGCCACTTGCCGCTGATGTTCGTGCAACTTCACTCGCTTATCACGAAGTTCATGGGTGAAACCGCTGCGAAGCTCCATCTCATTTTCGAGGCGATGGAGAAAACGCCGGGCGTCTATCTCTTCGATGAGTTCGACGCCATTGGCAGCGTTCGGCGTGCAGACAACGATGTCGGCGAAATTCGCCGTGTGCTCAACTCGTTCCTCCAGTTCCTTGAGCACCATACCTCCGAGAGCCTTGTCATTGCGGCGACGAATCTCATGCCGATCCTCGACCCCGCTCTGTTCAGGCGCTTCGATGCAGCCCTACGCTACGACCTCCCCACAGACAACGATGTCCGCCCGCTAATCAAGAACAGACTCGCTACGTTCAACGTGAATCGCTTGGGTTGGGAGAGCATCGTCGAATCCGCTCACGGACTGAGCCACGCGGACATCGTCCGGGCAGCCGAGTCTGCAGCACGAACGGCCGTCCTTGCCCACCGCAAGCCCATCCGTACCGATGATTTGGTGAACGCACTACAAGAACGACGCGCGACGCGACCATCCGAGAACGGCTAAGGGGATAATGCTGTGGCGGACCTTCCGCATCTTCGTATTTCGGAAACCGAAACGTCCCACGATTACACCGCTCGTGGAGGCGGAGGTGGCGGCGAGTTTCAACGCCCTGTTCGCGACCGTGTACTGCATGCTTCGAGACTCAAACGCGAACTCGACGCCACGAACCGACAGGCCGAATCCCGAGGGTTTCGTGAGGATGACCCACGACCGATTACTTTCGACCTTCAGCCCCACGCTCTCAAGATTGTCGACTCATTGGAGCGGACACGAAGCCACATCGAGCTTCTAAGCGCCGTCAAGCATCCAGACAAGATAACTGCCACAGTGCGAGTCCCAGCTAACAAGCGTCGGATCATTGAGGCGATATTCCATCGCTACGAGACGAAGACCGACTCGCGTAGTGAACGGCCCGCCGGTCAGGATATGGTCGAGAATATCGACGAGCTCAGACTCGCCACCGAAACGGACCTGTGGACGGACAACGTTGCTTTTCCTGAACCCACGTCCCCCATGTGGTGGGAAGTCTGGCTCTCCCACGACATCACTTTGAATCCAGAAGATACGCATCGCGAGTTCGCCGCTCTAGCGACGACTGCCGGACTCACGGTAAATCCTCGTCGCGTTGTCTTCCAGGACCGTGTTGTCGTGTTGGTGCATGGCACCTTTGAAGCCTGGCAGTCGCAACCTCGTCTGCTGCTCTCCGTGGCTGAACTTCGCAAAGCGAAAGAGCTTGCCGGTGAATATGTTTCCCTTGGACCCGAAGCTCAGGCTGAGATTGTCGCCGAGGCTCGTGACAACATCCGACCTCCACCGGAAGACGCTCCGGCCGTGTGCGTCCTCGATACGGGCGTGGACCGCGAACATCCTCTTCTGGAGGTTGGGCTGGCGCCCGAAGACACACAGGCCGTCAACCCATCATGGGGTTCTGATGACCACGACCAAGAGAAGCATGGCACCGGCATGGCCGGTATCGCGCTCTACGGCCCACTGACAGAAACGCTGATGTCGGGCTCTCCCGTGACCCTCACGCACCGGCTCGAATCCGTGAAGATTCTGCCTCGCTTGGGCGAGAATGACCCGGACCTTTACGGCGACATCACGCAGGAGGCGGTCTCCCGGGCGGAGATTACCGCACCTAATCGAAAACGGGTCGGATGCCTTGCGGTCACGGCAGACAGCCGCGATGGCGGGCTTCCTTCTTCGTGGTCCGGCGCCATCGACCAAATGTGTGCTGGCGGCCCAGTGGTCGGAGAACCTAAGCTCATCTGCATCGCCGCCGGTAACCTACGTGACGAAATTGCTAATCCATCCTTCGCGTATCCGGTTCTCGATGGAGGTTTGAGCGGTGTTGAAGACCCGGGCCAGGCCTGGAACGCTCTTACGGTCGGTGCATTCACTGAACTCGTCAGCATCCAGGATCCCGACTTCGTTGGTTACGAGCCGATCGCCCCCGCTGGCGACCTCTCGCCAACGAGCAGGACTTCGCTCGCTTGGCCAGATGAAGAGCGAGAAGATTGGCCGCTCAAGCCCGATATCGTTATGGAAGGCGGCAATTGGGCAGCGACACAAGGAGGAATCCGCGATACTCCCGATGACCTTGGCTTACTCACCACTATTGTTCACCCGAGTGGACGACTGCTCACGGTCACCCGCGATACCAGTCCGGCGACCGCAGCAACCGCGCGATTTGCAGCCCTCGTATGGGCCCAGTATCCGAAACTCTGGCCAGAGACGATTCGTGGTCTCGTGGTCCATTCGGCGCAGTGGACAAACGCGATGTGCAAACGGTTCCCAGGCACCATGAAGAGCGTGATTCAACAGCGGCTTCGCTGTTACGGATACGGTGTGCCGGATCTTGAGAGAGCCCTTTACAGTGCCGAGAACGCAGCGACTCTTCTCTTCGAGGGGCAGCTGCAACCCTACAAGCTCGATGGCTCGAACGTCAAGACCAGAGAGATGCATGTCCATGAACTACCTTGGCCTCAGCAAGTATTGGAAGACTTGGGCGGAGAATCCGTCCGCATGCGAGTCACCCTCTCCTATTACGTGGAGCCAAGTCCGGGACGGCGGGGCTGGACCAGGAGGCATCGTTACGCCAGTCACGGCTTGCGTTTCGACGTGAAGAGACCCACCGAAGCACTGGAGCGCTTTCTTCTGCGTGTTAGTAAGACCGCCAACGACGATGGCGAAGAGACTTCAACTGCCAGCAGCCAGGCACAACCGTGGGTTGTCGGCAAGAATGGTCGGTCACATGGGTCGATTCATTGCGATTGGTGGGAAGGCACCGCCGCTGACTTGGCCGCGTCCGGGTTCCTAGCCATCTACCCGGTCACCGGCTGGTGGCGTGAACGAAAGCACCTTGATCGTTGGAAGAGTAACGCTCGATACAGCCTGATAGTCAGCCTAGAGACGGAAGCCGACGTTCAGCTTTACACAGCCATCCAGAACGCGGCGACAGTCCAGACTGAAATCACGACGTAAGCAATCCCCACGCAATTGGGGCGAGGGTTACAATAACCGCCCCACGTCCCACCGCCGAGCCGCGCGACACGGAATCTGACAACCTCGCCCTCTGGCATGGAGAAACGGAGTGAGTCGCCCATACACGCCTACGTCGGCTCGCCGGACTGCGGGGCGTAGATCATCTGCCAGATTCGGTCGACCTCGCCGCGCTCGATGAGTTCGAGCGGCTTGAGCCCGTCGAGGGCTTCGCTCGGCGTTTCGACCCATTCGGCCACCGCGTCCTCCTTGACGATCTCGGCCAGGGCTCCGCCTCTTCCCTACGATGCTTGTCGATGAGACCCTTGGGCTTGTCGAATGCGCCGCGCCCGACCTTCTCAATCGTGACAGGTTCCTCCCCGGTGATGTCCGCGAGGGTGTTCGTCAGACCGCCTGCGATCGCGCGGCACAGGCCCGCGGCCTCGACCGTGTATGCGGCCTCGAACTGGTTCCTGTTGATGACAAGGCCGAAACGCATGGGTAACGCCTCCGCGTGCACGTTGAGGTAGGTGACGATCGGTGTACTCAGGGCTTTGGCGGGACGCGGAAGATGATCCGGGACCACCGCTCTGATAACCGTTAGCCGTCAATCCACGGCGGGCTACACACGTGCCAGTGGCGGCACGGCCGATGCGGTTGGGCGTCCAATCAGTCGGTCGCACTTGAATCCTTCCCATCCCAGCGATCACCCGCGAAGTTGTTAACGCAGGAGGCCGTTTGTACTGGGTACAAGGACAAAACAATGGCACGAAACAAAAAAATTTGCGAAACAAACCCATTTGTCAGCCCCACTTCAATCGGCGCCCGCAGCGAGTGCATTCAACCCCTATGGCGGGCGCCAAATACGGCGCGCGGTGCAACGGCTGCCGTCAACGATCAGCTCCTACTGGAATCGAACCCATTTCAAAATCGTGCGGCGTGGGCTTAACTGCTCACGATCACCAATGACAGCCGCATGGCAGGCGTCCGCCGCCCCGTCCGGGGCGGGATCGAGGGGATGTCCGATACCCACGGGTTGCGTTCGTCCACCGCCGGCAGCGGACTCACTTCACCCGTGGCGACAGCCCGGCGACCCTCCGGGTCTGGTGGCTGCGCTATGGCGGAATCATCTTGACGTTGGAATGATTGTGTATTCGCCGCCGACGGGTGCCGGTGGTCTGCCTGAGGCGAACCTGCCAATCCTGTTGCGCCCCTTCAGGGCTTTGAATGTCGGGCGTTTCGGTTCTCCAGGGCGTTGCCCTGGGCTGACATGTTGCCGCCCCGTTTGGGGCGAACAACAATGGCAGACGTGTCTGCATGAGTGGCCTGCCCTGGATCCGTGGTCGGTGTTGGATGGGTGGCACGCCCTGGTTGGGTGGTCGGTGTTGGATGGGTGGCCTGCGCTGAATGAGTGGCCCGCGTCTTTGAGATGTGGGTTCGTGGTCAGTCGGCGCGAATCGCGAGCCCACCCGCAGAGGGGATGGGCCACCCCTTCGCCCCGCCACGGCCTTGCTTTGCAAGACCGTGCCACCCGTCGTTCGCCGAAGTCGGCACTGGCGGGCGAGCCGCCAGTGGTACCCGGCGCTACTTCGCTGCGTCGCTCCGTGGCCTCTTGGCTTATTTGCTTTCCTCTGCCCCACCCCCCGATTATCTTTCTTCCCCATGGATCTGACCGGTGCGGGCTACGTTTCCAACTTCAGCTCACTCGATTGGGTGATCGTCGGCGCCTATCTCCTGCTGTCGGTCGCCATCGGTCTGTACGTGCGGCGTTACGTCGGCGACATGGCGGATTATGTGGTGGCCGGTCGGGCGCTGAAGTCGCGGCTGGCGATCGCCACCATGGTGGGGTCGGAACTCGGTCTGGTGACCGTAATGTACGCGGCGCAGAAAGGATTCACCGGCGGGTTCGCGGCGTTTCACATCGGGGTGGTGGCGGGGATCGCAGCGCTGGTGGTGGGTGTGACGGGCTTTATCGTCGTGCCCTTGCGGCGCATGGGCGTGATGACCATTCCGGAGTTCTACGAGCGCCGCTTCACGCGCGGCGTGCGGGTGATGGGCGGCGCCATCCTCGCACTGGCCGGCATTCTCAACATGGGGCTTTTTCTCAAAGCCGGTTCCCTGTTCGTGGGTGGTCTAACCGGTCTGACGTCAGACGTCGAAATCAAGATCGTGATGACGGTGCTGCTGCTGCTGGTGCTGTTCTACACCACGCTGGGCGGCATGATCTCGGTGGTGATCACAGATTACGTTCAATTCGTCATACTGTCGGCAGGCATGCTGGTCGCCTGCGGGCTCGCGGTGCGGCACCTGGGCTGGGGCAATATCGTCGACACCGTACGCGCAAGCTACGGCGACGCTGGCTTCGACCCTTTCCACGCCGAGGGCTTCGGACCGAGCTACGTGATATGGCAGATCTTTGTGGCCGGTCTCGTCTCCTGTGCGGTGTGGCAGACGGCGGTCATGCGCGCGTGCGCCGCAGAGAGCATCGCCGTTGTCAAGCGGCTTTACGTCTGGTCGTCGATCGGGTTTCTGATTCGTTTCATGATTCCCAACTTGCTTGGCGTTTGCGCGTTCGTCTACTTCACGCAGCACGAGACGATGAGTGTACGCTTCACGCCGGGTGACGGCTCGGCGTCATCGGAGACGACACTGATGGCCATGCCGGTCTTTCTGAGTCAGGTGCTGCCGGTGGGGCTGATCGGTCTGGTCGGCGCCGCCATGCTGGCTGCCTTCATGTCCACGCACGACAGCTACCTGCTCTGCTGGAGTTCGGTGCTGACGCAGGACGTGGCCGGGCCGTTGTCCGGTGAGCGGCTGACAACGCGCCTGCGCCTGGTGCTGACGCGCGTGCTGGTGGTGGTCATCGGCGTGTTTCTGCTGCTGTGGAGCCTTTGGTATCCGCTGAAGCAGGACATGTGGGACTACATGGCCGTCACCGGTGCGATCTACTTCACCGGTGCGTTCTCGCTACTGGTCTGCGGCATCTACTGGAAACGCGCGAGCACCGTCGGCGCGTATGCATCGTTGCTGTGCGGGTTCGGTGCGCTGTTGGGTCTGGGGCCGTTTCAGGAAGTTTGCGGCCTGCATTCCTACGCCGAGAGTCTGACGGCTG
>Ga0210111_1000155_pt1 | contig 17612 bp, 14 predicted proteins | sample China_Galinas_PW_6_FD_185520 | JGI IMG/M metagenome (GOLD analysis project Ga0210111, IMG submission 185520) | Wetland microbial communities from San Francisco Bay, California, USA, that impact long-term carbon sequestration - China_Galinas_PWC_D2... | ecosystem: Environmental > Aquatic > Marine... | reverse complement strand
GCAGGTACTCGCTGAGGAAGCGGCCCTCGGAGTCGTCGCGGGAGAAGCCGAGCGTCGTCTGCGTGAGGTCGTTGGTGCCGAAGCTGAAGAACTCGGCCCGCTCGGCGAGCCGGTCGGCGATCAGGCAGGCGCGGGGCAGCTCGATCATCGTCCCGACCTCGAAGCTCACCGGCTCGGCGCCGGCGGCCGCGGCCGTCTCCGCCGCGGTGCGCTCGACCAGCTCGCGCATCGCCGCCAGCTCGCCCTCGTAGTCGACCAGCGGGATCATGATCTCGACCCGGGGCGCGGCGCCCTCGCGCTCGCGCAGCGCGATCGCGGCGCTGGCGATCGCCCGCACCTGCATCTCGTAGACCTCCGGGAACTCGAGCCCGAGCCGGCAGCCGCGCGTGCCGAGCATCGGGTTGGTCTCCTCGAGCTGGCGCACGCGGTGCAGCTCGGCCTCCAGCCGCTCCGTCTCGCCGTCTCCCTCGGCTCCGGCGCGGCGCTCGAGCTCGACCACCAGGTCCTCGGCGCGGGGCAGGAACTCGTGCAGCGGCGGGTCGAGCAGCCTGATCGTCACCGGCAGGCCCCGCATCTCCTCGAACAGCCCCTCGAAGTCTGTCCGCTGCAGCGGCTCGAGCTCGGCCAGCGCTGCGCGGCGCTGCTGCTCGTCGGAAGCCATGATCATCCGCTGCATCAGCGCCTGGCGCTCGCCGAGGAACATGTGCTCGGTGCGGCAGAGGCCGACGCCCTCGGCGCCGAAGCGGCGCGCGGTCGCCGCGTCGGCGGGACGGTCGGCGTTGGCGCGCACCTCCAGCCGGCGCAGCTCGTCGGCCCACTCGAGCACGGTGCGGAAGTAGTCGTCCACTTCGGCCTCGACCAGCGGCACGTCCTGAGCCGTGACCGCGCCGCTGCCGCCGTCGATCGCGATCTCGTCGCCCTCGCGCAGGACCCGTCCGTCGACGCTCACCTGGCACGCCTCGAGGTCGATCTCCAGTGCCGAGGCGCCACAGACGCAGGGCCGTCCCATGCCGCGCGCGACCAGCGCCGCGTGCGAGGCCTTGCCGCCCTCCGAGGTGAGGATGCCGCGGGCCGCGTTGAAGCCGGCGACGTCGTCGGCCTCCGTGAACGGGCGGACGAGGATCGTCGCCTCGCCCTCCGCCGCCCGCTCGACCGCGCGCTCGGCGGTGAAGACGATCGCCCCCTTCGCCGCCCCGGGCGAGGCCGGCACTCCGGTCGCCAGCGGAGCGAGCTCGAAGCCGGGGTCGAACGAGGGGTGCAGCAGCGCCTCCAGCTTCGTCGCGTCGAGCTTCGCCAGCGCCTCGGCGCGGCTGAGGATCCCTTCCTCGACCATGTCGACGGCGACCCGCACGGCGGCGTGCGGGGGGCGCTTGGCGCTGCGCGTCTGCAGCATGTAGAGCGTCCCCTCCTCGACCGTGAACTCGACGTCCTGCATGTCGCCGAAGTGGCGCTCCAGCGCGGCGACGATCTCGACCAGCTGCGCGTGCGCCGCGGGCAGGATCCGCGACATCTCGGCCAGGTCCGCCGTGTCGCGGGTGCCGGAGACGACGTCCTCGCCCTGCGCGTTGAGCAGGAAGTCGCCCGAGGGGCGCGGCTCGCCGGTGATCTCGTCGCGGCTGAAGGCGACGCCCGAGCCGGAGTCGTCGCCCCTGTTGCCGAAGACCATCTGCTGCACGTTGACCGCCGTGCCCCAGTCGCCGGGGATGCGGTTGAGCCGCCGGTACTCGATCGCCCGCGCCCCGTTCCAGGAGCCGAAGACAGCCGCCACCGACTCGACCAGCTGATCGCGCGGGCGCTGCGGGAACTCGCGCCCGGTCTGCTCGGCGAAGATCCGCTTGAAGTCGCCCACCAGGCGGCGCAGGTCGCCGGCGTCGAGCTCGGTGTCGAGGGCGACGCCACGCTCGGACTTGACCGCGCGGATCGCCCGCTCGAAGAGCATCCCGTCGATGCCGGCGACGACGTTGCCGAACATCTGCACGAAGCGCCGGTAGGAGTCCCAGGCGAAGCGCTCGTTGGCGGTGCGCTCGGCCAGCCCGCCGACCGCCTCGTCGCCGAGCCCGAGGTTGAGCACGGTGTCCATCATCCCCGGCATCGATTCGCGCGCGCCGGAGCGGACCGAGACGAGCAGCGGGTCGGCCGGGTCGCCGAGGCGCTTGCCGGCTTCCTCCTCGAGCTCCCCCAGCGCGGCGCCGAGCTGCTCCTCCAGGCCCTCCGGCATCCGGCCGTCGGCGGCGAGGAAGGCGACGCAGGCCTCGGTGGTCACGGTGAAGCCCGCGGGGACCGTGATCGGCGGGCCCAGCCGCGCCATCTCGGCCAGGTTGGCTCCCTTGCCGCCGAGCAGCTCGCGCATCTCGCGCGAGCCCTCGGTGAACTTGTAGACGTACTTCATCCCAGCAGACGCTCCAGCAGTTCGACGTACTGGAGAGTGTGGCGGTTCTCGAGAAAATTGTCGCGGACGCTCTCGCGGGCCGCCCGGCCGATCGCCTCGGCGTGCTCGGGCGCCTCCAGCAGTCGCGAGACCGCGCCGGCGAACGCCGTCTGGTCGAGCGGGTTCTGCAGCAGCACGCCGGTCACGCCGTCCTCGATCTGGTCGCCGATCCCGCCGGTATCGGTGGCGACCACCGGCCGCCCCTTCCACATCGCCTCGGTCACCGTCAGGCCGAAGCCCTCCTTGAGGCTCTTCTGCACGACGATCGTCGCCTGGCGCTGCAGCGCGTTGACGATCGCCGCGTTCTCGTCGAGGTCGTCCATCGGCAGGCAGGCGAGCAGGATGCGCGAGCGGATCTCCTCCGGCAGGCGGTGCCACTCCTCGGCGACTTCTGTCAGCACGCCGGCGCCGTCGGGATCGTCGCTGACCGCGCCGAGGCTCGGGCCGGCGAGGATCAGGTGGGCGCCGTGGCCGTCGCTCTCGACCTCGGCGAAGCCGCGCAGCACCCCGATCGGGTCCTTGAGCCGGTCCCAGCGCGAGACCTGGACGACCAGCGGGATGTCGGGCGAGGGAAGCTCGCCGCCGACGATCAGCTCGCAGTGGCGCTCGACCCGGCCCTCGCTCTCGTCGGGCAGCTCGAAGGTCGGCTCGGCGCCGTCGTCGCCGTCCTTCGCCAGCAGCCCGGTCTGGCGCAGGATCGCCCGCACCTGGGCCGGCGCCATGTCCTGGTTCTTCGGCGAGGCGGCGTCGATCGAGGGCGGCACGATCGCCGTCGTCATCCCCTCGCAGATCTCCGGCAGGAAGGCCTTGCGCGAGAAGACGGCGGCGTCGGCCTCGGTCACGTAGGGCTCGAGCAGCTCCCAGGCCGCCGCGGTCAGCTCGTTGCGCTCGTCGGCGCCGATGTGGCAGCGCCAGATCACCGTGCGGCCGCCGGCGGCGGCGATATAGGGAATCAGCCCGGCGGGCTGCGGGTCGTGCACGTAGACGACGTCCTCGGGGCCGAGCTGGGCGAGCAGGCTCTCGGCGTTCTCGCGGCTGACCTGCTCGAAGATCTCGCGCTCCTCCGCCCCCAGCGGCCCGCCATCGCCGAGCTCCCCGTGCAGGTAGTTGTGCAGGCGCTTGGTCAGCGTGAAGAACTCCGGCGTGCCGTCGATCGTCAGCCAGCGCATGCCGATCCCGAGCCCGTGCGCCAGCCCGACCCAGGACCAGAGCATCTCGGCCACGCCGCCACCGGCGGAGGTCGAGTTGACGTTCCAGACCGTGCGCCCCTCGAGCAGCACGGCGGCGCGGCGCAGCCCGTCTTCGAGCCGTTCCCAGGCTTGGGCGTCGATCACGCCGCGCAGGCGCTCGAGCGAGAGCGACGGAACCTTTACCTCACTTACGGTCATCTGAGCGGGTGGGCCTCCCGACCCGCGGCGACCCGTCTCCCGCGTTGAGGGTACCTCAAGAACGGCGCCGGCCCCGCGATGTGAGGCGAAACGCCGCGGCGGCAGCGCGCGGCGGAACGAGCAGGGACGGCCGGCGGCGTCGAGGAAGACGAGGTCGATGGGAAAGCGCATGCCGAAGGTGTGGACACTCGCGCAGCCCGGGATCAGCAGCCCGGGCCCCGCCTCGTCGCGGTCGAGATGGGCAAGGCCGAGCAGGCGGGCACGGCGCCCCGCGGCGACCGGGACCTCGCGACCGAGAACGGTCGCCGTGGGCAGATGGCGGAAACGGCGGCTCACCCCTCTTCAAGGGACGCGGGCGCCAAATCTCTCCCCACCCCACCCCCGCGGTAGAGGTTTTCTTCGCTATCCGGTCAAAAACTCGACCGCGTTGGGAATAGCCTTGGGGCGATGCCCGGCAAGGTGGCGATCTTCGGCCCGCACCCGATGCTCTCGATCACGATCGAGTCGCTGACCGCCGACGGCGGCGACGATATCCACGTCCACGCCGCCGGCCAGGGCGTCTGGGTCGCCCGGATGGCGGCCGAGCTCGGCGCCGCGGCGACCCTCTGCGGCTTCATCGGCGGCGAGACGGGAAGCGTGCTGCGGCCGCTGCTCGCCCAGCGACCGGTCGAGCTGCGGCTGATCGAGACCGGCGCCGCCAGCGGCGCCTACATCCACGACCGCCGCAGCGGCGAGCGCGTGCCGGTCGCCCAGAGCGCCAGCCTGCCGCCGTCCCGGCACGAGATCGACAGCCTCTTCTCGGCCACCTGCGCGGCGGCGCTCGACGCCGACGTGCTGGCGCTCTGCGGTCCCTACCCGAGCGAGGCACTGCCGCTGGAGATCTACGGCAACCTGGTCGCCGACGTGCGCGGCAACGGCACGCCGGTGATCGTCGACCTCTCCTCGCCGCTGCTCGACAGCGCCCTGGAGGGCAAGCCCGACCTGGTCAAGATCAACGACTGGGAGCTCGCCGGCTACGTCTCCGGGCCGGTCGACACCGAGGCGCGGATGCGGGCGGCGATCGAGCGGCTGCTCGAGGCGGGCGCCGGCGCGGCGATCGTCACCCGGGCCGAGGAGCCGGCGATGGTCGTGCGCGGCGCCGAGGCCTGGGAGCTGATCCCGCCGCGCTTCGAACGCGGCGCCCGCGAGGGCTGCGGCGACTCGATGATGGGCGGCCTCGCCGCGGCGATGGCGGCCGGCGCTAGCTGGGAGGAGACGCTGCGGACCGGCGCCGCCGCCGGCGCCGCCAACTTCCTCCGCCACGGCCTCGGCAGCGCCGACCACGGCGTGGTCGAGGACCTCGCCCGCCGGATCGAGCTGCGCGCCCTTTGAGACGTGGGAGCGACTACACGTCGCGGCGGCGCTCGATCGCCACGCCGATGCCCGTCAGCAGGCCGGCGTAGAGCACCATCAGCGCGACCGCCGAGCCGAAGCGCGGGAAGCCTCCCTGGTGCACGTCGGGGTCGCCGAGCACCGCGGCCACGGTGGTGAACGAGTACTCGCTGTAGAAGGACACCGAGCCGAGGATCGCGTCGAGGACGAAGAGGCCGAAGAAGGCGATACCCACGCCGATCGCGATCGAGCGGGTGAGCACGCCGATCGCCACCCCGACGGCGGCGAAGCCCGCATAGGAGATCGCGATGCCGTAGGCGTAGTGGGCGGCCGTGCCGAGCCCGGCGTCCCAGTGGCCGGCGCCGCCGGCGCCGAACCAGATCGCCGCGACCAGCCGCGAGAGCGGGACCGAGAGCAGGCCGATCGCCACCGCGATCGCGATCGCGACCACCACCTTGGCGAGGATCACCCGCCGCCGGTCGGCGGTAGCCGTGTAGGTCGAGGCGATCGAGTGGGAGCCGTACTCGCCCGCGGCGAGCACGACGCCGAGAATCGTCACCACGATCAGGGTCAGCACCGAGCCGGAGAGGACGTTGAGGCTCTGCACCCGGCCCGGTTCGCCGGAGAACGTGATCGCGCCGGTGAGGGCCTGGACGACCACGCCCAGGACCGCGATCCCGATCAGCACCCAGGTCGACCGGAGACTGCGGGCCTTGATCCACTCGGCGGCTATCTGGCGGCCCATCAACGCCCCTTCCCGGCGGTCAGCTCCATGTAGCGCTGCTCGAGGTCCTGATGCTCGGCTTCGAGCGCGGAGAGCGCCACACCCGCCTCGAGCGCGATCTCGCCGACCCGCTCGGAGTCGAGGCCGGCGACGCTGAGCTCGTCGCCGCGGCGGACGACCTTGCCGCCGCCCCGCTCGACCGCCTCGGCCAGCCGGTCGGCCTGGGCGGCGCGCGCGATCACCGCGTGTCCCCGCGCCAGCTCGCCGACGCCGAACTCGCTGACGAGCTGGCCTTCGGCGATCACGACGACCGCGTCGACCGTCTCCTGCACCTCGGCGAGGACGTGACTGGAGACGAGCACCGTCTTGCCCTCCTCGTGGGCGAGCCGCCGCAGCATCTGGCGCAGCCAGAGGATGCCTTCCGGATCGAGCCCATTCGCCGGCTCGTCGAGGATCAGGACTTCGGGGTCGCCGAGCAGCGCCTGGGCGAGCGCGAGGCGCTGGCGCATTCCCAGCGAGTACTTGCCGACGCGGCGATGGGGAGCGTCGCTCAGGCCGACCTTCTCCAGCATCTCGTCGGCGCGGCCAGCCGGCAGGCCGGCGGCGGCACAGGTCGCCTGCAGCGAGGCGCGCGCCGAGCGGCCGTCGTGGAAGGCGCCGCCGTCGAGCACGGCGCCGAGCGCACGGGCCGGGTTGTCGAGCTCGCGAAACGGCTTGCCGGCGACGAGGGCCCGGCCGCCGTCGGGCTCGGCGAGACCGAGGATCATGCTGATCGTCGTCGTCTTGCCGGCGCCGTTGGGGCCGAGAAAACCGGTCACCTGGCCGGCCTCGGCGACAAAGCTGAGCTGCTTCACCGCGGCGAAGTGCCGGTACTCCTTGGTCAGTTCCTCTGCCTGAATCAAGGGCCGAAGCCGACCCTAACCGCCCGACGGCTCGAATGGAAGCCCGAGCTCGCCGCCCTCAACGATCGTCCGGGGGGCGGTGTCGCGGATCCACTCGATATGCGACGCGGCGGGCTCGGTCTCGGCGAGGACGGCGAAGGCGGCCGCGAGCTTTGCCGGCCGGCCGCCGTGCGAGGAGTGGGTGTCGCTGCTGAGCACGTGGACCAGGCCGGCCTCGGCTAGCGAGCGCATCCCGGCGGCCATCTCCTCGCGCAGGAAGAAATCGGCGGTCGCCTGGACGAGGGCGCCGAGCGCGACCAGGCGGGCGATGCGCTCGTACATATCGGCCGAGAGATGGCGCTCGGGGTGGGCGATCAGCGTCCGGTGGCCGCGTTCGGCGAGGTGCTCGATGCGGCGTTCGAGGCTCTCCCCGAGCGGGCCCGGCGCCGGCTCGAGCAGGATCCAGCGGCCATCGCCGAGCGAGACGCGGGCCAGCTCCTCCTCGCTCAGGTCCTCGACCGCCGTCTCCGCCACCTCGCCGCCGGTCAGCACGGTCACCGGGATCCCCTCGCCGCGCAGGTGGCGGTTCAGCGACTCGACCCGCCCGGCGACCTCGTCGATGCGGACGTCGTGGTCATGGCGGATGTGCGGGGTCGCGCAGATCGCCTCGATCCCGTCGGCCGCCGCCTGGCGGGCGAGCCCGGTGCTGTCGCGGATGTCGAGCGCGCCGTCGTCGAGGCCCGGGAGGATGTGGCTGTGCAGATCGATCATCGGAATCCACTGGATCGTCGGGCCGCAAAACCTATTTCAGCCCCCGCCCCCGGCAGGCACGCGGCTACGATGACAGGCATGATCCAGCACCTGCTGTCGCCGGGCTTGCGACAGCGGATTGGCTTCAACTCGATGAACAAGAAGACGACCCGCAGAGGAAATTACGAGTCGGGCTCCGACTACGTGCTCGAGTACGGCGAGCTCCGCTTCGCCTTCAACGAGGAGGACTTCGGTCAGCGCGTCGAGCAGGCCGCGGTCAAACTCGGCTTCGTCGAGCAGGGCCTCAGCCGCGAGGAGCTCGACGATCTGCTCGACCTCGCCGTCAACGGCGAGATCTCCGAGCCCAGCTCGCAGCTCGGCGACCACATCAACTGCAACTGGGAGGATCTGGTCGGCCCCTCCAACCGCAGCCTCGTCCACTGGCTGCGCCGCCTCGTCTTCCGCGGCGCCTGGCTCGACCAGCGGGTCAAGGAGGGCGAGCTCGACGTCGTCTTCGACGAGAGCACCCAGACCTTCGGCTACGTCCAGCCGGACCGCAGCAACGAGCTGATCGAGCTCTCCAAAGAGCCGAGCTGGCGAAGAATCGCCTACCGGCGCTAGCCGTACCTCAGTTTCTCTCGTAGAACACCCGAACGCGGGATGCCAGTCCGTCGCTGTCGAGCTCGACGGCCTCGATCGCGCGGTGGCCGTCCTCGCGCCGGTAGAGGATCGCGAAGCCGCTCGGCCCGGTCAGCAGCGACTCCTCGCTGACGGTCAGGTTCGGCGCCAGCTCGAGGCCGTGGCGGAAGTGCTCGCGCAGCGCCTCGCGGCCCTCGATCTTGCGCTGCTCGTCGTCCCCGACCAGCGCCGGCAGCACGAACTCCACCCGCTCGGAGTAGCAGGAGACGATCTCGTCGAGGTCGCGCTGGTTCCAGGCGTCGAGCCAGCGGTCGGCGTGCTCGCGGATGCCGCCCCGCTTGCGGCGCCGCCCCCAGCGGCGGCGACGGCGTTTGCGCTTCGGCTTCGGCTGCTCGGCGGCGGGCTGCGGAGCCGGCTGCTCGGGCTTGGGCTGCTCGGGCTTGGGCCGCTCGCGTTTGGGCTCGCGCTCCTGTTTGGGCTGCTCGCGCCGCTCGCGCGGCTTGCGCTCGCGGTCGCGGCCGCGGTCGCGGTCGCGCTGCCGGCCACGGTCCCGCCCGCCGCCGGAGCGATCGCCTTTCGGCTTCGACCGCGGCTTGCCGCCGCCGTCGGCGAGCTTCTCGATCAGCTCGGCGCGAGAGAGCATCCGGTAGCGCTCGACGCCGGCCTCGGCGGCGAGCGCGTGCAGCTCTGAGATGTGCTTGGACTCCAGCTGAGATTTGTTCACGCGCGGCAGGTTATTGAAGGGCCGCCGGCCACGCCTCCGCCTCGCGCTTCAGCTGCCGCCGCGACCAGCCGAGCTCCTTGCCCAGCACCTCGGCCACGGGCCTGACGGCGTCGGCGTCGCGCAGCTGCGGCGCGGCCAGCAGCGCCAGCCTGGTGCGGCGCGACAGCACGTCGGCGACGCAGCGCGCCTGCTCGAAGCGCGCCGCCACCGCCACCTCGGCCAGCAGGTCGGGGCGGCCGGCGACGATCGGCCGCGCCAGCTTCGGGTCCTCGCGGGCGAGGCGCAGGACGTTGCGCGCGGCGTGCCCGTAGCGGAAGGCGAGCTGCGCCACCGCCTCCTCGCCGACGCCGTCGGGCGCCTCGAGATCCTCCGGGCGCGCCTCCATCCCGAGCGGGATCTCGGCGGTGTGGCAGGGCGCCTCGCGACCCTCGCGCTCGACCAGCCGGTCAACCGTCTGCTTGGCCATCCGCCGCCAGGTCGTCAGCTTGCCGCCGGTGATCGTCAGCATCCCCGACGAGGTCTCGTAGAGCTCCGCTTTGCGCGAGATGTCGACCGACTTCTTCGGGTCGCCGGTGGAGATCAGCGGCCGCACGCCCGCGTAGGCGCCGACTAGGTCGCCCGCGCCCAGCGCTGTGCCGAAGAACGCGTTGACCGCGTCGAGCAGGTACTCGACGTCAGCCTCGCCGGGGTCCGGATGGTCGATGTCGCCGTCGAAGTCGTTGTCGGTGGTCCCGACCAGGGTGCGGCCGTACCAGGGCAGGGCGAAGATGTGGCGGTCCTCGCCGGCCGGCACGATGCAGGCGGCGGAGCCGGTCGAGAGGCGCTCGCGATCGAGCAGGACGTGGGTGCCGCGGCTCGGCGAGATCTTCGGCACGTCCTCCTCCTCGCTCACCTCGGGGCCGATCCGGTCGGCCCAGACGCCGGTCGCGTTGACGATGTTGTCGGCCTCGACCTCGAAGCGCCGGCCCGACTCGGCCTCGATCGCGGCGACCCCGCTCGCCCGCCTGTCGCGCGAGAGGACCTCGGTCACCTCGGCGCCGTTCAGCGTCACCGCGCCGAAGCGCTCGGCCTCGCCGAGGATCGTCAGCACCAGGCGCACGTCGTCGGTCTGGCAGTCGTAGAAGAGGTAGGCGTCGTTGGGGTCGCGCGGCTCCAGCGACGGCACCAGCTCGAGCAGCTCCTCGCGGTCGATCGTCCGGTGGCGGTCCGGCGACCAGTAGAAGTCCTCGTCCTCCTGCTTCGAGGCCCGCATCTCGCGACGGCTGCGACCGACCCGCGTCGTCGCCATCACGTCGTACATGTTGAGCCCGATCCCGAGTTTGCGATCGCGCGACTCGCCCGCGAACGAGGGGACGACGAACGGGGTCGGGTAGACGAGGTGCGGCGCCAGCTGCACCATCAGCTGCCGCTCCAGCAGCGCCTCGCGGACCAGCCCGAGATCGAAGTTCTGCAGATAGCGCAGGCCGCCGTGGACCATCTTCGAGGAGCGGCTCGAGGTGCCGACGGCGTAGTCGCCGCGCTCCAGCAGCGCCACCGAGTAGCCGCGCGAGGCGGCGTCGAGGGCGACGCCGGCGCCGGTGATGCCGCCGCCGACGACGACCACCTCGAAGCGCCGGCCGGCGATCTCCTCCAGGGCTGCGGCGCGAGCGAGCACGGTCAGTCGAGGTATGTGGTGGTCTGCTCGACCGGCGGTCGCTCGGGCGGGGCCTTCTCCTGGCGGGGCAGGCCGAGGTGGAGCAGGCCGACGAAGCGCTCGCAGTCCGGCAGGCCCACCGCGGCGCGGCCCTCGGCCGAGCGCAGCAGGCCCGGCGTGCGCCAGTAGCCGGCCAGCCCGCGGGCGTGGGCGCCGAGCAGGACGATGTAGGAGGCGACGGCGGTCGCGTGCAGGTCCTCCTCGTTCTGCACCGGGTCGGCGCCGAGCGCGCAGGAGACGACGATCAGCGTCGGCGCGCGATCGAGCTTGGCGGCCCCCTCCGGTCCGGCCGCGCGCTTGAGCCGTTCCAGCGCCCGCGGCCCGACGACGCGGAAGCGCCACGGTGCCGTCAGGTGGTGGTTCGGAGCCCAGCGCGCGAGCTCGAGCAGCTCCTCGACCTGCTCGCGCGGGAGCGGCTCCGGCCCGAAGGCCTTGTGGGTGCGACGAGTGCGAATTGCGGTCTCCACGTCCACGCCCGCGAGCGTAATGGACCGGTCGCTACCAGCCGAAGCGACGGCCGAGGAAGATGACGCTGCCGAGCGCGACGCCGCCGCTGGCGAGGCCGATGCCGATCGGCGCCCAGGGCTTCGGGCCGGGGTTGTCGCTCGCTTCGAACTTGGGCGCCGCGGGCGGAGGAGCGGGGCTCGTCTCGGCTTCATCGCCCTCGAGGCCAGAGCTCGGCGGGGTCGACGGGACGGCGCCCGACCCCGGGGACGACGCCGGCGGCACGCTCGGCGCGCCGCTGCCGGAGGACGGAGGAACGCTGCCCGCGTCGCCCCCGCCGAGGCTTTCGAGCAGTTCCTGCGACGTGCTGCCGCTGCTGGGCGGCAGCGGCGCGGTGGAGCCGCTGTCTGCGCCAGCGCTTGCCGGCGGCGGCGTCGGCGTGCTTTGCTGGCGGGCGACGGGCGTCAGCGGGAACGCCTCGCCGGCGACCGCGGCGAGCGCCTGCGCGGTGACGAAGACCGGCGTCTGGTCGCTCGACGCCGAGTAGCGGTAGTGACCGTCGCTGGCCTGCCGGGCCGCGAGGTATTCGAGCGCGCTCTTGTTGCCGTTCTTCGCTCCCCCCGGATCGGCGCCCACGGCCACCATTCCCTGGACAGCCCAGGCGGTCGACTGCGAGTTGACTTCGCCGCTGCCCGCGAGCGCGAAGCCGCCGCTGGGGCGCTGGTGGTTGCGCAGGTAGCCGAGCCCGCGCTTTGCCGCTTCGGTGCCGGGGATCGCCTCCATCGCCGCGGCGGTGCCGTCGGCGGTGCTCGGCGGCTGCGGCAGGTCGCCCCAGCCCCCGTCGGGGTTCTGCGCCTTGGCCAGCCAGGAGATCGAGCGGTCGAAGGAGCCGGTCGCCTTGGCGACGCGCAGCGCCATGATCGCGAACGCGGTCGAGCCGGGCCAGCCTTCGAAGGAGCCGTTGTCGCGCCGGCGCTTGGCCAGGTCGGCGACGAGATTGCGGCCGCCGAAGGAGCGCGGATCGACGTTGGCGCCGTCGAGGGCGAGGATCGTGCGGGCGAGGTCGCCGGGGCTCTTGAGCTCGCCGACGTGCTTGCGCAGGTAGCCGACCGGGTCGTTGCCGCCGCGAGAGACGTCGAGCGGGTTGCGGCCGTTCGCCTCGAGGCCGAGCATCGCCCAGGCGGTCACGTCGGTCGCCGAGCCGCGGTCCGAGGAGGCCCCCCAGCCGCCGTCGTCGTTCTGCTGCCCGAGCAGCCAGATCGTCGCCCGGGCCGCGCCGAGGTCGGCGGCGCCGGCACGCGCCGGCATCACGCTGAGCAGGGCGAGAACCAGCAGTAACGAGGCGGCCACCGCCGGCGAGCGCCACTCGAAGCGCTCGCGGAAGCGGACCAGCATCCGCACCATCGCCGGGCCGGCGACCAAGGCGAGGCCCGCGTTGCCGATCGCGTGCGCGGCGTCGAAGGGCACCGCGCGCGACTCCAGCGCGAGGAAGCGCTGCAAGGAAAGGTCCCCTCCGTACGTCGCCATCAGAGAGAAGTTCAGCAGAGCGCCGTAAGCGACGCCGGCCAGAGCGCAAAAAACGGCCAGGGTGAAACGTCCCGCCCGCGGCCGCTCGAGGGCCAGCGCCGCGCCGAGCACGCCGCACATCCCCCACCCCGCCATCTGCCACGGCGTCCACGGGCCCTGGCCGAGCCAGAAGTTCGAGACCAGCCCGGCCAGCGCGCCGACGGCGAAGCCGGGCGCCGGCCCGAGCGCGAAACCGGCGAAGATCACGATGTCGGTCGTGGCGACGACGTTGGGCAGCGCCGCGAAGGCGACCCGCCCGGCGATCGCGAGCGCCGCCAGGGCGGCGACCAGGGCGACCACCTGCGAGCTCGGGCGCGAGCGCTCGTACCAGGCGAAGCCGCCGATCAGGACGGCGCCGAGGATCAGGAAGCTGGCCAGCTCCCAGCTCACGGGCGCCCCCGCGTCGCCAGGGCGGCGGCCCCCTGCTCCGAGGTGATCACGCCGGGGAGATCGAGGATGCGGGCGACCTCGGTGGCGAAGTACCAGCCGCCGGAGAGCACCTCCTCGGCGCTGCCGTCGGCGATCGCGACGCCGTCGCCGAGCAGCACCACCCGCTCGGCGAACGCGGCGGCGAACTCGACGTCGTGGGTGGCGACGACGACGCCAGCGCCGCCGCGGGCGAGACCTTCGATCAGGTCCTCGAGCTCGTGCTTGCGGGCGCGGTCCATGCCGCGGGTCGGCTCGTCGAGCGCGACGAGACCGGGCAGCTCCGCGCCTTCCATGCGGCCGGCGAGCGCGATCGCCAGGGCGAGGCGCTGGCGCTCGCCGCCGGAGAGATCGCGCGGATCGCTCTCCATCGCGTGCTCGAGCCCGACCGTGCGCAGGGCCGCGCGCCCGGCGCCGCCGGGCAGCTCGTCGCCGACCCGCTCCCGCACCAGGTAGTCGCTCGGGTTCTGGCTCAGCAGGGCGACCCCCGCCGGCGCCTCCGCCTTGCCGCGCACGGGCTTGACCAGGCCGGCGAAGGTGCGCAGCAGAGTGCTCTTGCCGGCGCCGTTGCGGCCCATCAGGGCGATCCGCTCGCCGCGGCTCACGGTCAGGTCGATTCCGCGCAGGACGTCGCGCCTCGACTCCCCCTCGCCGAGCTCGACCCAGAGGGCGCGGGTCGTTGCGGCGGGCGGGTCCTGGCGGGGCAGTGGGGGTCCCCCCTGCTTGCTGGGTTTTTCGCCTGCTGGGGTTGCGGCCGTCCGAGATCGTGAGTGGGGCGAAAAACGGACGCCGCTGCGCTGGGGGGACCCCCACTGCCCCGACACCCGCCCGAGCTGCGTTTCCGCGGAGCTCAGGATGTTGCGGGCTTGGCGGACCCCAGTGGGGAGAGGGTCGATGCCAGAGAGGGAGAAGAGGCGGGCGGCGGGGGTCTCGAGGGCGGCGTCGCTCGTTTGGGCCCAGGCCAGGAAGTCGGTGGGGGCGCCGTCGAACGAGACGGCGCCCGCGGTCATCGCAACCACGCGGTCCGCAGCGGCCAAACAGCGCTCGAGCCGGTGCTCAGCCAGGAGGATGGACACCCCCCACTCCTCGTTCAGCCTCCGCAGCAGCCAGATCAGCTCGTCGCCCGCCACGGGGTCGAGCTGGGAGGTGGGCTCGTCCAGGAGGACGAGGCGGGGACGGGTGACCAGCGCAGCCGCCAATGCCACACGTTGAAGCTCTCCGCCCGACAGGGTGTCGACCGTGCGATCGAGCAGGTGTGGGACCGCGAGGGCCAGCGCCACCTCCTCGACCGCGCGGGCGCGGACGGCGGGCGGATCGCCGCGCATCTCCAGCGGCAGGGCGATCTCGGCGGCGACCGTGGTCGAGACGATCTGCGTCTCCGGGTCCTGGGCGACGTAGCCGACCGCGGCCGCCAGCTCGCCGGGTCCGCTGGCGATCGCGTCCATGCCGGCGACCTCGATCCGCCCCTCGATCTCCCCCCCGTGGAAGTGCGGCACCAGCCCGCAGGCGGCGCGCAGCAGCGTGGTCTTGCCCGACGCCGAGCGTCCCGCCAGCAACGCGAACTCCCCCGGAGCAAGCGTCAGCGAGACGTCGCGCAACGCAAGTGCACCCTTTGCCCCCGTATCGGTGGTCAACGGTGCACTCGCGGTCGGATAGGCGTAGCTGAGGCGCTCGATCTCCAGCGCCGGGACGGTGCGGGGTCGGCTGGCGAGGTCAGGCATTGCGCCTCCGCGGCGCGAGGCCGGCGAGCACGACGAGGACCGAGAGCGCGATCGTCGCCGGCTCGACCCCGAGCTCGATCGTCGGGTAGGCGTGGAAGCCGTCGGCGCCGACCAGCTTGCCGACGATCGCGGCTACGAGCACGATGACCCCCACCAGGTAGAAGCGCCGGTCGTAGCGCGACTTGAAGCGCCGGCTGACGAGGACACCGCCCCGCGCAGCGTCTGGGCTCGTCAGCGAGTAGCCGCGGAGCTCGAGGGTTGCCGCCACGTCCACGGCTCGGTCGAGGGAGCCGGTGAGGAGGCGCCTCGCGAGGGCGGCGCGGCCCAAGGGGGCCGCGGCGGGGCCGCGCAGGCGGGCGGCGTCGCGCAGGCGGGCGGCGTCGGCGGCGGCGACCGGGACGAGGCGCGAGATCAGCGCCGCGGTGAGCGCCGAACGGCCGGCGAAGGGGCGCAGGGCGCGCAGGACCCGGTCCGGGTCGACGCAGGCCGAGTAGACGGCGAAGGCGACCATCGCCACGGCCGCCCGCAGGCCGATCACCGCGCCCGCCGCCAGCGCCTCGGCGGTCACGTCGACGCGGCCGAGCAGCGGCAGCTCGCCGAGGCGCAGCAGGACCGTCTCGCCGCGGCCGACGACCAGCGCGTTGACGACGACGATCAGCAGCGCCAGGGTCAGGCCCATGCGCAGTGCCACCCGCACGGCGCCGCCGGCGCCCGCGGAGCAACCGGCGAACACCGCCGAGGTGCCGGCCGCGGCCAGGACCAGCGGGCTCGAGTAGAGAAAGGCGACCGCGACCAGCGCGCCGAGGTAGGCGACCGCGGCTCCGGGTGAGGCGGCCTGCAGCGGCCCCGGCCGCGGCGTGTAGGCGAAGGGGGATCTCATCGCGCCCTCATCCCGCCTCCGCGGGCAACGGGGTCTCCCGCCCGGCTTCGGTCGCCACGGCGTAATGGTCACGCAGGTCCGCCTCGTCGAGCAGGCGCGCGGCGGCCCGCACGCCCGCCGCCGTCACGCCACTGACGATCCAGACCGGCGGGCCGCCGAAGCGGCGCGTGGCGGCGACGAGGCCCGCGCGCGGCCCGAAGCGCCGCGCGACCTCCCCGTCCTGCGAAAGCCCGAGCAGCGCGAACCCGGCGCCGACGGGCGTGAACTTGGCGAAGACCCCGCTTGCCTGCGGGCCGCGCTCGAGCTGCGCCGCCGCCGGATCGTCGCGCAGCCGCGCCCACGGGCCGACGAGGACGCGGATCGCGTCGTCGGGGACGCCCCTCGCGGGCTCGATGCCGGCGACAGCCAGCCGAGCGCGCACGACCCCGCAGGCCGCCCCGGCGCCGCTGCATTCGACCGCCGCCGGATGCCGCTCGCCCTCGTAGCCATCGGCGAACGGCTGCGGCCAGGAGCCGACCACCGCCGGCACGTAGAGAGCGCCGGACCAGTCCCGGTAGTCCCACCAGATCGCCTCGCCCCCCTGCAGGGCGAAGTCCGCGGCGCCGACCGACGACTCGACCCCGTTGACGAAGAAGAACCAGTCGTAGCGCCGGCCGCCGCGAGTCGCTTCCGAGACCCCGTCGATCGCAGTCACGAAGCGACCGCCGTAGCTGGTCGCGATCTCGGCATTGCGGTCGAGCACGCGCATCGCCGTGTCCGACTCGGAGGCGCTTTCGCGCACCGGCGCGAGCAGCCGGCGGGCGCCGTAGTCGCGCGTCACCGTCAGGGTGACGTCGCCGACCCCGGCCCCCGCGCCAAGGCCGCAGCCGGCGGCCGCGAGCGCTGCGCAGAGCAGCGCGATCGCGACCGCCGAGCCGTGGCGACGGCTCACCAGGTCAGCCCCGCGGGCACTTCCGGCCGACGCAGATCGGCACGCGGTTCGAGGGGATGCCGGCGCCGTCGCGGGCGATCAGCCGCAGCGGGCGACGCAACGTCACCGTGGCGTAGCCCTTCGCGTTCGTGCGCCCCGAGGCGCCGCTCACCTTGACCCCGGCCGCCGGCCGGCGCTTGCCCTTTTCGTCGTAGAAGAGGACGCGGACGCGGAACGGCGCGCCGGCTCTGACGTGTCCGGGGGCCGTCAGCGAGAGCTCGCGCGGGCCGGGGACGGACGCGGTCAGGTACCAGAGCACCTCGTCCCCGGTCTTCAGCTTGACCGAGTCGCCGCCCACCGAGGGCACCGCGTGGTTGACGCGCAGCTGCCAATAGCCTTCGCCGCTGGGGACGTGACCGCCGACCGCGCAGAGCCCCAGCCCGAAGGAGAAGGCGTCGGTGACCAGCAGCGGCCGCAGCGAGCGAGTCGAGCGGGCCGCCTGGACGAGCAGTCCGAGCGCCGTCGCGCCGGCGACGCGGACGTTCTTGCCGCTGCCGCCCGCGTCGGAGCCGAAGCAGGTCGCGCGGGGACTGGTCGGCACGACCGTCGTGCCGGTTTGCAGGATCTTGTCAGCGAGAACCTTCTGGCCGACGACGACGCGCAGGCCCGTCGCAGTCCCCTTGGCGGCGGCGACCGCGGTGGCAGAGAGCAGCAGGACGACAGCCAGCGCGCACGCGGCGGCCAGCCGGAATGGAACGAGTCTTGGCATTGAAGCCACCCTTTCCTCGAGGGTTGTCATGGCTGGCCGGGGACAGGTCTCCTGGCTTCCGGGGTTCGGTCGGCCGCGCCTTCCCGGGAGCTCGGTGTCGCTCCCAGTGGCTGACGCCAGGCGCCTGCGGCTTCCTTCGACCCGGTCACAGTGGCGGGACCGCGCCGGCTTCTCACCGGACTTCCCTTGACCACCGGCCGTATGTACGCGGGCGAGTCTAACCGGTGCGCGGCGAGGGCGAAGCGTCCGCCGCCGCCAGGCGCGGGCGGCGGGCTATACGAGGGGCTCTAAACGTTCG
>Ga0210111_1000151_pt1 | contig 17675 bp, 13 predicted proteins | sample China_Galinas_PW_6_FD_185520 | JGI IMG/M metagenome (GOLD analysis project Ga0210111, IMG submission 185520) | Wetland microbial communities from San Francisco Bay, California, USA, that impact long-term carbon sequestration - China_Galinas_PWC_D2... | ecosystem: Environmental > Aquatic > Marine... | reverse complement strand
TTCGCGTTCGGCAGGCGCCAATCATCGTGGCCGGCGAGAGTCAACCCCTCGGCATACGCCAGGGCGTCCTCCCAGTTCAAACCCGTCACGCTGTCAGCTTGCTGCCACATCAGCCCTGTGTTCGAGTCGATCACGGTCCCATCGCCTTGATCGGCGAAGTTGTTCACATCGTAGTTCGTATTGCCCCGAACGAAACGAACGAAGGAGAGCTTCGTGAACTCCTGTCCGGGCGGACCGACAGGTTCCGTGGGATATCCCTTGATACGCCCATCGGCGAAGTTGACGCCGAAGGCCGTCGCGTTGCCGTTCATCGTCGTGCTGACGTATTCCGTAGATGACCAATACTGGGCATCGATCAAACGAACGCCCGCGCTTTCGTCGCCGTAGACGAAGTCGAAATAGGTGGTATCGATGAAGGGCACGAGGTCGGCCGGGTCGCCGGAGAATCCGCTGGGGTCGATCCCGCGAAAGTCCATCAACGAATAAAGCTCTTTGATCGATGGACTTCGCCAATCATTGAACCCACCGTAGTTCTGCGCGTTGAGTGTGGCCGCGTAAGCCTGCGCATCGGCCCAGGTCAGCGTGTCGTCATTGTCGACGTCCCCGTCCCCGTCCGTGTCGGGCGTGCGTTGCCAGGTCAGACCGGTGTTGTTGTCGAAGACCGTCAACCCGTCCCCGCTGACGACATAGCTGGGCGGGCTTCCGGCATACTGCGCATCCTGGCCGTAGAACGGCTGGCCGGGTTGCGGGCAGGTGATTTCCGTGCCGACGTCGTTGTAGCACGCCGCCTGGCCGGTATCGACGACCACGTAATCCGCCGATTGAACCGGCAGACAGCCGCAAGTCAAGACGCCAAAGACGACAGCCCCTCGAAGTTTCATCGGGTGCATACGGACGCTCCTTTCCTTTCCCGTTGCCTAACGATTGGTGCTTTGAATTAATGCCGCCAGGACAAGAAATACTCGGGCGAATTGTCGGATGCTCGGGTTCCAATGGCCGTCGATGCCGAGATACTGACCAAAATGCGTTGGGGATTGCTCTCGCGACCGGCACACCTTGCCCGGCAGGGTGCATCGCAATTCACCCTACACCACGCGAACGGAGACGCCCATGGCCGCGCGTTTGGCGAGTTCGTCGAAAAGGCTTTGCGTACTCGGCGTGGTGACGCCGATGCAGCCGAGCGTGCCCGCCGCCCCGCCGTCGGGGTGAATGCCCAGGTTGCCGACACCGAGCCACAGGAACCACGACAACCCCTGCTGATCCGTGTATGCCGGCGCCGCGTATTTCGGATCATCCGGCACACCCAGCCCCGGCTGACCGGCCATCAACGCATTTGCAGGGGCGAAGTAGGTACCCGACTTCAGCCCGCCCATATTGCTGCTCCCGGACCGCGCCGACCACGATCGCCCGAATCCTCGCAACTGATTCGTGGATGGTTCAAAGGTCAGATCCGCCATGGTGCTGCCTCCTGCGCCGGATGAGCACAAATTGAAGCGTTACGCGAGTTGCGGCAAAAAGTAGCGTAGCCCATGGAATGGAAAGTTACAACAATGGGGGCACCGTGCCCCTGCGCGACTCCGGGGTACGCAGCTTCGCGGTGGATTCCATCTGCAACCGGAGAGCGTACCCCAGAGGGAGGCGTTTTCGGTACCTGGAAGGCGATAGAACCGCGTTTCACAAGTCCTACAAGATCCCGAGCGTACGGGCATCGCTCTCACGACGCACACGGCCTGGCTGCGCCAAGCCGTGCCGCCCGCGATCGTCGTCGTGAGATTTATGAAACACAGTAATACGCTACGGAGATTCTGACGGTGCCGATGTGTTTACGGCGGAAAACCATGTGAGTGACGCAGCGTGTGCCTCGGAACCGCATCGGCCGAATATTCTACGAATTCGCATCCCGCATCGCGGTAACAGCGAGAGGGATGCCGGACGAATCGACTCGTGAGTTCGATCAAATGAGACTCAGGCTCAATTGACTGGACATCAGGCCGGAACCTGGCACTTCGCGACGTCCAGCGTGGGCGCCAACCTTGGTTTGCGTAACGGGTGCGTAATTGCGGCATATGCCCCCCATGCCGCTCCGCCCGTCGGATGTATAATGATCGGCTTGTGCCGCCGCTATCTCGCGCAACTTGCGCCGACGACGGAGCAACTACCTTCACGAGCGAACGAAAGATGATCGACGAAGCTATTGTCAGAAAGGTCGTTACGGGAGAGGCCTATCGCGTCGAGCGAGACGCCCTGGCGCGAGGCGGGTCGCAGGTTTCCGAGCGGCCCGGACTGATGAAACAACTGGAGAACAAGAAAGTCCGCCTGATCTTTCCCACCGACGCGCGGATCGTGGAGCACGGCACCGCGGTCGGGCTGGTGTGCCTCTTCGATCAGGTCGATGACGTCAACATCTACGCGCACCCCGTCTTTGCGGGGCCGAGCGTCAACACCGCACTGCGCAGCCTGTTCGTGCCGGAAGCCCAGGCCCACCCACAACCCGGGATCGCTGGGTACAAAGCGCGTGAAAAATTCACGGCGTGGAAGACGGCCGCATGGTTCAAATTTCTGACCGATGAACTGGAGTTGGGCACAGAACGTGCGTCAGCCTTGTGGCTCACCAGCTTTTGGAAGGCGCTGGATCGCATGTACGGCGGCGGCAACCTGCAGACCGATGCCCTGCCCGCGTAGTGAGAGGTCCTGCCATTGCGTCGGATGAAGCTCGTGTTACCGGTGCTTCTCGCGCTGCCGGGCGCGTGTGCGCCGGCGCGTTTTGCGGACGGCGTACCCTGGTCCATTCGCCGCTCGCATACGACCAACGCCCGTGCGCAGTTCGTCCGAGAACGCCCCTACCTGCGATTCAACGCGTTTCTTCTGGACGAATTGACACAAGTGCAGAGCGCGGACGACGCAGCCACTGCATCTGATCTCCTGCTTTGCGCCTTGGATGAGTCCCACGATCTCGCGATCCATGTCCTGCAATACGAACTGGATCGCCTCCCGATGGCGGAAGTTGAAAAGCTGTTGGACAGGTACTTCGGACCGCAAGATCAATTCGCTCATCCGAGAGAGGCCCTGCGAACACGATTCCTGCGCGTCGTCGAGGCTAACTTTGTAAGCTATCGGCAAACCGTAGAATCGATTGCCAGGCTCGACGATCTTCGGAAAGAGGCAAAGGCGCTGCAGCGCGCATGCCTCCCGTCGCCGAAAGACCACCATGGGGGCCGGATCGCCACCGGAATGGTGGCGCTCACCATCAAGGAAGAGCGCGGACCGTTGGATCACGGCGGTCCTGATGTCGACCTGTACACTCCGAACCCCGCGTTATACGCGGCAGGCGAGGAGGAAACCGACATACAGGAACGCGACCGGCTGGCACGCTATGCACCGATCATCCTGCAGGAGCGTGTGAAGGATCCGGATTATGAGCCGGATACGGATCTCATCGGCACCATCAGGCTTGCAGGCTTGGCGAAAGCGCCGAAGGTTGCGGTCGACACGAAAGCCCCGAGCGTCTACGCCTACCACAGTGACACGCTCATCGGCGGCGAGCGCCATGCCCAGCTCACCTACACGTATTGGTTTCCTCGCCACCCGAAATTGAAGTTCGGAGACGCGGAGGCCGGCGACATTGAGGGCGCCACCTTACGAATCACGCTGGACCGGGACGGGCGCCCACTTATTTTCGAGACGCTGCTCAATTGCGGCTGTTATCACCGGTGCTATCCGTCCGATGCCTTGGAGTCCGCCGCCTGCGATTCATTCGGCGCGCCACTGAAGGGCAAGCGGTTTTGCGTCGAGCGCAAGGTCGCCGGGCGTATGGATTGGATCCTACCGGAAGTCGTGGATGTCCCCGCAGTCGGCGAGAGGCGGCCTATCCTCTTCAGTCGTGCCGGCTATCACGGACCGGCGGGGATCACGTTTGATCGGAAAGAACTGGCGGATCGAACGGTCCGCGCGGAAAGGGCTTACCAGCTACGCCGGTACGATGAGTTGGAGCACCTGTCGGTAGACGATGGCTATGGCAGCATGTTTCTGGATAATGGGCTGGTGCGCGGTGCCGAAAGGCTCGAGGGTGCGTTGCTCGCGCTGACCGGCATGCTCAGCGCCGGCCAACCGCGCCAACGCGGCACGCAGTTGCTGCATTGGGATCAATACGATCTGGACGATCCGCATTTGCTGGAGACCTGCCTGCGGATACCGTCCGGCTTCTAATTACCGGCAATGACTCAACCGAGGGTTGAATGGGAGAGGTTCAACAGAAATGCTCATACATTTCGACACGCGCCGCCACGAGTTTTTGGCTTTTCTCGTTCTCTTAGGACCCGTCATCATGCCGGGTCTGATCGGGTGCGCCGGACCCGTGCCGCTCACCGTCGCCATTCGCCAGCAGGACGAAACGGACTATGTCTCGGCGCTGAACAAAACCAACATGGACGCCCGTGCGGCCTTCGCCGATTGGATGGCGAACGAACGCCAGTCATCACCGGCCGACGTGCTTGAAGCCGATGCGCAGCTCAGCCAGAAACGCAATCCCTTCGACGCCTACAAGGACGACATCGCTTTGAGCCGTGGGGCCGTGATCTACAAGATCCACTGCGCCCGCTGCCACGGAGACGATGCCCGCGGGCGCGGCCCGTCCACCCTCGACGATTATCCAGCGAAGGATTTCAAGTCGTTCGGCAAGCGTTTCGCGGCCACGCTGCATCGCGGCGCGCCGCGGAAGTGGTTCCGCGTGATTCGCGACGGCGATGGCGATGAGGTCGATTATCCGGACGGCCGGCAGAAGGCCATGCCGCCATTCGGCGATCAACTGACGCGCGAACAGATCTGGCTGGTGATTACGTATCTGCAAAGCTTGGATGTCCACGCGCCGGAACATCCGGAGCGGTCATAGGGGAGTCCGACATCCGACACAATCCTGAAAACGACAGCGAAGCGGAACCGCCCGGCAACAGGCAGATTCTCCTGACCGGGGCCACTGGATTCCTCGGGCACTATGTGCTCACGGAACTCCTGCGGCGATCCAACGCCACGTGCCGGGTGATGCTGCGGCCGCCGCTGCAGGCGTCTATGACTAAACTGGAGCGATTGATAGCGCCTTTGGGAATCGATCTGCCGTCGGCGGTTGCGGATGGTCGGGTGATCGGCATGGCCGGCGAGTTGCCGGATTCGTTGCCGGATGATCTGCTCGACGGATGTCGCACCATCATTCACGCGGCGGCCAGCACCAAATTTGATGCCGATGCGGCCGGCGAACCGGCGCGGACCAACGTACTCGGTACCCGCCGCCTGCTTCAACTCGCCACGAGCCGCCGAGTCGAGCGGTTTGTGTTCGTCAGCACGGCATTTGTATGTGGGCGGCGCGGCGAGCGGATTCCTGAGTCGATCGACATCGCGCCCCCCGCCCATGAAAACGCCTACGAGCGCTCAAAATGGGAGGCCGAGCAACTCGTCTGGTCCTGGCAGTCTCCGGAGCGGACGTCGTTGATCGTGCGTCCATCGATTCTCTTCGGCGACCTTGCGACGGGGCGATCGACCAACTTCTCAGGCCTCTATCTGATCGCGCGGGCGACGGAGTTGTTGTCACGCGCCGTCTACGACGATTCCGCGATCGATCCGCGCCATATCGCGCTGCGCATCCTCGGTAGCAGCGAGGCGACAACCAACGTGATCCCGGTGTGCCAGGCCGCTTCGACCATTGTCGACCTTGCGCTCTCGCCCCACGTGGAGAGTGGCGTGCGGCATCTCGCTCATCCGGATCCGCCGACCAACGACACTATCAAGCAATGGTTGGAGGCCTATTTCGACATCGGCGGCGGCGTATTTGCTGACGCTGCATGGCCGCTCGACGACCTGAACTCGTTCGAGGATGTGTTCTACTCGTTGGGTAACACCGTCCGCGACTATTTTCGAAACAGCGCATCGTTTGACATGTCAGACAGGAATGCGATCGATTCGTGTCTACCGAACATGGATCAGGCGTGGTTCAATCGATGCCTTGACTACGCCTTGCGGACGAACTGGGGGCGAACCGAAAATGGCCGTGACACGGGACGCAACGGCAAGGGCAGCGTCGACCCGCAATGGTATTTCGAGGAGTTTTTGCCTTGGGCGGTGCCTCAATCGGCGGTCGCTGCGATGAAGGCACTCACAACCATCGTACGCTTCGTGCTCGAGGGACTTCACGACGGCGAGTGGGTATGTCGCTTCGACCAAGGGCGACTCATGGAGGTGCATCGCGGGCGCAACGGTCTTCGCGAAGACTTCGGTTACCGTATCACGCCTGAGGCGTTCAGCCGTATCGTCACCGGGCGGGCGGCGTTGCAGGCCGTGTTTTTCGAAGGACAAGCGGATATGCTGGGCCAGGCGGATCTGGCGCTCCGCATGGTGCCGATCATGTCCACTTTTCTAAAGGACTTTCCCGTTGGATCCGGCGGACCACATGCCTGAATCGCGCGCGGCTTCGTTCGATCATGTTGTCGAGGAGCAGGTTCGGATTCCCTGCGACGGGCGAGACCTGTGCGGATCGCTGGCCTATCCGGACAGAGGCGAGGCACACACGTGGGTTCTGTTGGCCGGACCCCATCCACTGCTAGGCGGCGATCTGGCCAACAACGTCGTGCGTGCGATCCAAGTGGCGTTGGCCGGCGCAGGTGCGATCACGCTGTCCTGGAATTACGGCGGTGTGGGTGGGAGCGACGGCGGACCGGAGGATTGGGAAGCCGTGACGTCGGCTTTTTGGGAGTCAGGCACATTCGAAGAAGAGCGCGGCTGGGTCGCAGAAGCCCGGCATGTGCAGGCCTACCTCCGAAGGCAATGCGACGGACCGCTGGTGCTGATCGGCTATAGCTTCGGTTGCCGCGTGATGATGGAAGGGGCGGCGGTGGACGAAGCGAACGCATTCGCGCTGATCTCCCCAAATCCCAATACGGTTGACTTCGGCAAGCTTGCAGCGACCGCGGCGCCGTTGCTGGTGGTGCATAGTACGAACGATTTTACGTGCTCCGTGGAGGCGCTCGAAACCTGGTATACCACCCTGCGTGAGCCGAAGACGCGGATCTTGATCGACGCTGGTGAACACTTCTTTCGAGGCCGGGAAGACGAAGTGGCACGATCCGTTTTGTCGTTTGTGGACGCTATAGGCTATTCCTAAGCCTGATTTCTGGGTGGCACGGTCTGGCGAAGCCAGGCCGTGGTGCCTGTAATACCCATGGCCTGCCCCTTCGGGTCAGACCATGCCACCCACGGATTGGCGACTATGGGTTGGCCACTACCGTTCCGGCAGTATTGTGTCTGCAGGTTGCGAGGTAGCTTGAAGGTGTGCCACTGCTCTCGAGCAGTGCGGAGACCCGCGACGAGTGCGCAGCCGCGAAAGGCACCGCTCAAGAGCGGTGGCACACCAATTCGCCGACTCAAGATTGACGAGTCACCAGGGGGATGAGGACTCCGGAGAAAAGCGAATCGATATGACCGAATCGTCCAATCGCAACACCGTGGATGAACGACTTCGTCGGGTGCTGGCCACTCACCTCGATCCCAAGGGCGGATCGCAGTTCTGGCTGGCTCGTGCCGCGGCTTTGACCTTCGACCCGAGGGACGAGATTCATTGCATGGACGACCTGCCGATGCTCGGCGTCACGAACGCCAAAGACCTGGCGGCCCATCCGCTGGAAGATTTTCTACCGGCGTCCGTGCGGGAACGAGCATCCGAACTTGTGGTGGCCCAAACCGGAGGCACGATGGGGCATCCAGTGTGGACTGCCTACCTGCCAAGTGAATTCCACGAGGCGTTTGTCGAACCCTTCGTGGCGGCGGCCAAACACGTCGGCTTTCCACAAGGTGGAAGGTGGCTATACATCGGTCCCTCCGGTCCGCACATTATCGCGCGGGCTGCCGAGGCGATCGCCCGCGCGGGGGGATCGATGACGCCGTTCATGGTGGACTTCGATTCGCGCTGGGCGCGCAAGCTGTCCGCCGAGAGCTTTGCGGCGAAACGTTACCTCACTCACGTCGTCGAACAGGCGATGGCCGTCATCGATATGCAATCCGTCGACACCCTCTTCACCACGCCGGCGGTGTTGCGTGTCTTGGCCGAGGCAATGACGCCGTCGCAGCGCGGCGCGATTCGAGGCGTCCATTACGGCGGCATGGCCATCGACCCGGTGGAGTTGCACGCTTTTCAAAGCACGCACTTTCAGAATGCCGTCCACCTGGCAGGCTACGGCAACACGCTGTTCGGATGCTGCCTGGAGCTGGATGCCGCGCCCGGAAGAGACTTACGCTATTACCCGCTCGGCGACCGTTTGGTATTCGGAATCCTCTCCTCGGGCGATGTACAAAAGGCAGCTCCCCGCTATGACGTGCAGGGTGAGGCCGGGCGCGTTGTCTTCTCGCGGTTCGACGAGAGCGTGCTGCTCATCAACGTCCTGGAGCGCGACGAGGGAAATTTGATCGCACCACCGCACGATGCCCCCGAGGGCTTTCACCTTCACGGTGTGTCAGCTCCGCAGCCGTGTCACGAACAAACACCCGAGGGCATTACATCTTTGTACTGAAGCCCTCCAGCGAGTCGTACGCAAATCGGGCGGTTGACTGGTAATTGCGATCGTAGAGGCTGCTTGCACCACACTGGCGGACAAGCCGCCAGTGGCACCCCCGCGCGCAGCACACTTTCAAATCGAGAACCCACGTTCAGAGGACATGGGCCACCACTACCGCGTGCGGAGATCCGCGCGCAGGCCAAACTGCCTCGCTTGCGGCGTGTTGGGATGGTCACACATCTCTTAAATCATCGCACCTATTGCATTTATTCCCGTAGATCCGTTACATTGATGTTGATTCGGGGATCCCATCATGAAAAGACAAAGCGTGAAAAGACGTGCCCGTATGGCCGCGTACGTCGTGGCCCTTCTGTTCGGCGCCTGCGGGGCGCAAACGGCAAAGGCTCAGTTGACCGTCGTATCCGTTTCGCCCGCGGCGAGGTCGTTGACGACACCGGTCGGTTCGAGCATCGCCGTGACCTTCGATCAGCCGGTCAATCCGGCCACGGTCGACAGCCTGAGCTTCTGGGCGTTTGGCCGCTGGAGCGGGACGGCCACAGGCACTATCAGCCTGGCGAATGGCGACACCACCATCGTGCTGACACCCGACGAACCCTTCTTCGCGGGCGAGCAGGTGTCCGTGTATCTCTCGCACGATCTGGCCGGCGCGGGCGGGGCGGCGCTGCGCAGCGGCGGCTACTCCTTTCAGTTCTGGACGGCGGCGGGCCGTGCGAACATGGTCTTCGCCGAGAACGACCGGCTCTCCACGCGAACCAGTCCGACCGTTACATCGCGTGCGTACGGCGGGATCGCCACAGACCTCAACGGTGACGGCTTTTCCGACATCACGGTGGTCAATGAGGACACCGCCGACCTGCGCGTCTTTCTGAATCGCGCCGACGACACGGGACTGTTGAATCCGTTCATCCAGCCGACGTTTCCGGTAAACCATCGCGCCAGCCCTTCCGAACCTTCGGACTTCAATCGCGACGGTCATGCGGACATCTGTGTGGCCAACATCGACACGAATTCGGTTTCCATTCTGATGGGCAACGGTGACGGCACGTTCGGTCCGCAGCAAGAGGTCGGGGTCGGCGCGGCGCCGCGCGGCATCGCCGTGCTGGACTTCGACGGCGACGGCGATATCGATATCGTGAACACCAATATGACGTCCGACAACATGACCCTGCTTCGAAACAACGGGAACGGCGTATTCAACTTGCAGGCATCGTTTGATAGCCTCGGGTCGGGCGAATGGGCGCTAAATGCCGCGGACATGAATGAGGACGGTTTGCTCGATCTGGTCATCGGAGCGCGTACGGGCCAGCAGATGCTGGTCCACACCGGGAATGGCAACGGTACCTTTTCGATTGCCTCCATTCAATCTACGGGCGGCTCGGTGTGGATGATCGCGTGCGGCGATGTCAACGGCGACGGGCACGAGGACGTGTCAGCCGTCAATAGCACGAGCAACAACGGGGCGATTCTGCTGGGCGACGGTGCGGGCAATCTGGCGGCACCGACTACCTACGCCACCGACTCTTTTCCACTGGCCACGGATGTCGGCGACCTGGACGGCGACGGCGATCTCGACTGGGTGACCTCCAGCTTCGGCGGCGACTGGCGCGTCTTTCGTAACGACGGCAGCGGGGTGTTCAGCTTCGATCAGGAGGTTCCCTCACCAACCGCAGCGTCCTGCTGTGTGATCACCGACCTCAACAACGACGGCGACCTCGACCTGGCACTCATCGACGAGATCGACGACTTGATCCTCCTCATGGACAACGTCGGTACACCGGTTGTCCCCGCAACGTCCACGTGGGGGCTGGCGATTCTGCTGCTAGCCATCGCGACAGCCGCAACAGTTCTGCTGCGACGCTGGAATGCAGGTTGCCGGTAGCAGGGCACGGTCACCGCCTAGGCTGTGGCTGAAGACGCCGCGGCAGGTGTGGCGACTCATCCTCAATTGGGCTCGCAGCCCGAGTCTCGATCAGCCATGCGGTTCAGGATTGCCGTTCCACGATCGAGAGGTTAAGAACACGACCCATGGGTGAGCTGGTAAGCGAATTGATCACACCGTATGCAGGAACAAGTGACGCCGCGGGCATGGCGCGCGGCGAGCCCGGACTGCCGGCGGGGTTCACATGGCGCGATGAGCGATACGACGTGGTCGAGCAACTGGCGGCCTGGAAGGAATCCTCGCGCGAAGGAGCGCGGGCGCAGGGCGAGCTTTACCTGCGGCGGCATTACTTTCGATTGCGCATGAGCGACGAAAACGTGTGGGTGGTCTACTGCCTGCGTCAGACTCCTCGCTCGGGAAACCCGAAGAAGCGATGGTTCCTATACACGATCGAGTAATACACGTTCGTCGGAGGTCGCTCGGTTCGCCCGCGTCATTCGTGTGCGTTACACTTCCCGTTGGCTTCTGACCCGCCGTGGGCGAAGCGTATCTGCGGCGCAAGGAGAAAATCCCTGCATGACCGAGCGATCCCTGGACGTGCGCAGGCTACACGCATGCATCGTGATCATGCTGGGTTATCTGGCGCTCGCGTGGCTCGTGCTGGTCGTCTTCTGGGTGAGCACCGGGTTTGGAGAAATACTCGCGGAGATTCAGCGCGGCACGCTGCGCATTGCACTCATCGCCCATACGGCGGCCATTGCCGTTGTCGGCTTGGCCTACGTTGCGACACGTCGCATGGTCGGGGTACCGCCATGGGCGTCGAAGGCCGCCTTGGCGCTGATGCCCTTCGTTCTTCTGGCCTCCATCGATCGTATTGCGGCCGTCACTTTTCCGCCGCCCGCGCCGCCGGGGATGATGATCGGACATCCGACACGAGGCTGGACCAATCGAAGGAACTGGGTCGAGCGACTTGGCGGGCGGGAAGTGCGACTTAACGCGTACGGCCTGCGCGGACCCGACATCGCCATGGAGAAGGCGGATGGCGAGGTGCGAATCGTCTTCCTTGGCGACTCGATCGCCTTCGGCCTTGGCGTAGACGACGAAGAAGTCTTCGTACGGCAAGTGGAACGGCTATTCGCACAAAGTCATCCCGAGACACGTGTGACCACGATTAACTGTAGCGTGACAAGCTATTCACCGTGGCAGGAACTCGACATGCTTCGCACGGAGTGCATACACTTTGAGCCCGACCTCGTGGTTCAGGTTTTTTGCCTTAACGATGTGGTAGAGAAGTACAATTTGCGACGATTCGGCGGTCTTTCGCGCGGCTTCGAACCGGAACCTACCACCCCCGTCGACTGGTCCGGTCTTTACCAGGCGCTCCGGTATACGGTGGTCGATTGGATCACGGGCACCCGGGCGCGGGTAGCAGAACGGCAGGCGCAGTATTCCGTATCACGGCTCTTGCAGGAGCCGTCGGCGCCGGAGTTTGTCGAAGCGTGGGCGACGATGTTCGCGGATCTTGCGGCGATGCAGACTTTCACGCGTGCGCAGGGCGTACCACTGGCCATCGTCTGTTTCCCCTATGCCGAACAATTGTCGCCCTACAAGCCCTACGAAAATGCGCCGCAGCACAGACTCCGTGCGTTCGCTGAGGAACGACGGATTCCGTTCCTCGACCTGACGCCGATGTACCGAGCCTATTGCCGGACGCCCGAAGTGCTGAGAAACACCGCGCGAGACTGGGAGGGGCTGGCGCTCTTTCCGGATCGCGTCCACCCCACGCCGGAAGGCCACCGGATGGCGGCCAAGGCCATCCATCGATGGATCAGTCGCATACTCTGGCCCGATGTAGCGCAGGAGGTTCTCCCGGCTCCGCCGGGAGGTTCACCTGCCCTGCCGGAACATTAGGTCGAAAGGGAATACACCGCCGTGGCGGATGGCAGGCAGGGATGCCTGCGTTACGGCGCGCCGGACCGAGCGGTCAATACCCACTACGTCGTGCCGAATTCGATCGGCGGCACCGGATCGGGTGCGCCCTTCCACCATATTTCTCGGCGCAGGTAGAGCGACAAACGCTTGTGGGTGGTATACTGGCTCTTGCAGACGCCTCGGTCGGGGAACCCGAAAAGGCGTTGGTTCCACGACTCGATCGAGCGCTATGATCCGAACTGAAGGGAGCCGGCCATGCTTCGCGACAACTACCCCTACTATCTGGCCAACAAACCGGTACAGGCCAACGCGGACCTCGTCGTCACCAACAAGTACACGAACGAGCCGGCCACACGCGTGGCGCTCGCCGATGCGCTGGTGATCGATCAGGCCATCGAAGCGACCGTCAAGGCGTCGGCGCCCATGCGCAAAATGCCGAGTTACAAGCGACAGCAGGTGCTGCAACACGTTGTCGCGCGCGTGACGGAACGGCATGAAGAACTGGCCAGGGCACTGTGCGTCGAGGCAGGTAAGCCGATCCGCGATGCGCGGGGCGAGGTCACGCGGCTGATCGACACCTTTCGGGTAGCGGCCGAGGAGTCGGTGCGGATGACCGGCGAGTATTTGCCGCTGGACATCAGCTCTCGGGCGGAAGGGTACGAGTGCATCTGGCGCCGATTTCCGATCGGTCCGTGCAGCTTCATCTCACCGTTCAATTTCCCGCTGAATCTGGTCGCTCACAAAGTGGCGCCGGCCATCGCCGTGGGATGCCCTTTCATTCTCAAACCGGCGAGTTGGACGCCGATCGGCGCGTTGATTCTGGCCGAGATCCTGGCGGAGACCGATTTGCCGGCCGGGGCGTTCAGTGTTCTTCCCTGCAAACGCGACGGCGCTGATTTGTTCACCACCGACGATCGTCTCAAGCTGCTGAGCTTCACCGGGTCGCCGGAGGTGGGCTGGGCGCTCAAGGCAAAGGCCGGAAAGAAGAAGGTCGTGCTGGAACTCGGCGGTAATGCGGCCTGCGTGGTGGACGACGGGGCCGATCTGGAGTTTGCAGCCGACCGCATCATCATCGGCGCGTTCTATCAATCCGGTCAAAGCTGTATCGGCGTGCAGCGTATTCTGGCGCACGATCGCATCTACGAACATCTCGAGCAGTTGCTCGTCGAGCGAATCGCGAAGCTGAAGGCCGGCGATCCGCTGGAGGAGGACACCTTCCTCGGTCCGATGATCTCGATGAACGATGCCGAGCGGATGGAAGCGTGGGTCAAGGAGGCGGTCGACGGCGGGGCGAAGGTCATCTGCGGCGGCAAACGCAACGGCGTGTTCTATGACGCCACGCTGCTGGAAAACACCGAGCCGCACATGAAGGTGAATTGCGTCGAGGCGTTCGGTCCGCTGGCGACCGTGCAGCCGTTTGTCGATTTCAAGGAAGCGGTTCGCATCGTCAACGACAGCATCTACGGCCTGCAGGCGGGCATTTTCACCAAAGACATCGACCGCGCGATGTATGCCTTCAACGAGTTGGAGGTCGGCGGCGTGGTGATCAACGACGTGCCCAGCATCCGCGTAGACAACATGCCCTACGGCGGCATCAAAGACTCCGGCCTGGGCCGCGAGGGCATCCGCTTCGCGATGGAGGACATGACGGAGATTCGGGCGTTGGTGCTGAACAAGGTGGGGTGCTTGTAGGCACACCGTTAATTTGACTTACTTTGTTTTTTCTTCGGGCAAAGGTTCCTTGCATGCCCAGGAGTGTACTTTGGCACCTACGCATTCCATACTTCCTATTTTCACTGCTGATGACTGATTCTACGCCCGTGCGTCAGGTGTGGGATCAGGCAAACCTTGGAAGCTAGTTTCTGTTGCACGATCAGCCAACGGCCGGGCGCGTAGGCCGAAAGCGCTGGAATCGTAGGGTTTTGCGGTTTTGTGCGCAGACCGAGGCCGCCTTTTCGTTATCCTTAGCGTTGTCAAGACGACAAGGTCTGACGAGAAAGGAGGCTCGGTCATGCGACCCAGATGTAATAACCAATCGCAGTTTCATTTTCAAGCCGCTCCCACCCTGAAAATCACGGAATCCTATTACAGCAGGTACGACCGGATCGATGCCATCCTGGTAGAACATCCGGAACTGGTGGACCTGATCCATCGTGACATCGCCGAGCCCCTGGACTGCGAAAAGGCGGCCGGCGCCACCGGCGAAGATGGCTACAAGTGCTCCAGCGAGACCGTGTTGCGCATGGTGATCTGCCAGATCGTCGAGGGCTGCTCCCTGCGAGAGATCGTCGTCCGTGTCGACGACAGCGACTTCCTTCGCCGCTTCGTGCGGGTCTACCACGACCCCATGATCGATTCCTCGACGTTCTGTCGACTCAGGAACCGCATCGATCCCCAGACCTGGAAGCAAATCAACGACACCCTGGCCCAAGCGGCCGTCGATCAAGGGCACATCTCCGGCGAACGCACCCGCCTGGACACCACCGCCGTGGAGACCAACATCCATTGGCCCTCCGACTCCTCCCTGCTGGGCGATGCCTACAGGACCTTGGCCCGTCTGGTCGAGTGGATGCGTTCGCTCGACCCCGACCTCGTGGACAACAGACGACTTCAATGCCGCAAGGTCAAGCGTCTCGTACAAAAGATCGGACGGCGTAGTCGCGGCAAGTCCGCCGACGCCGAAGCCCACCGGGAGACCCTCAAACCCCTGCATGCGCAGCTTATTACGCTGGTCTACAAACTCCATGCATGGTGTGAGGACATCGTGCGGGGTGCCGTCGATAAGGTCGCGCGGCAGGTTTACCCCGAGGTGCTCCGGGACCTGGTCGCCAAGTGCACGGGGGAGACGATCCACTTCAGGGGCCTTACCGATCAGGTCATGAAACAGGCCCATCAGCGGGTCATCGAAGGCACGCAGGTGCCCAACGACCAGAAGCTCTTCAGCATCTTCGAGCCGCACACCGAGCTGCTGATCAGAGGCAAGGCCGGCAAGCCCATCGAGTTCGGCCACATGATCCAAATCCAGCAGGTGGGCGAGAAGTTCATCACCCATTACGACGTGTTCTCTCATAAGCCCGTCGAGCACGAACTTGTCGGACCGGCCATCGAGCGACACCGGAAACTTTTCGGGGACTATCCCGATGCACTCACAGCGGACAAAGGCTACTACGGCAGTAGCGAGCAACTTGCAGCGTTGCGTGAGCAGATCGACCTCGTGGCCATCAACAAAAAGGGAAAACGTTCCGAAGAAGAGAAACAGCGCGAGTCCGATCCCTTCTTTCGCCACGCCCAGCGGTTCCGCGCCGGTGTCGAGGGCACCATCTCCTATCTCAAGAGAGTGCTCGGTCTGGCTCGCTGCTATGTCAAAGGGTGGACGCACTGTGCAGCCACCGTCGGAGCCACCATCTTCGTTCACAACCTCTTGATCCTCACACGCGAGTGAGGATCGCGTTTGGTCAAGCCATTTCGGCCAAGTTCGCCGCCGCCGCAGCCCGGGCTCTGCGCCCGCCCAGCCCGGGATGCGCCGAATTCACGAAAACGGCTTGCCTACAGCACAAAATCGGCCATGCCGTGCAACAGACCGCTTCGAAAACGCAGCCCGCCCCGCCCGCGACAAGCCAAAACACCGCCCATGCAACAGGAACTAGCTACCGTTTTGTAGTGCCTATGTTAGTGGGAATCGGAAGCGGAGCAGACCAAGAAGAAGTCGTAAATCGCTTGCTAGAAACGACTTAGTAACTCCCCGAGTAGGACTCGAACCTACGACCTAGCGGTTAACAGCCGCTCGCTCTACCAATTGAGCTATCGGGGATCCAGGGCGTCCATTAGAACCGGGCAAAATGTAACAGGCAACGGCCAGTCGTCAAGCCAGCCGGCGAGGGCATTTGCGGACGGCTCAATAGATCAGTTCTCCACCGCCGCCGAAGCCGCCAGGCGACTTCTTCTCCCACGATTTTCGGACGAGCCCCAGCCCGTACAGGCAAAACTCGAAGTCGTCACTGAGGTTGCGAAACAGCGAGGGGGGCGGCGCGTCGGACTCCGTGCCGAGGTCCGACACGATCGCATAGGACTTCTTGCCCTGTAGCACATAGTCCTCGAAGACATCTTTGGGTTGATGCGTAAGACGGCGTAGTTGCTCCGGGAATACGCCGGCCCAAAAGAGCGTGAAATCCCCGATTTTTCGATAGGTCACCTGGTCCCGCTCGCGCTCCGTCTCCGGCTTCTCGTCGCTCATAGCGATCAACATAGTGGCAATCCGCGTCAGATTGCGGTGCCGTACATGACGCATGGCGTTGAGGTAGTCGATGTGCGTGAAGTCGACCAGCAGGTCTACGAGATAGGCAACGAGCCGGGGATCGCAAACCCCGACGTCCTCGCAAAACGCCTGCTCGACGCTGGCCGCAAAATGGCGGCGGAGGGGATGATCGTCACTGATTCTCACGGTCGTGATGCTCCTGAGCCTTTCGCCCGACACCGGCAGATGACGCCTACCGTTGCCCGCGAAAGAAGCAACTCCTATTCAATCTTAGGATTCGCGATATTCACAGGCAAACAAAGACCGTTTCGGACCTGGCAGGGGCGTCCGATAGCAGGGAGTCGTGAGGACTCCGGTTTCGGATAAACGGGCGAGCCCCACCGCCGAGGAATTGTGACACCCCAAGACAAACCCCGGCAAGGAGCGGCAACAGCAAGAATTCGACTCGTTACGCAGCATACTATGGAGCAGGCTGACGCGCGCTGGTCACCCTGCCGATCGGTGCGCGGCGTGATGGACGCCTCAAGGGCGTAGCGTAGACGGTGCGCTATGATCGTGCGATGGCATTCTCGACAAGACGTAGGGTCGAGGAGAAAGAAGCCCAAGAGGTCTGACGATCCGGTCGCGACACCGAAATGGAGCCGGCTTCAGGTGCCGGCATCGACCTTCTTTTCACCCGGTGCGGCGGCCGCCGGCTTCTCTTTCTTCTCGGGGGCCGATTCCTTCTTCGCGACTTCGGGCTTGGACGAGGGCGCACTCTTAGCTTTCGCCTGGTAGCGCTCGACCTGTGCCGTTCTCAACAGCCCTCTCAACCGGCCCTCCATCTGCGCGAAAAGCGTATATACCGGTTCGAGGAGCTTCTTTCGCTCGGCATCGAGCCGGTCCCGCTCCTTGTGATCGCGCGCGGCAATGGCCTTGTTGCGTGCCTCTTCGATCTTGGCGACCTCGGCCGACTTGCTGACCTGAAAATCCTTGGCCTTCGTCTTGGTTTCCTTAAGAATGGATCGAGCCGAATCGATTTGCGCCGCGTCAAGTTCGTAGTCCTTGATGAACC
>Ga0210111_1000150_pt1 | contig 17735 bp, 15 predicted proteins | sample China_Galinas_PW_6_FD_185520 | JGI IMG/M metagenome (GOLD analysis project Ga0210111, IMG submission 185520) | Wetland microbial communities from San Francisco Bay, California, USA, that impact long-term carbon sequestration - China_Galinas_PWC_D2... | ecosystem: Environmental > Aquatic > Marine... | reverse complement strand
AGCAAGTAGGTCCTCACTACAACGCGATTCGCAAATCTAACTACGCCTGGCGATACCGCAATCGCAGATTCACCTGCCGAAACCGCTGAAAAATCGACTCGATTTCTTCCAAACTGCGCAACACGGGCTAGGCGTTCCGGTATTCCCGGAAGACAAGGCGTGATGGAATCTGCACGGATGGGAAGGCGGACTCGATCAAAACGACCGGCGCAGCGAGAGGCACTTCACTGACGCCAATGCTTCGTCAATCAGTAATGCGGGAATCTCTACACAGCCGCGGCGGCTTGTAGTTTTGGCGCGAGGTACTCGACGCAGCTCTTCAGTGTGGCGAGTTGGGGGTATTCTTCCTTGGGCACCTCGACCTTGTAGCGCTTGCGCAGCTCCATGACGATGTCGAGGAAATCCATGGAGTCCATGTCGAGCTGATCGCGCAGCCCCACGTCGGGTTTTACGTTGGATAGATCCGCATCGGGCGCCACGATGGCGATGATGTCCAGAACGATCTGCCTGACCTGTTGTTCGATCTTGTCTTTCAGTCCTGTTTCCATCTTCCTCACACGTCAAATCAGCGGGATCAGCCCGTGAACCTGCGAACCACCACCGTCGAATTCGTACCCAGCATCCCGAACGAGTTGTTCAGAATGTAATTGACCTTATCCACTCTCTCCGGCTCATTCATCACGAGGTTGCGTACCGCACACCTCGGATCCGGGTCGGTGATGTTGATCGTCGCATGAACCACGCCGTCATCAAACGAACCCAGATTGCCGGCAAGCTCCAACGCCCCGGCCGCCCCCATTGCGTGCCCGATGAAGCTCTTCGTGTTGTTTACCTTGGCCTTCGTTTCATCGCCGAAGACCCGTTTGATGGCATCCGCTTCCTGGATGTCACCCGTCTCGGTGGCCGTCGCGTGGGTGCTAATGATATCCACGTCGCCGGTACCGATTCCCGCACGCTCGATGGCCAGGGTCATGCACTCGGCCATCCGCTCCGGCTCTGGGAGCACAGGGTCAGCCGCGTCCGAGTTCATGGCATAACCCACGATCTCGGCCACGATTCGGGCATCTCGCCGCACGGCATCAGACAGACGCTCGAGCGTATACAGGCAGCCGCCTTCGCTTACGACGATACCGTTCCGTGCCATATCAAACGGCCGGCTCGCCTTCGTCGGATCGTCGTGCTTGGCCAGCGCGTTTTGCGCGGCAAAACTGGCGAAAATACCGAACGAACGAATAGCCTCGGACACGCCGCCGCAAATCGCCAGATCGACTTCGCCCAGGCGTAACATCTGCACGCCCTGGATGAGCCCGGCGTTGCCGGCGGCGCACGCGGCGCCGATCGTATAGTGCGGGCCTCGCAGCCCTATGTTGACCGTCACCTCACCCGCAGGGTTATTCGCCACCGTACGCGGGTTATGGTGGTGCGACCAGAATTTAGTGTCATAGTCGTACTGGCGGATCGCGTCAATCTCGTTTTCCGTTTCGACGGTACCGTGCTCGGTGATGCCGATGTAGGTGCCAATCCGCGAGCGGTCGAAAGCGGACACATCGATCCGCGCGTCGTGCAAGGCTTCATTTGCGCAGTAGACGGAGATGGCTCCGGCCCGCGTCCCCCGCCGCCGCTCCTTGCGGCTCTGGTATTTCAGCTCGTCGAACGAGCAAATGCCGGCCAGCACCTCACCCATGAAGCGCGTCTCGAACGTCGAAACGCCGGATACGCCGTGCAGCAGGTTTTTGCGTAAATCTGCCAGCGAATCGCCTATCGGAGACGTCAGCCCCACCCCCGTGATGACAATACGCTCCAAGTTCGCCATGAAGAAAGCCCGCACCTAGATATACCGCAGGACCCCTGCCCTACGCGCCATGCCTTGAAGACCGCCGATCTTAACAGGTTTTCGAGGTTTGAAAATCCGTAGGGCTGGCCCGAAAGCTGTCAAATCTCGCAAGGCGTACTGTGGGTCTGGACGCACCTACTGCAATCGGTGCGTGGAACAATCGGCCTTCAGCCATCAGCCATCAGTCATCAGCCGTCAAAGCTTGGGATTCATTCAGCTGCGGACAATAATCGAGACTTTGTGCGCCTGAAGGCGGGCATATGTTCCCTGTCGCAGACTATTCTAATCTTGCGACCAGACGATCTACGCCATCGGCCGTGGTCACTAGCGGCTTGTACCCGAGATCTCGCCGGGCTGCGGAAATGTCAAAATAGTGGGAATGTGCAAGCTGGGAAGCTAAGAATCGCGTCATGCGCGGCTCACCGGACCGTCGGAACAGGCGGTAGAAGAACTCCATCACCGAACCGAGACGCCGGGCACCGGTGTGCGAAATCCGGCGAGTGACGCGTGGAGTGCCCAATCTTTCGAGAAGATCGTTGATCCAGACCCAAAGATTCACCGGCTCGCCCTGGCTGATGAAATAGACCTGTCCGGCGCAGGCAGCGTCCGGGGCGAGCGCGTCTGCAGCAAGGAGATGCGCGGTGGCCGCGTTGTCGATGTAGGTGATATCCACGAGATTCTCGCCATCACCGACCTGCATCAGGCGACCGGCCCGGGCACGATCGACAATGCGCGGGATGAGATGCGGGTCTCCGGGACCCCAAATCAGATGGGGTCGAAGTGAAACGGTCGCAAGACTGGCACCGTTGGCGGCGACCACCATGCGCTCCGCCACCGCTTTGGTCTCGGGATAGTCGGCGAGGTAGTGATCCGGGTAGGGTTGCGATTCGTCGACGCCGCAAAGCGGTTCCTCGCCAAACACCACGCTCGGCGAGCTCGTGAACACCAGCTTGGCGACACCGCACTCACGGCATGCATCGAGGACGTGTTGGGTACCGTCTACGTTGATGGCCCAAAAGTCCCTCCGTTTGCCCCAGATTCCGGGTATGGCGGCCACATGAAAGACGATTTCCTGTGACTCAAATTCGTCACGCAGCAAGGTCGTGTCACGGATGTCCGCCTGCACCTGGCGGATGCCGGCCCGCTCTACGTGCGGATAGTGACGACGTCCGAGCACGGTCACGTTGTCTCCGCGTTCGTGCAGCATCTGTGCGATGCGAAAGCCGAGGAACCCGCCGCCACCGGTGATCAGCGCGTTCATTGAAGTTCCGCCGCCGCCCATTCCGCCAGCGCCTCGCGATGGATCTTGGCGTTATGCCTGACATCCACGGGTAAGGATGGATAGAAAAGGACGATGGTGATATCTCTCGTCAGCTCGTTGTCGCGAGCGAATTCAAGTAGCTCCTCCCAGAACGTGAGGACCTGCGCGTTGCGCGGGAACTTGCCGGGCACAGGCTCGACGATGATGACGGGCGTCTGCTCGCCGGGCGGACCGACACCCACCAGGGCCGAGCGCGCCACGTGCGGATGCTCGTTGAACACGGCTTCGCAAGGAACCGTGAACATGGTGCCGTCGTGAGTCGTTACACGGTGTGCTTTTCGACCGCAAAACCAGATGCGTCCCTGCGCGTCGCGGTAGCCGATGTCACCAATGCGATGCCAGATTCGGCCGCCGTCGCAAATCTTCGCCAACTTCGTCGCAGCGTCCAGTCCGTAATACGCCTTCGTCACCACCGGACCACGGACCACGATTTCGCCCTTGATGCCGTCGGGGACTTCAAGATCCTCCGACCAATCCACGATCGGTTCGTCGGTGATGCGAATGACACGTAGTTCAATCTCCGGCATCACGCGACCCACGCAAGTGCCGGCTCCGCCGCGAGTCAGGTCGCGGCATTCGCCGAGCACCTCGCGCCCGCCGATTGAGGAGACAGGCAGAGATTCGGTCGCACCGTAGGGCGTGTAAACATCTGCTTCGTCATTCAGCGCATCGTGGAGCTGTTCGATTACCGGGTAGGGCACCGGCGCGCCGGCGACCAGTATGCGCCGCAGGCTCGGCAGCTTGATGTCATGCTGCTGACAATGTGAGGCCACGCGTTTCCACAACGCGGGCGACCCGAAGGTGTTCGTGGCATGGTGATCGCGAATCGCCTGCACGATTCTTCGCGGATCGACGTCGCCGGGTCGGCTGGGGTCCATGTCGGGGATGACGACGGTCATGCCCATGCCAATGCTGAATAGTCCGAACAGCGGAAACGTAGGCACGTCCACCTCACCGGGTTCGATCCCGTAGGCGTCCCGGATCTCCCGCACCTGCGCACCGAACATGCCGTGCTCGTAGACGACACCCTTGGCCGGTCCTGTACTGCCCGAAGTAAAGAGGATCGCGGCGCATTCATCGGAACGCGTGGCGACCGGTTCCAACGAGTCGCTCGCGTGCCTCGCGGCTTTGTGCAGGTTCAGCCCGCCCCAAAACCATCGCCGGCCCACGGTAATGGCATGATTGACCGAGCGAAAAGCGGCCGGGCGTAGCTTGCGCATCACGTGCGCGAGCGGAATGCCTACGAAGCCGGTCACGTCGGCGGACTGAAGACACTCGAGCACGCGTTGAATGCCCATGCCGGGGTCGATCATCACCGGCACCGCACCGATCTTGAACAAAGCGAATACGACAGCCAGAAAATCGACGCCCGGGCGGACCATGACCAGCGTATGCATGCCGCGTTCGAGTCCGTCCGTCCGCATCGCGTTGGCGTACCGGTTGGACAACCGTTCGAGTTCGTCAAACGTGACGCCGGCATACGAAGCCTTCGACCGTCCGCTGGATGTCTGTACGAGGAGCGCGTCTTGTTGCGGACGCTGAGCCGCGTGCAGTGTCAGAAGCGAGCCGATATTGAAGTGCGATGCAGCGGATGGGTCAGGCGGACTATCCGCCGACGGCTGTGGGCGGGATGTCTCCTGCGATAGCACGTTTATGCCCTTTTCGCTCGCCAAAGAACAGTCCTCGGTTCGGCTCTTCCGTCGAAATCGATCGCCAGCCCCCACCACGATCGCATCTGCCGGAGTCTACGGCAGAAGACCGGGCGGGCATAGCCGGACTCTGCGATGGCAGTAGCACGTGGGCAAGGAGCCTGGCCTGCTCGCGCAGCCTGCCGACGATTCGCCACGACTTGTCCCATTTGCCATCGTGCCGACGTTGATGATATTCTACCCGTTATGAGGATGGATTCTCGACGGTCACGGATGGACCGGTCCGCATTCCCGGCGGCGCACTTCCGCTGTGTATGCTGCGCGGCATTCGCGCTCATCCTGCCGGCCGCGCCCTGCTTCGCACAGGCGTTCGACGCAGAACTGCGTGAGGCGCTGACCAACCTGCCCCATCGTCAGACCAAGGCCGGTGCTTGTGTCATCGATTTGGACACCGCCGCGGTTGTGTTCGAATACGACGCGGATGCGCCGATGATCCCGGCCAGCACCATGAAGGTCTTCGCCATGGCCACGGCGCTGGTCGAATTAGGCCCGTCCTTCTCGTTCGAAACGATCCTGGCGACCGATGGACAACACCTCTACCTAATCGGCGACGGCGACCCCGCCCTGGGAGACGAGCGCCTGTGCGCGGAACGCGGTGACTCGCGAACGGGTGTATTCGAACGCTGGGCGGATGGCACCAGATCGATGGGCATCACCCACATCGCCGGCGACTTGATCGTCGATGAGTCGATCTTTGAAGGCGAGGGATTCAACCCCACGTGGGAAGATGCGGATCTGGACAACTGGTATGCCGCGCCGGTCGGTGCGTTGAACTTCAACGACAACTGCGTCGACATCACGCTGCACCCGAGTAAGCGGTACGGTGGACCGGTAAGCCATTCGGTGATTCCGCGTTGCTCCATCATCGAGATCGTCAACAAGACCAAAAGCGGCGGCAAGGGACCGCCCGTCTTGCGGCACTACTACGACACCTTTCGCTACACAATCTCCGGTCGTTGCCCGAAGCGGTGGCCGTTCGGTCCCGCGTCGTTCCCCGACCCCGGAATTCTGACGGCCGACACGCTGCGCACCGTCCTCCGCAACCGGGGCGTCACCATTGGCGGAAAGATTCGTCGCGCGCGCGTTCGCCGCGTCGATGGTACGCTCCCGTCGGACCTGCGGATTGTCGGGCGGTGGCGCACACCGTTGTCCGACGTTCTCAACCGGGCGGGCAAAAACAGCCAGAACCTCTTCGCGGAAGCTCTGCTGAAGCGAAGCGGTTACGAGTGGTTGAAGCGAAAGGGCGTGTACGATCCGCAGGGTAGCTGGGTGTCGGGCCGGCAGGCGGTCGTTAGCATGGCCGAGCGCGTGGGCCTTGATATTAACGGGCTCGCGGTGGCGGACGGTTCCGGATTGAGCCGGGAGAATCGCTGCACGGCACGGCAGATGGCCACCTTGTTACGATGGGTCGCAGCGCAACCGGAGTGGCCTCTGTTCTGCAACAGCCTCTCGATCACGGGCGTCGACGGTTCGCTCAGAAAGCGGCTCAAAGATATTCCCGGCACGGTCTATGGCAAAACGGGTACGATGACCGGTGTACGTGCCCTGTGCGGCTTCATCATGGCGCCGCGAGCGACAAGTCCGACTGCGGGATCGGCCGGCGCAAGCCCGGCGCGTCCTCGCTACGGGTTTTCCATCATATTCAACGACTACCCCGGCCCGAGCACACCCTACCGATCCATTCAAGACCGCATCTGCCGTGCGCTGTATCGTTCGGCGTCCCACGAGACTCGGACACCGTAACGCTGCTCATGGAAAGAACACGCACCGATTCCACGGTTTGCGGCGTTTGAGTAGGAATCCCGCGCGCACGGCAGCGCCGAGAATATCAACATCTGCTTCCTACTCGGCGGTTGGATTGAACTTCGCGGCCGCGCGGATGAGCTGCTTGTATGCCCGCGCCGTAATGTCCGTCGCGCTCCGAATTTCGATGTGCCGCTTGGCCTTGCCAGTGCCCTGCAGGAGCCCCTGCGGGTCCGGCAGCATGGCACCGTGGATGAAGCCGAGGTACAGGGAGTCTCCCTTCCGCCCGATCCCGCAGACATTTCCGCCGATCACGCCGTACGGACGACCCTCGATGTAATAGCACAAGGAATGAAAGGCGATCTTCTCGCTGACCTCCGGCGCGGCCCCCAACACGAGTTTTCGTAGTTCCAGCGCCAGGTCGGGCAGCCGGCCTGGCCAGTCGCGGATCAAATCGGCGATCTCATTGCCCTCAAGGCGTGTCGGCGCCATCGAATCCTCGTTTTTTTGCACGCACGCTGTGCTGTTTGCAGGACAACTCTACACAGCGATCTTTGGAGCGCCCAGCCGGGACATGGAAGCAGCCCGCCTGGCAGGCGGCGCGGGGCATTCGTTTCGGCTTCGCCGCGGGCCTGCCCATGATCACGGATTCCCGTATGCGCGCTGCCGATACAACGCGCGCAGGGCGATCTAGCAGCATTCAGCGGTCTACTATCGCCGGTCCACATCGCCGAGAATCAGCCATCGGATGGACAATTCTCACCCTACGGTTGATTCGCAAGGCCCCGACTCTTTCAGTTTTTTTGTCAGGCGGGCGCATCAACGGCGACTAATGGACGAAGCTGTGCTTTAATGCATTGGCAACTGGGTGCGAAATCGCCAGGAGGTTTCATGAAATCGCGGACAAGTATTGGGTTAGCGTGTATGTGTGTCATAACGGTCTGCCACAGCCGCGTGGCGACAGCCGGCACGCTGTACGACCGGGCCGGGTGGACGGCCGAGCTGGACGGGATGTTTCATAACGTCTCCGGCGTTGTCACCATCGTCGATGAAACCACACTGCAGGTGGACAACTTCTACTATGATGGTGGAGGCCTATCGGTCTATTTCTACCTGGGCGCGACCGACACCCACGCTAGTTTTGTCGTGGGCCTTCAAATCGGCCCGCCATTGTTGGGAACGGTTTTCTCGGACGATAGTCTCACGCTGACGCTACCTCCCGGCGAAACGCTGGACGATTACGGTGCCATCGCCGTCTGGTGTGTGCCGGCTCAGGCGGATTTCGGTTCCGGATCCTTTCGATTTGATCCCGCCGATGCAAACAACGACGGCTATACCGACCTCGATGACCATGCGCTTCTCGAAAGGTGCCTGAATGGTCCCGGCGAAGTGCCGACCGCCGACGGATTGACCGCATCGCAGTGCCGGATCGCTTTTGACACCGACGACGACGATGACGTGGACGCGCAGGACTTCGCCGATTTCCAGGTCGTTTTCGGGCAACCACCCAGTCAGACGGCGCAATACCAACTGACTTTTACGGCGACTTGGAGCCAGGCCACACACCCGCAGGATTTTCCGTCAAGCCCACATTTTTCAGGCCTCATCGGCGGCACGCACAACGAAGAAGTCAGATTCTGGGAAGTCGGAGCGCTTGCGTCGCAAGGCATTGAAGACATGGCCGAACTCGGCAGTAAGGCGGCCTTGACCACTGAGGTGAACGCCGCCATCACGGCTGGTCAGGCCGGTGAGAGGATTTCCGGCGGTAACATCAATCCGTCGCCCGGTTCCGTTTCTGTTACTTTCACGGTGACGCAACAGTTCCCACTCGTGACGATGACCTCCATGATTGCACCCAGCCCGGACTGGTTCGTTGCCGTCGACAGCCTGCGGCTATTCCGCGACAACCGTTGGCTCGGCGAGATCGTTGTGCCACTCGAGCCATACGATGCCGGCACGGATGACGGCCTTTCCTTCACGTCGCCTAACGCGGACACGGATCCGCCCGAACCCATCGCGCCAATCGTCGGCTATCCGTTCCTGAACGGCGAAACGCAGGCCCCCGTGGGTACATTTACGTTCACGCGCATTGACTGACGAGCGGCTGAAAATCAACCACTTTGTGGACGATATTCAGCCACCAAACGGTGGTCCGGCTGCCTGTCAGAACATGCTGCCGTCATTGTTCTCGGCGGGCCATTCTCGATGATTACCGAGCAGGTAGTCTCTCGGCATGGCAAACTGGGCGATACAGGGCTCGAACCTGTGACCTCACGGATGTGACCCGTACGCTCTAGCCAACTGAGCTAATCGCCCCTTTTGATGCCCGTAGTGTATACCGCCACCGCGCGAGAATGCAATCCTGACCGGTCGCCCAACCAGGTCCAGCCGGCCCTGACCTCAGGATAAGGCCCTGCCGGCCGCCATTGAAAGGCATTCGGGGCCCCCTCACCGCCAGCACTACCGGCTCCGCCCGATTGAACCAGGTACCCTCAACCCTGCCCCCGGCGCCCGATTTGGGCCAAATCGAGTCTTGTAAATGAACGGTTTCGCGGTATAGTTCCGGCATTAGGACGACTGGCCATGCTGCACGGAGGCGGGCACGATGCGCAAGGCGAAGCGCGGACCGGCATTGTTCGAGGTACTGGGGGCAGAACCCGACCAGGCATCGAACAATCTGAAAGTTCCGAATTGGTGGGCCGGGCAAGACCGGGGTAGCACCCGGGGGGTGATCAAACTTACCTCGCAGCCTGCGGCGAAAGAGGCCGCAAAACGGCCTGCACCCCTACCGGAGACCACCGAAGAACCGGCAAAACAGCCGGTTCTGGCGTTTGTGGACGGGTGCCTTCGACTTTCGCTGACGAGCACCTATGCGGCGGCGGCCGTCTTTGTCCTCCTGACGGTGGTGCTCGTCGCTTTTGAACTCGGCAACCGAAGCGGCTTCGCCGACGGCGCGAGGGCCGGCCGAGCGTCGTACCTGGCCGAGACGGCCAGCGAGATCGACTTGGCACGGCAGCAGCAGCCGTCCACCGATTTGGTCGCCGATTTGCTCGACGGCGTCCGCCCGGTGGCGGCCATGGCTCAGGAAGAGTCAGTGGCGGCCGCGGAGCCACGCTGGATTCAGGGATTCACGTATATTGTGGCCCAGGAATTCGGCGCCGGGCGTGAGGAGGACGCCGAACGGGCGCAAGCGTTTTTGGCCAGTCACGGCGTGGAGGCGGCGATCGTCCCTTGTGGGACCGGATCGACCCAGTTGATCACTGTGCAAGGGTTTAACCATAGCGATTCGACTCAAAAGCGGTTGGCGATACAATCATTGCAGGAAGAGCACCGGATTGGTGAAAAGTACTTTGCCCAGGGCGGTGGATACAGGCTCAAGGGCTATTTCAAGAAGCTTACAGGCGATCGTTGGTAACGGGAGACAGCTTGATGTCCGTGGATAAGTCACTTAGATCGAAAGACATGCTTCAGCGGCACCGAAACGTGCTGACGCGGGCGGAACGTATATTGCAGCTAAAAGAGACAAACAAGTGGACGGATGACGCATCGCCATATGGGCTGCCCAAGGTAGCGCACCGCAAGGCGGCTGTTGGCAAAAAAGATAAGGCCGAGAAGAAGGAAGATGAGGGCGCGGACGCAAAGGCCACGGAGAAGAAGGAATAACTCCACGGTGGCAGTTCGCTCTGCCGCCTTGTATGAACCCCGCATTGCTACGCCGCTGCGACGCGCTCGCCAGCGGCTTTTTTTTTCTTGACTTCTCGTCAACCGAATCTGAGAGCAGCATGATGACCGGTGAACAATTCGTTGCGGAACACGTCAAGCCAATCGGATCGTCCGGTATACGCCGGGTGTTCGACCTCGGTGCAAAGCTTGAGGATCCCATCAATCTGTCGATCGGGCAGCCGGACTTTCCGGTGCCGGAACCGGTGAAGGCCGCCATGGTCGAGGCAATCCAAGCGAACAAGAATGGGTACACGGTCACGCGCGGCATAGAACCGCTACGCGCGCGGATTTCCGCAGAACTCAAGCGCGAATTCGAATGGGAACCGGATGTGTTTATTACGTCCGGGCTGTCGGGCGGTCTGCTTCTGGCCCTGATGACCTGCGTCAATCCGGGCGACGAGGTGCTGGTCGGCGATCCCTACTTCGTGTCCTACACACATCTGGTCAAGCTGACCGGTGGCGTGCCCGTTCGCGTCGACTTGTACGACGATTTCGCGTTGCACCCGGAGCGGTTTGAAGCCGCGATTACGGAAAAAACGAAGCTAATCATCGTCTGCTCGCCCAGCAATCCGACGGGCACGGTCCATCGTGACAAAGACGTGGCGGCCCTGGCGGAAATCGCCCGCAGGCACGATCTCCTTATCATCAGCGACGAAATCTATTGTACGCTCGTCTACGACGGCGCAGCCCCGAGTCCTGCACGGCATGCACCGGAGCGCACGTTGCTCCTGCGCGGATTCGCCAAGTCATACGCCATGACGGGACTACGCATGGGCTACGCCGCCGGACCGTCCGGCGTCACCACGGAAATGGCAAAGCTCCAGCAGTACACGTTTGTGTGCGCACCTCACCCGGTGCAGTACGGCGCCCTGGCGGCATTCGACGTCGACATGTCGCCGCAAATCGACGCGTATCGCGCGAAACGTGATCTGGTATGCGCTGAATTGCAGGGGACCTTCGACTTCGTCCGTCCGTCAGGCGGCTTTTACGTCTTCCCCAAGGTGCCCGCCAAGTACTCGACGGCCACGGAATTCGTCGAAGACGCCATCGCCCGCAATGTGCTGATTATTCCAGGAGAAGTGTTTAGTGCGCGGGATTCCCACTTTCGCATCAGCTATGCCGTGCCGGACGAGAAAATCCGACAAGGCTGCGAAATCCTGCTGTCGCTCGCTTCTTGATGGCAGATTAGTCTTGTGGGCGCAACGGGCGTATGACGACCGCAACGATGTCGGCACAAGCCATCCTTGCCGCCTACGCCAGCGTTCCAGGCCCAGAATAGAACTACGCCGTCGTCGTCGTGCCACCGCCGAACAAGCTGAGAATCAACTGCAAGAGCAACGGGAGAAGGCTGGAGAACAGCGTGTTGAACACAAGACCGAACAATGATGTCATATCGAATCCCTCAATAGATCACAACTCACAGCCGTGATTATCGGTTGAATACCGCGCCGGGCAACAGCCGCCTCAAATCGAGATCGAACGAGCGCCATGCAAAAAAATACCCGCCAAAGGCGGGTATTTATAAAAAAGTGCGGCAATCACCTACTCTCGCCTTGCGACTACCATCGGCCGTGCAGCCTTAACTACCGTGTGCGGAATGGGAACGGGTGTAACCCTGCACGTATTGTCACCGCACGCGGAATACTACATCCGTTTCGCGGCCCGTCAAGGACCCTGCGCGTAATTTTCAACTCGCAAACAAGCGGTCGCGATGACAAGTACGAGAAACTAGACCATCCGCAAAAGTCCCATAAAAGACTTATTCTGCGGCCCCTGGCGCGATTGATTGCCGACATTTGCTGGACCAGCATCATCCTTCACTGGTTTTCTTCGTCAACGACGCCGGATTTATGCTGATATGTTGCTCTTCGAGCTTCTTGGTGTATTTCGTGGGGTTGGCCTCGAACTTCTTCATGCAGCCTTTACAGCAAAAATAAATCGACTCGCCGGACGTCAGCTTGACCGACGCAGTCGGATCGATTCGTTCTCCGGAAACGGGGCACTTTGTCTGGTACGTGTAGCTCGCAAGAAGAGCCTTGTCGTATTTCCCCGGATTCTCTTTGATTTCCGCGCCGCATTTCTTGCTGCACGCGTATACCTTCTTTCCGTCCTTCTCGACATACGCCACGGGGTCGATTGGACCTCCGCAGATCGGGCAAGACACCTGGACCCGGTCAAGCTTGGCAAGCACCTTTCGCTGAGCGGTGATCTTCGCGGCGTAGGGGGCCGGGTCTATTTTGAGCTTCTTGGCGCACCCCTTGCAGCAAACATAGACAGGGCCGAGATCTGTATCGAAGCTCTGCGCCAGATTGGCAGGCTCCCCGGTCACCGGGCACTTGGGCACTTGGGCGGCTTGCTCATTATCGCCGGCATCGACCGGCTGGGTCACCGCCACCGCGAATACAAGTAGACAGCAAAACGTAAAGAACTTCTTCGGATTTGACATGGTAGGCATCTCCTCAACGAACCTATTTGCTCGTGGACCACAGGCCGCTTTCCGAGACTTCTCCGGCCACGGACGACCCTCTATTATAAGTGTCGGGACCGCCCTCCGCCTGCATTGCTCTCGCAATTTCGGTACGCCTGTTACGGCATTGTGACGAATGTGAATGGGGCTGGACCACGCATTGTTCACCCGTGGAGCCCGAAACCGCGTTTCCGCTGATGGAATAAGGGGGCCACAACACATGGCCGTTGGGCAATCTAGATCCAATGCTCAGATCGTCCCCTGAACGGTATGAACCACAGAATAGCAAGACTCTCTGGGCATACAGGCAGCACGGGCCTACTGCTCCGTCACAGCTCAGTTTTCGGGTTCATCGAGGGTGGCATGGGCAAACTTGTTTGCCCGTGGCTTCTCCGAGAACAGCACGGGCAAGCTGTTGCTTGCCCATGCCACCCGCAAATACAAGTGTGACGCTGCGCTAGGCGGATATCCGATTCGCCAGGCGACGGGTCGAGCAGCGTTTCCTGTCCTTGGCCTGAAGGACGTCAGCACTGTCGCTCGAATTATACATGCAGGGGGTGGCTCTATCGCGCGAGAAACGAGCCACCTTCGTGGTCGTGTCCGGATCGTCATGCAGCAAGGCTCGGGAGCAAGTGCTGCGCTGCCAAGGATTAACGCCTTCGCAAAGAAGAGGTCTTACTGCAACACTGCCCCCGACGTGGCTACAGGCCGTCACGCCGCTACGATCCGGCAGTTGGCGCACGGCGGTTCCATTCTGATTGCACTGATCCGCCAGGCTCTTGCGAATCACCTCGGGGTCTTACGCCGCGCACCGAAGCGGTTATTTTACAAGTTCGTAGGGTTGGTATTCAGGATACCACATGGCATCCGCCACCATCTCGTCGATGGACTCGTCCGGGATCAGCCGTCCCAGGTTTTGCCTTCGCGCTTCGCGCATGACGGTTGCGGCAATCCCCCGACTGACATCGCGCAGCTCGCTTTGATCTGGATACACCGCGCCGGACGCCAGTCGCTCTTCCGACACGCGCTCCGCCACCGCTCGCGCCGCGACCAGGAACATGGAATCCGTGACCTCGTGTACCTCCGACAGAATGCAGGCGAGCCCCACACCGGGGAAGATATAGACGTTGTTACCCTGGCCAATGATGTGTGTTTTGCCCGCATGCGTGACGGGTGGGAAGGGGCTGCCGGTTGCGACGATCGCCCTGCCGTCCGTCCAGGTGATGGCTTCCTCGGGTGTACACTCGGCTTTGGACGTCGGGTTACTGAACGGGAAGATCAGCGGTCGCTCGACGTGCTTGGCCATCTCTCGGATGATCTCTTCGCTGAAGGTCCCCGGCTCGGTCGTGGTGCCCAACAGAACGGTCGGTTTCACGCGGCGCACTACCTCGAGCAAGTCGGCCGGCTCGTCGGACGGGAATCCGTATCGTTCCATGGCCTGCTTGTTCAGGGCGAACGCCCGCTTGTGGGTATCCTGGATCATGCGACCTTCGTAAAGCAGCCCGCGGGAGTCCAGGTACACCTGGGCTTCGTGGATCTTCTGCCCGTCGGAGCGTTCCTCCATCATGGCGGCGCGTACGAGCCTTCCAATGCCGACTCCGGCCGCCCCCGCGCCCGCATAGACGATGCGCTGGTCGCACAACTTCTGCTTGGTGATCCGGTTGGTGGCCAGGATGCCCGCCAGGGCGATGGCGGATGTCCCCTGAATGTCGTCGTTGAAGCAAGGGAGCCGCTTGCGATATCGGTCGAGCACCAGGAAAGCGATGTCCTTATGGAAGTCCTCCCACTGGACCAGCGCCTTGGGGAAAACCGCACGCACCGCATCCACGAACGCCTCGACGAACTTTTCGTATTCGTCTCCGCGCAAGCGCCGGTGGCGATAGCCGATATAGTGAGGATCGTTAAGTAGCTCGGGATTATTCGTACCGACGTCCAGGCTGACGGGGAGGCACTTTGTGGGATGGATGCCCGCGGCACCGCAGTAAAGTGCTACTTTCCCGATCGGGATGCCCATGCCGCCGGCGCCCTGATCGCCCAGACCGAGGATTCGTTCGTTGTCCGTGACGACGATGAGGCGGATGTCCTTGTGCGGCGAGTTGTGCAAGAGCGCCGGGATACGGTCGATATCGTCCGGCGTAATACTGATACCGCGCGGCCTGCGGAAAATGTGGCTGTATTGCTGGCAGGCCAATCCGACCGTTGGCGTGTAGACGATGGGCATCAACTCCGGCAGGTTTTCCACCAGGACCCGATAGAAGAGGGTCTCGTTTCGGTCCTGCAGTGCGGCCAGGCCGATGAACTTCTCGAGTTCGTCGGTCTTGTACCGCAGGTGTTCCAACTCCAACGCGACTTGCTCCTCGATCGTAAACTGGTGGCTGGGCAGCAGCCCCTCCAGGTTGAGTTTGCGTCGCTCCTCTTTGGAAAACGCAAGATCCTTGTTAAGAACCGGGTCCTTTAGCAGGTCAAACCCCGTTTGCGTGACTTTCATGCTGCCCTTGTCGGCCGCGGTGGCGCGGTCGGCCTGGGCCGCGCCCTGAAGCGCCGTTGCCGTTGTATTCATCTCGTGTTGCCTCGCCATGAAAACTCGTCATTCTGGTGTAATCGAAAACGGAGGGATCATCGGATACCATCCGTCACCACCCCGCCGATTACCAGCAAACGGGATGCCGCTCGTGTCTTATTCTCGAATCAGCCCCGAACCATCGGCCCTGGTGGTCTTGAGGGGGGTCTCGTCGGAGATTCTCGCCCATGAGAGACGATTTGCAAATCGCAAGCCCTGTGGCGGCGGCCACCGAGCTTCCGCCTTGACGGCTGAACGCGCCTCGTGCAGGCTGTTCCAGGCAGCTTGCAAACCGCCTTCGGACATAGTGGGACCTCAGGAGGCTCGCCATCGTTGGCACGACGCTTGCCACCCTGATGCATGGGGTCGTCGACCTCACCCAGGGACCGAGGTCGGAACCACGGCCGAGATGTTGCCCAAAACGGCGTGGGCGGTTGGCCTGGAAATGGGTTGACCGGGGCCGACCGACCGCGGCATGGCGGAAGGCGGCTGATGATCGCGACGCGGACCGGAGGCTGAATCGATGAAAACGAGCGACAACTTCGCGGATCGGATTCGGGCGGAGAATGAGAGAGTCATCGAACTGGCCGACGCCCTACGGCGACGGGTGGCCGTGGTCCCGCGCAACAACCTCGCCGTGTGGATCCGGGAAACCCAGGGGCAATTCGAGAAATTCCGCGCGCACAAGATCAAACACATGGCATTGGAGGAGGGCGACGGCTATATGGCGTCCGTCCTGGAGCAAAGGCCGACGCTTGCGCCGCAGGTCGACGCGCTGAAGCACGAGCACGCGGAACTCGTCCGCATCATGGACGGTGTACACAAGGCCGTCGGGGACCTGATGCCCAACGACAAACTCAGCGTGCGCGATTGCTGCGACCGCGTCCGCAATCTTCTATCCTACGTGGAGCACCACGAAAACGCCGAGAACATGCTCGTGACGTTCGTGTTCACGCATGACGTGGGGACACATGACTGACCGATGGGGTGCGGCGTTACGAACCCGTGAACGCCGCCTGGATATCGGCAAAATCCAGCAAATCGATCGTGCCGCTCAGGTTGACGTCATAGCATTGACACGCGTCGGCCTCACTGGCCGTATCCGGGCCCGTCACACAATCAAAGAACTGCAAATGATCGATCAGGTCGACGTAGCCGTCGGCCCCGCAGTCGCCGGACGCGATGCCGTACCAGAATCCACCGTCGATCGAGTAATCGCCGCCCGCCAGCACGGCGCTATGTGACTGGCCGATCGTGCTCGACATCTCGTAGTCGCCACCGCTTGTCGATGTCGCGCCGCCGGTGCTGATCGTGGATCGGGTGATCTGATAGCCCGGCTCGCCACCCAGAGCCACGAGCATCGGCAGGGTCACAATGCAGACTACGATGTGTGGGGCGAGATTCATGCTTCTCATGGTCATATTCCTTCCGTTGGTGCGTCGTCTCACATTTCGCACTGAAGGCCAAGTGACGGGTGGCATGCCCACGCTTGCGTGGGCATGACTTCCGCCGCGTTGGTACATGGCCACGCTTCGCGTGGACCATGCCACCCCCTCAGCGTGCTTCGGTCGAGACTACGGGAGCCGTGAGCGGGCGACATCAGCGACCGCCACGAGTTGACCGCATGCGTCTCGATCGCGCGTCTGATCTTCCAATTTCCGCACCATGGCGAGCACGTTCCGCATCTCGACCTGCATCGCCGCCAGTTCCGACCTGAGTTGGATGTTCTCGGCGGCCAGGGCGACCTGCTGGCGGCTGTGTGCCTCGATCCGATCGTGCTGCTTCTCGAGGATGATCTTCTCCTCGTTGCCGTTGAGACCGATGGCCACATTGACCAAACTATAGATGTCGTTGTCCGAATCGGACCACGCCCGGCCCAGCGTGCGACCGAGGTGCTTCAGTTCCAGCTCTTCCGGCGAGACGGCGACGGCCGTGCCGTCTTCGAGACCGGACGGGACGATGTAATCGCCGGCCTTAGCTTTACCGCGAACGACGACAGGCAGTTGACCCATGAATCCGACGGTCGTGTATTTGTGCTTCTCATCCTCCGGCGGCACATTGCCGATCACGACCGGTGCGCGGGAGACGGCCATGATCTGCTCGGCACCTTCCGTCTTCAGGCTGACTTTGCCGCCAATCACACCGACGATCTGACCGATCTGAAATCGGTCCTCGGGATTGAGCTTGGGCAGCCACTCGGCGTAATCCGCACCCTTGGAGCCGTAGGTGACACCCTCGTCCTTGCACCGCTTGGCCACTTCTTGTCTGATATTTGCAACCGCAAGACTGACGGGATCCAGTTGCAGAAAGTCGGTCACGCCGGTTTCTTCCGCCCAGCAGAATAAGGCCTCGAGCTCCGCCTCGGTCGGCAGGTCGAA
>Ga0210111_1000148_pt1 | contig 17831 bp, 18 predicted proteins | sample China_Galinas_PW_6_FD_185520 | JGI IMG/M metagenome (GOLD analysis project Ga0210111, IMG submission 185520) | Wetland microbial communities from San Francisco Bay, California, USA, that impact long-term carbon sequestration - China_Galinas_PWC_D2... | ecosystem: Environmental > Aquatic > Marine... | reverse complement strand
TTTATTTTACTTTTTCCATTGGATATTTGGCACCTTTCCAAGCGAAAATTCCCCCGGGATGGCGGTAAACATTTTTGTAGCCAAGTTTGACAGCCCAGGCAGCTCCGTTGTGGCTGCGGGTACATTTGACAAACCCGCAGTAAATAACGATGAGTTTGTCTTTGTCAGCGCCCAAAAGCTTTATAAAATCTTCTTGGGACTTGCCGTCGGTTTCCTTTCTATCCCATTGCTTCATCTCCGGTATGGGAAACAGAAATTGAACAGCTCCCGGTACATGTTCTTTTTTGTAACTGGCCTCAAAAGGCATGGTGTCCACGATAACCATATCTTTACCGGAGTCGATCCATTTCTTGAGTTCTTCGGTAGTGACTACATCGTAGCCGCCACGTTGGACTTCGCGTACCAGTTTGACTGCTCCGGCCTCCTTTGCCACTTCCTTTTCAAATTTGTTATCCAGGAAGGCCCCGGCCGGCGCGGCCAGTCCAAACACAAGCAATCCTATGACTGTGAAAGTGAAAATCTTTTTAATCGTGTGCATCAAGAATACCTCCTCTGTGGAATAAATTGTTGAAAAAGGACATCAATCGAACCGGCTTGATCGACCGGTAACAGCGCCAAATATACAAATAAATAACTCCTGCAATCATTACAAAATCCCGATAAAGCGCCGGACGCAGACTGTGAAAAGCCTCAGACTCGGGATCTTGCGGCCCGAAACAGCCGCAGTCGACATCGAGCCTCAGCCAGATGCCATAGCCCAGGATCGCCATAAACAACATTAAAAGAACCGTAATGCCTGCCAAAGATCCCTTGATATCCAATAACAGACCCAAGCCGAAGACCATCTCAAGCAAAGGGAGGATAATGGCGATCGGCAGAATCCAAGCATCGGGGATTAAACCGTATGCATCTATAATTACAGTAAAATCTTTAGGAGTCATCAGCTTTGAAATGCCGGACCACAAAAAAAATACACTGAGCGAAACACGAATCAAATGGTAGATTAAGGGGGTCGGAAAAGAATTTCTCAGGGAAAATATTACTTTTTCTTTTCGGCGGTTAATTGTTTTCACTTCTTGGCTGTTCATTGAACGCTGTCTTCCCATTAATTTTAACGTAATGAATCTGTTACCTCAATTGAGGCGTATAATATAATGATAAATCAGAAGTAAAATTGATAATCCAAATAGTTGGGCAGATTATAATTGGCAAAATCAATATCCGTATGGCCACCGTTTTTCAGTCGGACCAAAAAGTGTCAGTTGACACCTTGGATCGCCTCTGGTAGTTTTGGGACAAGTCAACGTTAAAATAAATGGTTTTAAATATTACGGATAGCTGACATCTTGTATACGACAAGTATTGAAAAAATTATTTCAACCTGTTCGCGACAGGGCTTTTTAGCAATATTGGGGCGCGAAATCAGAGTAAATTACCTTACAGGTTCATATATCTTTATTTCTGGAGGTCTGGTCACATAGATGGTTATTCGGGCTAAAATTCTCTGGGCGGTGGTTTCTTTGGTATCTCTGATAGCGATCCTCGGCGTTTTTTACACCGGATTTCGAAAGATCCTATCTCTCCCCTTTCGCCAGACCAACGACCTTCTCCATGAACAAGGGTTCCCGTTAACTCTAGATTTTCTGATACCGGCAGGACTTTACATCGATGAAACAAAAACGGTGAAAGAGGTCCTCCATTACCGGCTCCACAATCCAAGCAAAAGGTTTCACCTTGTATTATCAAAGATATCGGAAAGTATCCCCGTGAAGTATCGCATCACCGCCACCACGGTATTTTATCTTTTCTGGACATTACTGTTTATGGTTTTCTTTAGAATCTTCACTTGGATGCGTTATACTACCGCCCTGATCATCAGCTTTCTTTTTGGTGCTACTGTTTATTTTTTCATGCCGGATTTCATTATGGGAAAAATAGACGACGGCATATTTTTAGGATGGGCACTTACACTCTTAGGTCTTCGGTGGTGGACAAAGCGAAAAAAAGTGATCGGTACCCGATAAATAGAACCTAAACTGAGCATTTCAAACCCTCAATTTAGGTAAAAATGAAATATAGACGGATAAACGGGAGATAGCGATGTATCGACAGAATTACATTAATTCGCTTCGAACCGAGCTGGTGAAGATGGTATCAGACTACCTCTCTCCTGCAGCGCTCCATTACGGTTATAGTGATGTCCCCTTGGAAACCAACATTAAATGGCGACCGCTTGTTCTTGTTTTAGGGAACTATTCTTCCGGCAAATCGACCCTTATCAATGAATTTCTTGGAGCGGATATTCAAGGGACCGGCCAAGCGCCCACTGACGATTCCTTTACCGTCATCACCTATGACGATTCTGCGTCTGCCGCAGAAAACGTTCGTGCTGTTGAAGAACGTGATGGGAAGTTTTTACTCCATGATCCGGAATATCCCTTTGAAACACTTAGAAAACACGGACAACGATTTGCCTCTCACTTTCGCTTGAAAAAAGTGAATGCATCTTTTTTAGAAACCCTTGCCATCATTGATACTCCGGGAATGCTCGACAGTATCACCGAACGGGATCGCGGATATGACTATCAAGAAGTCATCGGTGATCTGGCACAAATAGCTGATCTGGTTCTGGTGGTCTTCGATCCCCATAAAGCAGGAACGGTACGCGAATCATATATCAGCATTCGGGAAACCCTGCCTGCCCGTACCTTTGAAGACCGTCTGCTGTTTGTTTTGAACCGAATCGATGAATGTGCCTCTTTTGCCGATCTTTTGCAGGTCTATGGAACGTTGTGTTGGAATCTATCTCAAATCACCGGTCGGAAAGACATCCCCCCCATCTGCCTCACCTACTCTCCGCGAGCCATGTTGCGTGCAGGGAAGCGGTCCGGAGGAGACATGAGTTTTTTAGGTCATCTGGAAAATCAGCGCGAGGAATTGAAACGGGCCATCCTAAAAGCCCCGAGACGTCGTCTCGATCATCTGGCCACCTTTGTCGAAACCCACGGTGAACGTCTGGCCCATTTCCTTGAAGCGCTGATGAACTACCGTCGCAGATTGCATAAATTTCGATGGAAACACACTTTTATCGGCTTTTTGGTGAGTCTTTTTCTCGGCGCAAGCGCAACTTTGGTTCTTATGATCTCCGGTATCCTGGGGGGCATGGACCTGCGCATGCTTTTGGGTGTCGGGGGTGGTGCCGCTTTAATTATATTTTTCCTGTGGTCAACCCTTCTCATGAAACGTCGGGCAGCCCGTTTTCATTCTCGTATTCTTAGAGATATAGACAAACTCACCCCCCTTGAAAATCAGACGCGTCGCGACAGTTGGCAAGCTGTAAAAAGCTTTGTGTATGCCTATCTAGAAAAAACTGCCGGGCGATTTTCTCTCGCCCAGGCCAAGAAAGATTTCGGTGCTGTTAAACTTGTAAGAGACAGAGGGGCAACGGAAATTCGGGAGGCTTTAAACGAACTGGCCGGTTTAAAAGATGACGGAATTTTTGTTGTGGACTCGACAAGTGCTGCCGGGGGGTCTGTCACTTGAACAATTTCTGACTGTTCGCCAATTTGTTATCATAATTTCTTGACCCTGTTCGCTTTTACGTGGTTTTATTTGCAAGTTCTTGCCGGTGAAAACGAAATTATCCTGCGGCTGAAACAGAATGTTATCCTGAAAAAGACTCTACAGGCAATATCGGCCTCACGGAATCCGTAAAAAAATCATAAAATCTTTGACGATAGCGCCGAATATGATCCACAATATCCTGATCAAGCGTATGATCCGGTGTGTCACTGACGAATTTGAATAGATAACAATTTTTCTGAAACGTTCTGCAAGCCTGAACCACCGAAGCGCCTTCCATATCAATCAAATCGGCAGTTATGGAAATCGCTTTTCGTTCTTTAGGGTCGAGGACCGCCCGATCGCTGGTAGCCAGTATTGTGGTGTTGAATCCTGCCAGTAAATCCGGTTTGTGAACACATGGTTTCCCGGTTTTCAGATTGGGTCGATCAGGTTCGACAATTTTCTGAATATGAAATATCTCGCCAAGATCATATCCGGAATGTGTGGCACCTGCTGCACCCAAATTGCAGATACAGGACGGTTTAAATTTCAAACAGATATATGCGGTCGCCATGGCGGCATTGGCTTTGCCGATGCCTGAAATAATTAATAAAATCCCGTCATTTTGGAACAACCGGAAAGGAATTTTTCGGGTCTGCCTTAAAGACAACCCAAGGACAAACGGCTTTGCCTCGAGCATGGTGGCCATGATAATTGCCGTCACAGGATCTTTTTCCTCCGGGCCATCTCCTCAAGGATCTGAATGGCTTCTCTCCCTGTATCCCCTAATGATAGGGTAAAATTATTGACATACAGGTCAATGTGCCCGTCAATCACCTGATCGTCCAGTTCCTGGGCATGGAGTTTTACGAATTCCCTGGATACATCCCTGTTATTAAAAGCGTACGTCACCGAATTGCGTATAACAGATTCAATATCCTGTTTATAATCGATAAAAGGAGGATCGTTTCTGACGGCGATACATCCCAATGGGATGGGAAGCGATGTTTCGTCTTCCCACCATTTGCCAAGATCGATGATCTCGACGCAATCATACTCCGGATAGATGAACCGGCCTTCGTGAATGATGAGTCCGGCATCGTATTTTCCGATTTGGACCCCTTCCAGAATATTGTCAAACCGGGTGACTTCGATATTGTGTATTGAAGGATTCCACAACTTCATGAGAAGATATGCTGTGGTGTATTCTCCAGGCACGGCAATTTTTGCTTTTGAAAATGAAAGATCTGCTGATCTTCCCACAAGCAACGGCCCGCATCCAAAACCTAAGGCGGATCCTGCATCGAGGATTTCATAGGATTGTCTGAGTTTAAGATAGGCATAAAAGGAGAGCTTAGAGATATGGAATGTTTTGGAAAACGCCTTTTTATTTAATTCTTCCACATCGTGCATATGAGGAACAAAACGAAAATCGAGCGTATCAATACGATCATGAAGCATTGCGTGAAAAATAAACGTGTCGTTTGGGCATGTTGAAAAGGCGATATCGAGACGTGTCATACATACTCCTTTATCACCTGATAGCGGGAATCCCTTTGTACAGGAATTTTTCCGGCATTTTGAATGATATGGATAAGCTCCTTGTCGTTGGTCCTGGTTTTTATCCCGGTTGCCCTTACCACGACCTCTTCCATGAGCACCCCTCCCATATCGTTGGCCCCCATGGTCAGGGCAATCTGCGCGAGTTTCAGACCTTCGGTGAGCCATCCGGCTTGAATATAGGTGATATTGTCGAGGAAAATGCGCGCAATGGCCAGTATTTTAAGATAATCGATACCCGTTGCCGGAAGCGTATCCTCCATGCGCGTGTTTGCCGGTGAAAACGACCAGGGAATAAAGGCCTTCAAAATTCCGGTTTCATCCTGAATATCCCGGAGGACCTTTAAATGGGCGATCTTTTCTTTGTCGGTCTCTCCCATTCCATACGTCATGGTTGCCGACGACATCATGTCGTTCCGATAAATCGCACGCATGACCTCTCGCCATTCATCCACCGTGGCTTTTTTCGGGCTGACTTTATTTCTGATCCTGTTCACCAGCAGATCGGATGCACCGGGGATGGAATCGAGACCGGCAGATTTGAGCGCTTTCACCACATCATGGATGGACAACGAACTTTTCCGTGAAATATAAACGATCTCTGAAGGAGAAAAAGAGTGAAGATAGATATCAGGGAACCGTTTTTTTACCGATGTTACCATGTCGATATAGTTGTTCAAGGTATAGTCGGGATGAAGTCCGCCCTGAAGCATGACCTGGGTGCCACCGGCAGCCACAAGTTCTTCGATCTTCAGATAAATATCGTCCAGGGTCACTTCATAAGGCTCAATAAGATTTGCCCGGGCATGAAATGCGCAAAACGCACATGCCGCCTCACAGATATTGGTGAAATTGATAATCCGGTCGATAATGAACCCCACCGTTTCCCTGGGAAATGCTAATTTTCTCCGCATATCTCCAGCGTTTCCCAGCTGGATGATGTCCCAGGAGAAAAGCTCAAGCGCTTCTTCCGGGGTTATCCGGACACCTTCGCATATTTTATGATAAAGGGTGCTGTTTCTGTTCACATCTTCCATCGCCAAGTGTATTCACATGGTTAAATAACGAAGCCACTCCAACCGTATCGTTACACGGGGAAGCACACCCCCTTAACGCGGTCTTAATATTTATCCAGATAGTTCAACTCTGTCACCTTTTTGAGCAGGCCCATTTCTCCTGCTACGGTATAGTAAAACATCAGGGCTTTTTTTAATTCATCATCAAATTTAAACTGTAATAGATCAAAATAGCTGTTGATATCGTAAATAATATCCGGATATTTTGCCCTTGCTTTTGAAACGACATCTTCTTTTTCTTCTTCAAGACAATCGAGTGAACTGTGATAAGAAGAAATAACAGATTTTATCTGGGACGAATATTTTTCAACCACACTTTCTCTTACGACAAACACGGCAAATACCACGGGGAAACCGGTTTTTCTCAGCCACAAATCTCCGAGATCATAAATGTAGGGGATCGGTTCGGAAGATATGGCCATGGCATCGTTTCCGATGACCAGCGCCGCATCCATATCTTTGAGAACGGGTCTTGGCTGGGTCGGTATATAAACCGGTTCTAAATGATAATAGTTCTTGAGCAGAACTTTTAGAAGTACTTCAGATGTGTGCGAGGCACTGGTAATTCCCACTCTTTTTCGATTCAGATCTTCAATGGGTATTTTGCTCACCAGAATCACCGAACCTACATATCCAACCGAGCTTAAACAAAATTGCGGAAGTACCATCACATCAGCAGCAATTTCTGCACAGGTCGCAGAGGAAATGGGGCTCATGTCGAGTCGTCGATCCGCCATCATTTTATTGAGCATACATGGATATCCCCGATGAATGCTGATCCCATTGACGGCTTGTTTTTCGAACATGCGAAAATAAAACGGATAGCAGTTGAGATAATCGATGTAGCCCAGCTTCATATCGCCACCTCTTTCGGATGATCTGAAACAGTGCGGTAGCTGGCGGTTGTTCTTTCAGGAATGAGTTGAGCTTTATGGATCAGTCTTCTTAAAAACGATTCGGAGCCAAAATCGGGGGTCTGTGCACCGGCAGCATGAACCACTTTTTCATTGTGATAGGTAGCACCGATATCATCAACACCGAACCTGAGGAGTACCTGGGCCATCTTTTCTCCGACATACATCCACAAAGCCTTCAAATGAGGGACATTGTGAAGGAAAATGCGACTGGTGGCATAGATCCTGATATCATCGTAGCCGGTCGTAGAACGTTTCACATCGATTTTCGTATTTTCTCCGTGAAACTGTAAGGGAACAAAGGTTTTAAAGCCGGCAGTTTCATCCTGAAGATCACGAATTCGCGACAGGTGATCGACAATATCCTCGGGCTCCTCGATATGATTGTACAGCATGGTTGCATTTGTTTTAAGGCCCATTTGGTGGGCCGTCCGCATGATGGACAACCATTTTGTACCGGATATTTTTTTGGGTGCGATGATATCCCGAATATGGGAAGAAAAGATTTCGGCCCCGCCGCCGGGAAGTGCTTCGACGCCTGCATCCATCAGCCGCCTGAACACTTCTTCTAAAGAAACGTTGTTTATTTTGGCAAAGTAATCATATTCAACGGCAGTAAATGCAACAATGTGCATATCCGGATTTATTCCTTTAATGATCCTTATCATCTGTTCGAAATAACCCAGTGTCAATTTTGGATGGAGTCCACCCACGATGTGTACCTCATCGATTCCTAAAGAAACCGCGCTTCGTATCCTCTCTTCGATATCGTCAAAAGAAAGTAAAAATGCATTTTCATCGTTTTCATCACAAGAGTAGGCGCATAGCGGGCATCGCAACTCGCAAATATTGGTGTAATTCAGATTCATATTAACGCCGTAGTATGCAATATTTCCGTGCAATCTTGTCTTGATATGGTTGGCAATGGCACCAAGATCCAGGATATCATCTGTTTTGAGCATGCTGAACGCATCTTCTTTGGTCACCGGAAATTCGCTGTAGACTTTTTCAGCGATACTGCGAAGCTTTTTGTTTTGTATGTTGTTCGGGAATATCATTTTGTAATGAACTCATGTGTTTTACGAGTTTTGATAAAGGTGGCCCATCGCCATATATTTTCTTTCAGGCGATATAAATTTTTCCGTCGTAGCGTGACCCAATATTTTTTGGATTTGTGAAATATTTGATGCCAAAATAAAAAACAGTGCTATAAATCCTAAATATTGGGTCACTGCGAAAAATAGTGATAGCTAACAAACATATCGCCTTTCAGAAAACACATGGCGATGATCCTCTTTGCTAACATCAAACAAATATATTACTCTAAACCGGTTCACTTTCCCCAGCTTTCGAACAGGTTGTGTTTTCTGCCCAAAAGGTTCAACACCTTGCCCACAACAAAGTCAATGACATCATCAAGTGATTTGGGACGCGTGTAAAACCCCGGTACCGGCGGTACGATTTCTATTCCGGCCAGCGCTGCCTTGTGTAGATTTTCAGTATGAATAATGCTGAGCGGTGTTTCCCTGGGCACAATAATACATCTTCGTTTCTCTTTAAGTGCCACATCACATGCTCGAGTCATCAACGAATCTGCATATCCATGAACAATGGAAGACAGTGTTTTCATGGAGCATGGAATCACGACTATTGCTTCAAAATCAGCAGATCCGCTGGCCATCGGTGCAAAAAAATCATTGTTTTTATACTCGCTCAAAAAATCAATGTTCTTTGCAATACCACGCTTTTCAAGCAGCGCTTTCAAAGATGAAAAAGGCTCTTTTCCAAATAATATTTCATATTCGATAATCTGACAGGCTGGTTGCGAAACGATAGCGGCAACCCGTTCTTTTGAATTGAGGAGTTCTTCTATTAAACGAATTCCCATAATCGGGCCGCTTGCGCCTGAAATTGCAACAACGATCATTTTATCCACATCCTCCTGTCATCATTTTTTGCTCAAGATTAACGCTCTAAATTAGAAGAAAAGGGTCCAAGAATTCGAGGGGTCAAGCTTGTACCCTTTGGAATCACACCTACTCAATTGGAGATGATCCAAAAAAAGATTCCATCCCTACAAGAAAAACACATCCGTAAATGTACCAATAAACAATATCGGGGATATAAACATATTGGCTTTAAAAAAAATTTTTACCGCCAACGCGATGTTCTGACTCCTGGCCAAGCACTGCTGATAAAAAAATATCATTCCAACAGAAACAACCGCCGCCCAGTAAAAGATATTTTTGTGGGTTAAAAAACCCGCATATACCAGGGCGCTTATGGAAACTATATAGCAAACGGCAGAGATGAAAAGCGCCCTTTGCTTTCCCACTCGAACCGGTATGGAATGAAGGTTTTCTTTGATATCGAATTCCATGTCCTGTATGGCATACACAATATCGAGTCCGGCGATCCAGGTCAAAATAACCAGCCCAAGTACAAAGGGAACACGCGCAAATTCTCCGGTCACGGCAATATATCCGCCGATGGGGGCGGCAGCTTCAACGAAACCCAGATAAAAATGAGATGAAGCACTGAAGCGTTTAAAGTAGGAATAAGTAAACAGCATAAAAACCGCAGGGAACGACAGATAAAAACAGAGCCTGTTCAACATGAACGAGGCACCTATAAGCACCAGTGAGGAAATCACTGCCGCCATCCATACCATTTTCGGCTGAACCTCTCCTTTTGGAATCAATCGATCCCTGGTGCGAGGATTTTTCGCATCTATGCCGGCATCGATGACCCGGTTAAATGACATACCGGCGGTTCTGGCAGCAGCCATTGCAATAATCACCCAGAACCAGATCCCGATAGTTCCCCCACCGGCGAAAAGTACCCCAAGTAATGCAAAGGGAAGCGCAAAAAGGGTCTGTTCGATCATGATCAGTTCGGAAAATTTTTTAAAATCCATACTCTTTCCAACGGCTGTTAACTTTTTCAATGATCTCTTCAGACATTTTGATCTCGTCGGGCCATTCTCTCCCCATGCCTTCTTCACGAGTTTTTCGCGTGGCGTCTATTCCCATTTTTCCGCCAAAATTGGAATACGGTGCTGAATGGTCCAGTGCATCCAGGGGGCCTTCCGATAGCAATAGATCCCTTTTTGGATCGACATTATTCAACAGTTTCCAGACCACGGTCCGTGAATCTCGCAAATCGATATCTTTATCAAATACTGCAATATATTTGGTGGAAGCCATCTGTCCAAGCCCCCAAAGCGCATTGATAACTTTCTTGGCCTGCCCGGGAAATTTCTTGTCAATGGCGATCAGGGCACAGTTGTGAAAAACCCCCTCCATGGGAAGTTCCATATCCACAATTTCCGGAATAATCATTTTTATTGCCGGCAGAAATATCCTTTCCGTAGCCTTGGCCATGTAGCAGTCTTCCATGGGGGGTTTTCCCACGATGGTCGCCGGATAAACAGCGTCATTTCTGCAAGTTATGCAGGTAACATGGAATACCGGATAATGGTCTGCAGGAGAATAGAATCCGGTATGATCTCCAAAAGGGCCTTCGATACGATCCTCGTTCGGATCAACATATCCTTCAAGGACAAAGTCGGATTCTGCCGGAACAAAGATGTCAATGGTTTTGGCCCGGGTGATTTCTATGGGTTTTGATCCGATAAAGCCGGCCAGCAATAATTCGTCAATATCAGGGGGCAATGGCGCAGTTGCCGCATAGGTCACCAAAGGTGATCCACCAAGAGCCACCGCCACTTCCATGCGTTTTTCCCGCGATTTGTATTTATCAAAGTGGCGGTTGCCGTCTTTATTGTACTGCCAGTGCATTCCGGTGGTCGAATTGTCATATTTGTGCATGCGGTACATGCCCATATTCTGAATGCCAGTATCCGGATCTTTGGTGATGACGATGGGAAGTGTGATAAACGGGCCGCCATCTTTAGGCCAGCAGGTGATTATGGGAAGCACTTCCAAAAGGGGGCCTTTTCGGTCATAGACCTGTTGCTGGCATGGCGCCCGCTTCACTTTTTTCGGCGTAACTCCCGACAGTGCTTTGAGATCAAGGAGCATTTTAATTTTTTGGGTGAAACTGCCGGGGGGTTTGATTTTTATGAGTGATTCGATGCGTCGGCTGATATCGTCAAAGGAATCGCATCCCAGTGCCATCTCCATTCGTCGAAAACTGCCGAAGGCATTAATTATCAGCGGAAACGGAGAGCCTTTGATATTTTCAAAAAGCAGTGCCGGGCCGTGGGTTTTACTTATCCGATCAGCAATTTCAGTCACTTCCAATACAGGATCCACTTCTGTTAAGATCCTTTTCAGTTCACCCTCGGATTCAAGTTTTTTGATAAATTCTTTTGTGTTTTTTAAGGGCATGGGCAAGTGATCCTAACCTATATATAAAGATAATTCGTTAAAATAAAAGAAATTTTATCCTCTTTTAAAATTTGAAACGCTCAGCTTAGGTATAAATAAATGGAGGGATAGTGTCAAGGTGGAAAAAAATATGTAAGTTTATTCGATAATTGTGTTTCGATCTGATATTAGCCGTGAAGGATCATCGCCATATTTTTTCAGATTCAAACAAGCCCGAAAAAGATTTGCTCGGATCGGATTCTATCCACCGTTTCCATATCCGCACGAAAGGGAGATTTCGGCAAAACCGGCTCAGGCAAACTGTTTCGGGAAAACGGGGTGTTCTTGATTTTCAAATTGTAGGAGATTACCATCAACGTCTCGAGGGTCAGGACATCTTGAATGTTATAAGCCAGCAACGTTTCCAAGGATTTTTCATTCCGGTTTCTTAAATAGTCATGCCAAAGCAGGACTGCGAAAAATCCATCAATATCCGTTAAATCCCCCCGGTTGAATCCCAACTGGGTTTCGCAAGATTTCAGGCCTCCTTTATACCCCAAACTCGCCAGAATATACCTTAAGTCAATATGCGCTTGGTTCAACTGAATGCCAAAATACCTTTCGATAAATGGAACATCAAAACTTTTGCCGTTATAAGTAATAATGACGTTGTATCGTTTGATGTCCTCAGGAAAGTCGTTCAGATTTTGACCTTTGATATAATAAAAAATCGATTTGCCGTCATAGAGTGAAATGGTGGTAATGGTTTCGTAATGAGGACTCAATCCTGTGGTTTCAATGTCCAGATAGACAGTAGTATTTCGAAATTCCGGGAAAAAGCGCCAGTGATGACCTGCAGGTATCAACTCGGCAAAGTAATTAGGATTCAAAGATGCCATTTGATTTTTTGATTCTTTTAAATATTCGGACATGGTGTCGAGTTTCTTTGGCGGGTTAACCGTTTTCCGATGGTTTAAAAAAAGATCCCAGCTGTAAATTCCGGATTTCCACAATCGTTTTTCTGTTTTGATGCCGATTCCCGGAATATGGAGAAATGTGTTTTTAAGCATATGCAATCATTGATCGGATTTGTTTTGCCGGTGGTACGTCCCTAAAAACGAAAAAAGCAGAGTCATAACTGACTCTGCCGGTTTGAAGTCCTTTGTATTATTTTGAATGGTTCGGTTTTAGTCTTCTTTCGAACCCATTTCTCCTTTCTTTTCCAGACCGTCGTTCCGGAATATGTGCATAATATGAAAATTGACGCCTATCAATTCCCGAACGCCTATCTTTATTATCAGCCAATTGAGTATTCAAAGTAAACCTATTTTTTAATTTTTTTGCGGCCAAATCCTGCAAGACCAACCATACCGATCCCCAATAAGAGCAAGGTCGCAGGTTCTGGTACTGAGAGTGGACCGGTTGCACCATAATCAGCAAAAACTGCCGAGATAATTATAAATCCGAATATATATATAATTAGAAGCACTGAGGCGACTATATTTTTTTTCATCATACCAAATCCTTATAAAGCAGATATATTAAAAACGATTCACGGCGAACGTTTAAAAGATCATCCGTGTTATTTGGGGTAAATGGGTAACCGTATATTTTTTATGCTTTAAAAAAAGAATTATTCTTTTATTGAAAGCTGCACTGGACAAATTTTACGGGATTCTCAGAAAAGTTTAAAAGGAACTTGCCTAGAATCGATGTATCAAAAAAGGTTGACGTTAATTTTTTTTATGCAGACTATAATGATTTTAAGCCATGCAAAAATCATGCAAAATCAAATGATTAATTTGCTTCCTTAAATTTCAGATAGTTACTTTAACATGAAAAAAAACGTCCCAACAAATTATGAAGCAAACACCACAATTGTTATTACATTTATTGCTCAATGTGTAATTTGGGTAACAGTTAAAATAGGAAAAAATGTTGAATACAACAGGATAAATTAATGGGGTTTACAAATGTATTTATATGATGTTTATGGGCGATTTTTCACTGCTCAAAAAAAATTTAGTCTGTCCTAACTCGTTCCAAAAGATCCAGAGAAGATGTGAGAATTTTATTCCTGAATTTGTATTTAAGGGCGGTTTTAAGCATCTCAAGATGAATGACCCGATTCATTTTGGCAAGGACGATTAAGGCAGCCAAGGCCCAGTCGGTGGATTTTATTTTTTGTGATTTAAAGTTTGGTTGAAGAATCTCGGCTTTACAGGATGGAATGGCAACCCCGGGAGCTCGGAGGATCAGGACCGAATTATCCAGCGAAGCAAAAAGGCGTTTCCGGCGATCCACCCCTTCCTGACTCAACGCCAGAATAACATCCGGTCGTTCGATGCCCGTGTAACCGATCGCTTGCGGAGACAGAATAACCTCCGTTATGGAATGTCCTCTAAGGACCGTGATATTGTACTCATTTTTCTGAGTGGTTTGAAACCCGGCGGTAAGCCCTGCCAGACACAATATTTCACCCGCAGTAATGATCCGCTGACCGGCGTTACCCATAATAACCACATCCATTCTTTTTCGTTCAACAGGGTCGAACTGCGCGGTCATTTTCTTAGGCGGTGACACCTGTTTTTGTGCGGCAGCCAGGTCTCTGTAACGGCGCCCATATTCTTCTCTTTGGTTTTCGGGCACCGGGTTTTTGATCGGCGGCATTTTGGCGAGTGATTCTTCAATGATTTGTGGTGTGAGTTTGTTACGTTTCGTGTAGCGCCCCGGGCATATTCCCCAGATATCAAGGAGAGAAAAACCGTCAAAACGAACGGCATTTTCTATTTCTTCGGGAAGATTTTTTGCAAACCCGGAACAGCGTCTGACATAGGCAGCCCCTGCCGACGCTGCAACCCGGCATATATCAAAAGGAAGTTCCAAGCGGTTTAAAAAACCTGACCCCACCTGGGCGGTCGACGGAGTGGTTGCGGAGAACTGTCCGCCGGTCATCCCGAAATTGAAGTTGTTCAAAACCAAAAGTGTCAGATCAAGATTACGACGACATGCAGAAAGGACATGGGCACCTCCGATGCCCAGGCCGCCGTCACCCATGGTTACGATGACATGAAGATTGGGTTGGGCCATTTTCAACCCGGTGGCATAGGTCAGCGCCCTGCCGTGAAGACCATGAAATGCATGGGTGTTAAAAAAGGTGTCAAAAAGTCCGGAACATCCAATGTCGGTGACAATAGCAATCTCTTCTCCTCTCAGACCCATGTTCAGAAAAGCCCGGTCGAGGGTTTGGGTTATCCGGTCATGAGAACACCCCGGACAAAAAACCGGCGGCCTGCTTTTGTTCAACAAACTATCCATGGGCCAAAGCCTTTGCTATCTGGTTAGGGGATATCAGACGTCCGTCCATTTGGCCCAAAAAATCGATGATTTTATCTGGCAAAATCCGCTCTATTTCTCTAACATACTGTCCGAGATTCATCTCCACCACCACCACCCGCTGAACATGCTCAGTTTTTTCCTTAATCAATTCTTCAGGTACCGGCCAGAGGGTTTTGAGAATAAGGAGCGAAATGGGATTCCCCGAATTTTTACACTCATGGTATACATCACGGGCAGCCCGGGCGGTAATCCCATATGCCAAAAGAAGCGTATCCGAGTCTTTTTCCAAATAGGTTTCGTGAAAACTGAACCTGTTAACTTTAGAAGTCAGCTTGGTTTTGAGCCTTTCCTGGACTCGGGTAATTTCATCGGAATCGGTGGTTATGTATCCGTCGGCCCCGTGTGTCGAAGAGGTCTGACGAACGATCACATCACCGCCGATGGGTAAAAAATAGGGAACCTTACTTTCTAAAGGCACTTCAAAAGGAATAAACGGCTTTCCGGCAGGGGGAGGGGTACGTTCAATAATTTGGGGTATATCAACGGCATCCATATCTATATTTTCACGGGTCATGGCGATCTCTTTGTTGGAGGCAATAAATACCGGACACCTAAATTCTTCGGCAAGATTAAAGGCTTTAATGGTCATTAAAAAGCAGTCGGCGACATCCACAGGGGCCAGCACAATAACCGGCAATCCACCGCTGTTGCCCCAGCGTAAAAACTGAATATCACCGTCAGCGCCCCGGGTGGCCGAACCGGTGGAAGGCCCGAGCCGCTGGACATCCACAATGACAACGGGAATCTCGCTTCCAATGGCAAAAGAAATATGCTCACTATACAGGCTGATTCCCGGCCCTGATGTGGCGGTCATGGCCTTTAAACCTCCCATGGACGCCCCTAAACAGTAGCCGATGGAAGCGATTTCATCTTCACCCTGAAGGCAGATGCCACCTATAGGTGGTAAAAGTTTAAGCATGGTATTAAATATGGTTGTTGCCGGAGTGATGGGATACCCGGCAAAAAAACGGCACCCAGAAACAACGGCTCCCCAGGCCATTGCTTCATTCCCTTCCACAAGACAAACTCCCATTTTAATTCTCCATAATAATAAGTGTTCACGGGGTGCGCTTCCCCGTGTAACGATATTGGCGAAGTGGCTTCGCCATTCAATAATTTAGGAGTGGGGGAGACCGCGGCTCCCGCATGCTTTTCGCGGGAGAACGCGGAGGGGGCAGGAATGCCACTACTCCTAAATCATTGAAATGACCAGACACGTAGACACCGGAGTTAGGCGGGGAAGCGCACCCTGTGAACACTCATCCATAATAAGAAATTATGTCACAATACGTCATACGCTAGGAAGATGTTTTTCGATGAATGGAAATAATTTTCACATCTTTAACCGGTTTTTGCCCTGAATCGACTTTGACTGCTCCGATCTTATCCACCACATCCATTCCCTTTACCACTTTTCCAAAAACGGTATGTTTGCCGGTGAGCCAGTCCGTATCCACCAGATTAATAAAAAACTGTGATCCATTGGTATTGGGACCTGCATTGGCCATGGCCAGCGAGCCGCGAACCGGTGGATGTTCTGATCCATTTTCGGAATAGACATAACCCATATTTTCGTAAGCCTCCTTGAGGGTCAACTTGTCGAGCCTGGCCTCAAATTCTTTTTTTCTTTGATTGAGTTCTTCCTGCGAATTGATATTCATCGCTCGAAATAAAGGCATCAGAATGTTTCGTTGAAATTCCTCCTGGCTGCGAATCATCAAGAAACGATGGGGGCCCTTTTGAGGATCGAATGCTTTTATTTTATCGAGACCCAACCCTGTGGCATCGATTTCATCGGCAAAAGTATAACCCGGTCCACCCTGCCCATTACCCAGAGGGCAGCCTCCCTGGATCATGAAATTCTGGATCACCCGGTGAAAAATCAGGCCGTTGTAATAGGGTCGTTTAACCTTTTTCCCGGTCTTACTATCATCAAATTCCTTGGTGCCTTCAGCCAGACCGATAAAATTGGCGACGGTTTTTGAGGCTTCGTTCTGAAACAGCTCCACGTCGATGTCCCCAAGAGTTGTTTGAATGACATACACGGGATTCTTGTTTTGTTTTGTCTCACCGGTCCACCCAATTCCGGCAATCAAGATACACAACATCATTCCGATGGTCAGGATTACATTTCTCATTTTATAAAAATCCTTAATGAAAATAGGTATGTGTTTATTCAGATGAGGGTTTGGTTTTATTAGCCCGTTGTTTCAGCTTCTCTTCCAGTTCAGCAAAAAGGGCTTTTTGTTTTTCTGCCTGTTTGGCCTGAAAAGATTCTATTTTTTTCGAAAAATCTTTTTTTGAATCTTTAAATTTTTTAAGTGCCTCCTCGAGCCTGTCTTCCTTTTTATCCCTTGGGATTTCTTCAATTTTCAAATGGTCTTTTATGAAAAGATGGTTTTCAAATGCACCTTCGACCACGTCAATTATCCCTAAATCCTTTAGCTTTTTACAGACTAGATTGCCTTGTTCCAAAGAAAAAGATAAAGTTTTGCAAATCTCATTTAATGACGGATGTTTTGAGTTCTTATGGGTGAATATCCTTATGGCTGCGACGACAAGATGTGCATTGGAATATAAATCAGGATGTTGCATAACGGTTCAACCCGGTGAAAAAGGCCATTTTTTATTTTCCTAAGCTGAGCGTTTCAAACTTTTGAAATGGTTAATTAAAAGTATTTCTAAGGTATTCTGACATTTTGAATTTCAATAATTTGAAACCCTGAGGGATTTCCAATTTCACCGCACCTACTGTGTCAGATGCCGTTCCGCATAGACGACTATAGCGAAACAACATCTTCCTTGTATCTGCTGCAAACCTGAAAATCGCTCAACTTAGGTTATAAATCAAAAATTAAAGACAATATCGTATTTCCACTTCTTGACATTAAATTATTAGGAGAGTAACATTTATTCCAAAATTGTCAAGCTGCAAAAATACATATGCATGGCAGGACGTTGCGCGTAATTTTGGGCAATCACAAAAC
>Ga0210111_1000146_pt1 | contig 17878 bp, 17 predicted proteins | sample China_Galinas_PW_6_FD_185520 | JGI IMG/M metagenome (GOLD analysis project Ga0210111, IMG submission 185520) | Wetland microbial communities from San Francisco Bay, California, USA, that impact long-term carbon sequestration - China_Galinas_PWC_D2... | ecosystem: Environmental > Aquatic > Marine... | reverse complement strand
CCCGCGAGCTGCTGGAAAAAAACCACGAGGTGACGGTGATCGAGAGCAACCGCCGCCGCTACCTGACGGTCGAGCAGGAGCTCGAGCACAACGTCACCTACGGCGACGCCTCCGAGCTCTGGGTGCTCGAGCGGGCCGGGATCGAACGCGCCGACCTGGTCATCGCGGTCACCGGCGACGACGAGGACAACATGCTGATCTGCCAGGTCGCGCGCGAGAAGTACGACGTCGAGCAGATCATCGCCCGCGTCAACAACCCGCGCAACAAGCCGCACTTCGACCTGCTCGGCGTGAAGCCCTCGGTCTCCGCCACCGACCTGATCCTGCGCCTGCTCGAGCACGAGGTGCCCGAGTACGGCCTCGTCCACCTGCTCGACCTGCAGGAGGAGCAGCTGGAGATCATCGAGATGTTGCTGGGCCAGGATTCGCGGGTAACCGGACGTCGTGTCGGCGACCTGGAAATGCCGGAAGGGAGCCTGCTGATCTCCGTGCTGCGCGACGGGAAGGGCTTCGTGCCCAACGCCGACACCGTGTTGGAGGAAGGCGACGAGGTGCTCGCCGTGCTCGACCCCGGCCGAGAGGACGACCTCAAGGAGCTCTTCGGCCCGGCGGTCGACGGCAACGGGACCGGTTGAGCTGACGTGCCGGACCGCAACGTCGACTACCTCCTGATCGGCGGCGGCATGGCCTCCGCCCACTGCGCGGCGGAGCTGCGCAAGCGCGGCGCCGACGGCTCGATCCTGCTCGCCGGGCGCGAGCCCGAGCCGCCCTACGAACGACCGCCGCTCTCGAAGGAGTACCTGCGCGGGGAGGGGTCGCGGGAGGACGCCCGCGTCAACCCGCCCGGGTGGTACGAGCAGAACGAGGTCGAGCTGCTGACCGGGGTCAACGCGATGGCGCTCGACCCCGGCGCCCGCACGGCGAAGCTGCAGGGCGGCGAGGAGGTCGGCTTCGGGCAGGCGCTGCTGGCCACCGGCGCGATGGTCAACATCCTGCGCGTCGAGGGCGCCGAGAACGAGGGCATCCACTACCTGCGCGCCTTCGGCAACTCGGACGCGATCCGCGCCGACGCCGGGGCGGCCGAGCACGTGGTGCTGATCGGCGGCAGCTACATCGCCAGCGAGGTCGCCGCCTCGCTCACCGCGAAGGGCGTCAAGTGCACGATGGTAATGATGGAGGACGTGGCGCTCTCGCGGACGTTCGGCGCCGACGCCGGCCGCTGGTTCCAGGAGCAGCTCGAAGCGCACGGCGTCACCGTCCACGGCGGCGAGGAGCTCGAGGCCTTCGAGGGCGACGGCCGGGTCAAGGCGGTGCTGACGAAGGGCGGCCGCTCGATCGAGTGCGACACGGTCGTGGTCGGCGCCGGCGTGCGCCCCGACGCGATGCTCGCCCAGCGCGCCGGGCTCGAGGTCGACGACGGGATCGTCTGCGACGCGAAGCTGACCAGCTCGGCCGAGGGCGTCTACGCCGCCGGCGACTGCTGCTCCTACGAGAGCGTCGTCCACGGCCGGCGGATCCGGGTCGAGCACTGGGACGTGGCGATGCAGCAGGGCATGCACGCGGCGCGCAACATGCTCGGCGAGGACCGCGACTACGAGGTCGTGCCGTACTTCTTCAGCGACCTCGCCGACTGGGCCGGCCTCGAGTACGTCGGCCCGGCGCAGGACTGGGACGAGGAGATCTGGCGCGGCGACCGCGACGCCGGCGAGTTCTCCGTCTGGTACCTGAAGGACGGCCGCGTCGCCGGCGCGCTCAGCGTCGATCGCTCCGAAGACCTGGCCGAGGCCCGCCGCCTGCTGGCCGACCGAACCGACGTCTCCGCCGCCCGCGATCAGATCGCCGACCCGGACAGCGACCTGGCGTCGATCGGATAGGACCATTCGGCCGCTGCCGGACCTAGATATCGTTGCAATTCGATCCGGGGTGGGGTAGCTAGGCAGCCCGCCAGGTTCTGGTCCTGGAAGCCGTGGTTCGATTCCACGCCCCGGAGTTGAAGCGAGTCGTCCGCAGGTCATGCGAACATGTGTTCGATGAAGGATCTGCAGGAGCGAATTCGGGAGCTGTTGGCTGCCGGCGAGTCGCGGAGCGGCATCGGTCGACAGCTCGGAGTCGATCGCAACACCGTTTCGCGTTATGCCGCGATGGCCGGTTTCCCCTCCCGGGCGCGGAAGCCTTCGAGTCTGGACTGGGGGACGATTCGGGCCTATTACGAGGAAGGTCACACAGCCGAGGACTGCAAGCGTCGCTTCGGCCTGTCTGCGAGCAACTGGGAAGCAGCAGTGTGCCGTGGCGACGTGGTGCCGCGTGACTCGCCGACTGCGGGTCGGCCGCGCGGTGAGACGCGAGCAAAGGTCGCGAGACTCCTCGCGGAAGGCTTGAGACCCGCTGAGGCGGCTAGGCGCTTGGGTATCTCGAAGCCGACGGTCTCCTACCACGCCCGAAAGCTCGGCATCGAGGCTCACCCCACCGCGAAGAGGCGATATGACTGGGCAGAGATACGTGCCGCATACGAGTCGGGGCTCTCGGTCCGTGAATGCATGCGCCGCTTCGGCTTCTGCGCGGCGACTTGGAACGAAGCCGTGAAGCGGGGTGCGGTCGTTCCGCGGCCCGCTGCGATGCCAATCGAGCAACTGCTCGTCGTGGGGCGCTCGGAGACCAATCGCACACACCTCAAGAGCCGCCTTATCGCCGAGGGCTTGAAGGAGAACCGCTGTGAGGCGTGCGGAATCGCCGAGTGGCGGGGAAAGCCGCTGAGCATGGAGCTTCACCACGTGAACGGCGACGGCTCGGACAACCGACTCGAGAACCTCGAACTGCTCTGCGGCAACTGCCATTCGCAGACCGATAACTGGGGCGGCCGCGGGGTTCGTCGAAAGGCACAGACCAGGCGTCGCAAGCGCTCGGCCCACTGAGGCGTCAAGTGGCTTTGCTACTTTCGCGCTCGATGAGGAGGCTTGGGTCTTTTGTTTGCGTGGTCGCCCTGTTCGCCCTTGTGGTTGCCGGTTGCGGCGGTGGCGGCGAAGACTCGACCGAAAGCACGGCAGCGGAAACCACGGAAGCGCCCGCGCTGACCAAGGAAGAGCTGATCGCCCAGGGCGACGCGATCTGCGCTGAGGTCAACGCCGCGGTCGGCACGGTCGGCTCGACCAGCTCGGCCGCCTCGAGCGCGGCGACGCAGGTCGCCGGCCTCTACGACGGCATGGTCGAACGGCTGAAGGGCCTGGGAGCGCCGCGCGACGAAAGCGCCGGCTACCCCGAGTTCATCGCCGCGGCGGAAGCGCTCGCCCAGGCAGAGGACAACGTCAAGCTCGCCTCTGAACGCGAAGAAGGCACGGCGCTCTCGGCGGCCGAAGCCGAAGCCTCCTCGGCGCTGTCCGAATTCCAGTCGGCGTCGCGCTCGTTCGGCTTCGAACAGTGCGCCGACGCCCCGGCGGCGCCGACGCCCAGCGGCGGCGGCGAAGCAGGGGGCGGCGAAGAAAGCTCCGGCGGCGTCGAAGAAGAAGCCCCCGCCGAAGAAGCGGCGCCCGAAGAAGAAGCCGAAGCGGCGCCCGAAACCGGCGGCGCCGGCTCGGTCGAAGAAGAAAGCGCCGGCGGCGGCGCAGGCGTCGGTGGGGGCACCGAAGGCGGTTCCGGCGGCGGTTCCTCCGGCGGCATAGGACCGGGTTAGGCCGCCGAGGATTCCTGCCATGCCCCGTACAGCTTCGAGTAGGGGCCGCCAGCGTCGATCAGCTCCTCGTGGGCGCCGCTCTCGGCGATGCGGCCGCCCTCGAGCACGACGATCTTGCCGGCACGGCGAATCGTCGAGAGGCGGTGGGCGATGACGATCGCCGTGCGCCCGGCGAGCAGGCGCTCCAGCCCGCGCTCGATCGTGCGCTCGGTGCGCACGTCGACGTTCGAGGTCGCCTCGTCGAGGATCAGGATGCGCGGCTCGGCGAGCAGCGCCCGGGCGAAGGCGACGAGCTGCCGCTGGCCGGCCGAGAGCTGCACGCCGCGCTCGCCGACTTCGGTCTCGATCCCCCGCGGCAGCGCCGCGATGAACTCGCCCGCGCCGACGGCGGCGACCGCCGCCTCGATCTCCTCCGCGCTCGCCTCGGGCCGGCCGAAGGCGATGTTCTCGCGCACGCTGCCGGAGAAGAGGAAGCCCTCCTGCGGGACGATGCCGAGCTGGCGACGCAGCGCCTCCTGGCGCACGCCGCGCAGGTCGTGCCTGTCGACCGCGACGCTGCCTCGCTGCGGGTCGTAAAAGCGGGCGACGAGCTTCGCCAGGGTCGACTTGCCGGCGCCGGTCGCGCCGACCAGGGCCAGGGTCTGCCCGGGAGGCACGTGCAGGTCGATCTCCTCCAGTACCCAGTCCTCGCCCGAGTAGGCGAACCAGACCCCGTCCATCTCGATCTCGCCGCGCAGCGGCCCGGGGTCGATCGCCCCCGGCGCGTCGACCATGTCGGGCTCGGTGTCGAGCAGCTCGAAGACCTTGTCCAGCGCCGCCATCCCCTGCTGGTAGGTCGTGTAGAGCTGGGAGAGTTCCTGGATCGGCTGGAAGAAGACCTGCAGGTAGCCGATGAAGGCGACCACGGTGCCGATCTGGATCGCGCCCTCGATCGACTGCGTGCCGCCGTAGAGGATGATCGCCGCGGTCCCGATCGCGGTCAGCAGTTCGACCGAGGGGAAGTAGGAGGCGTTGAGGTAGACCGTCTTCATGTTCGCCTCGCGGTTTGCCTCGTTGAGCTCGGTCATCGCCTCCGCGTGGCGCGGCTCCTGGCCGAAGCTGCGCACGACGCGGACGCCGCTCAGGGTCTCCTGCAGATAGGCGGTGACGGCGGCGATCCGCTCCCTGGTCAGCCGGTAGGCGCCGTGGGAGACGATGCGGAAGACGACGCTGGCGATCGCCAGCAGCGGGAAGGTGAGGAAGGTGACGAGCGCCAGCCTGACGTCGAGCGCGAGCATGATCGCGACGGCGCCGATCAGGGTCAGGCCGCTGGAGAAGAGCGTGACGACGCCGTTCGTGACCAGCTGGTTGAGCGCCTCGATGTCGTTGGTCATGCGACTGATCAGCACGCCCGGGCTGCGGCGGGTGAAGAAGCCGATCGACATCGCCTGCAGGTGGGCGAAGACGCGCTCGCGCAGGTCCTGCAGGGCGCGCGTGCCGACCCAGCCGACCAGGTAGGTCTGGGCGAAGCTGGCGGCGGCGTATAGGAGGGCGACGCCGAGGAAGGCGGCGACGATCAACGTCAGCGCGGCGCTGTCGCCGGTGACGATGCCGGCGTCGATCGCCTGCCCGGCGAGGTAGGGAGGCGCCAGCCCGGCGCCCGTCGCCGCCAGCATCGCGAGGAAGGCGAGCGCGACGCGGCCGCGGTAGGGCCGCAGCAGAGCGGCCATCCAGCGCAGCTTGCGGCCGCGCTGGTCCTCGCCGCGGAGCAGCCGCCAGATGCCGGCGAGCGACGCGATCACAGCCGCACCGCCTCCTCGCGCCGCTCGAGGTCGCGCTGCAGGAAGACCGAGTCGGCGAGGCCGTGCTCGGCGATCTCGCGGTAGAAGCCGCAGCCCTCGAGCAGCTCCTCATGCGTGCCGCGGTCGACGATCCGGCCGCCGTCCATCACCACGACCTCGTCGGCGAGCGAGACCGTGGAGAGGCGGTGGGCGATGACGAAGGTCGTCCGCCCGGCCATCGCCTCGGCCAGCCCGGCCTTGATCGCGGCCTCGGTCGTCGCGTCGACCGACGAGGTGGCGTCGTCGAGGATCAGGATGCGCGGGTCGGCGAGCAGGGCGCGGGCGATCGCAACCCGCTGCCGCTGGCCGCCGGAGAGCGTCAGGCCGCGCTCGCCGACCAGCGTGTCGTAGTCCTCCGGCAGCGCCGTGATGAAGCCGTCGGCCTGGGCGCGCCGCGCCGCCGCCTCGACCTGTTCGCGGCTCGCCCCGGGGCGGGCGTAGGCGATGTTCTCGGCGATGCTGGCGGTGAAGAGGAAGCTGTCGTCGCCGACGAAGGCGATCTCCGAGCGCAGCGAGGTGAGCTCGACGGAGCGCACGTCGGCGCCGTCGACGCAGACGCTGCCCTCGCTCGGGTCATACAGGCGGGCGATCAGCGCGACGAGGCTGGTCTTGCCCGACCCGGAGGGGCCGACGAGGGCGACGGTGCGGCCGGCTTCGACCTCGAGGTCGATCTCGGTGAGCGCATCCGACATCGACCCACCTGGGGTGTGGTCAATGTTGGATGCGCCGTAGCGCAGGCTGACGCCGCGCAGCTCGACCCGGCCGCCGCCGGCGGGCAGCGGCGGAGCGTCCGGCGGGCTCTCGATCCGCGGCTCGCGGTCGAGGATCTCGAAGAGGCGGTTGCCGGAGGCGATCGCGCGCTGGGCCATGCCGAGGGTCATGCCGAGCATCCGCATCGGCGCCGCCAGCATCGCCACGTAGGTGTAGAAGGCGGTGAAGTCGCCGAGGCTGAGGTTGCCGGCGATCACGGCGCGGCCGCCGACCAGAAGGACGAGGGCGATGCCGAGCTGGGGCAGGAAGCCGAGCAGGGGGGAGAAGAAGGCCTGCAGCCGGGTCGAGTAGATGCTCTGGTCGAAGACGCGGGCGACGGCGCGGCGGAAGCGGTGCAGCTGGTGCTCCTCGCGGGCGAATGCCTTGACGATGCGGATGCCGGAGACGTTCTCCTCCGCTTCCGCGGTCAGCTCGGCGAGTCGCTGCTGCACCTCCTGCACGGCCGGGCGGGAGACGCGGTTGTAGCGCGAGGCGGTGTAGACGACCAGCGGCGCCGGCGCGAGCGCGATCAGCGCCAGCCAGGGCTCGAGCGCGAACATCACGGCGCTGGCGAGGACGATCGTCAGCAGGTTCTGGGTGATGAAGATCAGGCCGTAGCCGAGGAAGAAGCGGATCGACTGCAGGTCGACCGTCGCCCGCGACATCAGCTGGCCGGTCTGCTGGGAGTCGAAGAAGCCGAGCTCGAGCCGCTGCAGGTGCGCGTAGAAGCGCTGGCGCAGGTCGAACTCGACCGCGAGCGAGACCTTGCCGGCGACCACGCGGCGCACCAGCGTCAGCCCGAGGCGCAGCACGCCGGCGCCGACGATCGCCAGCGCCAGCGGCAGCAGGTCGGGCTTTTCGCCCTGCTCGATCGCGTTGACGCCGCGGCCGATCAGCCAGGGGATCAGCACGGTCATCGCCATCGCCGCCCAGGCGAAGACGAGCGAGCCCCAGAGCTGGCGGCGGTAAGGGCGCAGGAAGCCCATCAGACGGCGATAGGTCCGCATCAGGCCACTATACAAAGTAAAGTATTGGGTTCTTCAGTCGAACGCCGCGGCCTTGGCGCTCGTCACCTTGCCGGGCGGGCAGGGTTTCTGCACGTGCCCCGGGGGCAGCAGGATCTGAAAGTTGGTCACCGCGTGGTAGGGGGTCGTCGCGCCGCTGTTGCGGGCGAGGGTGACGACGAGGCGGTAGAAGCCGGCCGGGAGCTCGTGGTAGTAGATCTCCGGCCGGGTTGCCGGCGAGTAGCTGCCGTTGGAGCCGATCCGCTCGGCGAGCACGCCGTTGGGGCCCGAGTAGCGGGGGAAGTCGAACGATCTGCCGAGCAGGCGGCCGCGCCCGAGCGGGCTCTCCTCGGCGCGTTTCAGCTTGGCGGGATCGACGCAGTCGGGAACGCGGTTGATCGCGAAGCGCAGATGGCCCTCCGCCAGGCGCGGTTCGTGCCCGAAGCGGGCGGGGGCGAGGGTGAAGTTGTGCACCGCCACCTTGACCACGACCGAGCGGTTGGTCTGACGAGCCCCGTTGCGCGGCGAGATGATCTCGACGCTGGGTTCCCCGGGCAGGACGGCGCGCTGGGAGGCGCTGCCGTCGCCGCCGGTCAGCGTCGCGACCAGCACGGCCGCGACGACAACCGCCGCCACTCCTGCAAAGATTACGAGCCCGCGTCGCATGCGGTCGCGAAGATTACGCACCGCAAACGCAGGGCCTCGCGCACAGATGACCCCCGCTACCGAACTCGCATACAGGATCGGCGCTGCCGCGCGGCGTCCGGACAGCTGGTGGCAGCTGTTCAAGTTCGGCCTGGTCGGCGCTTCGGGCTACCTGATCAACCTGGCTGCGTTCTCGGTCCTCACCGACACCGTCGGGCTGCACCACATCATCGCCGCGGTCGGCGCCTTCTGCGTCGCCCTGGCCAACAACTTCCTCTGGAACCGGCACTGGACCTTCGAGCCCGGCGAGCGCCACCCCGGCCACCAGGCGGCGCGCTTTCTCGCCGTCAGCCTCGGCGCCCTCGGCGTCAACCTCGTCGTCCTGCAGCTGCTCGTCACCGGCACCGGGCTGGGCGAACTGGCCTCGCAGGCGATCGCCGTCGCCGTAGCCATGCCTTTTAACTTCTTGGGCAACAAGCTCTGGACCTTCGCCTGAGGCCCGTAGACCGGCGCATCTCGGGGTCCTCGGTCGGTCTCCTCGGGTCACGCACTGGAGTGCGCTCCCCTCGTCGCCCTTCCCTGCGTCCCCCAAGCTGCTTGGTCTACGACCCTCAGGAAGTCGTCTCCTTCCGTCCGATCGGGCGTGAGAGGGTTGCGTTGCATCGTCTCGTCAACTGAGGAGGGGTCCCGTGGAGAGTGAAAGCCGGCAGTCCTGGGTGCTGATCGCGATCGCGGCGCTCGGTCTCGTGCTCGGTGTCGTCGCGCTGATCGTCGCCTTCAACGCGAAGAGCGCCAGCGACGACGCGGCGAGCGCGAAGTCGGTCGAAGAAGTCTCGACCGAGCTCTCCAACCTGGTCGACCGGCTCGGCATCGCCGAGGCGAGCCTGACCGGCGAACAGCGCGAACTGCAGGGCAAGGCGAAGCAGGCCGAGAACGAATCGCGCAGCGCCGTCGCCAACCTCTCCAACCGGCTGGACAAGCTCGAGCGCGAGACGAGGGCGCTGGAAGAAGGCGAACAGGCAGCGACCTCGCTGACCAGGCAGGTGGCCTCGCTGGAAAGCCAGGTGAGCTCGATCAACTCGCGCATCGCCGCGCTCAACCAGCGGGTGACGAAGCTGACTCGGAGGGTGAACTCGTCGGCGCAGGCCTCCTCCGGCGGCCAGGCCGCCCCTTAGAACCGGACGGGTCGGGGTCGAAGAGGGGCGGGCCGGCGGCCTACCAGCTCCCTTCCAGCCAGCGCAGCAGGTCCGGCGCCAGGCGCTCCAGGTCGGGCTGGGGCGAAGCCAGCGCGGTGTCGGCTAGCTGGATCGCCGCCCCGAGGCCGAATGTGGCCCGGTCCGGGTCGCCGCCGAGCCAGGCCTCGATCCGGCCCAGCCGGTCGTGGTCCGACCGCAGCTCGCGCAGGGCGGACCGGGCTGCGGCGGGATCGGTCTCGGCCAACGGGATCAACGCCTCCAGCCCGGCCCTGACGCGATCTCGCGGCGGCACTGCCTCCACCGCCGCGGTCGCGCCCTTAACGAATTCTTCGTCTGAATGCCCTGCGTCGAGCAGAGCCGTTTTCGTACTCTCCCTCATGTTGGGACCTCCTCTTCAGGTCTCGGCCGGGCCCCGGGGTGTCGCAAGCACCGCCGGGGCCCGTCATTCGAGCCTCAGGTGTCACTCGAATACTTCACGCTGTCTGACCAATGTCTTCCCAGCATAGGACCCGAGCGGCCCTGGGTCAACGTTCTGGCAGACTGCGACGACGATGAGCACGGGGAAGCGGCGATACGAGCCGGCTGAGATCGAGCCCGCGCGCCAGGCCGAGTGGGAGTCGGGCGCGGCGTTCGCGACGCCGGCGCCGGAGGCCGGCCAGGAGGCCGTCTACATCAAGCCCTCGAGCCCGTTCACGTCGGGCAACCTGCACATGGGCCACGTCCGCGACTACTCGATCGGCGACGCCTACGCCCGCTTCCGCCGCGCCCGCGGCGACGCCGTGCTCTTCGGCTTCGGCTTCGACGCCTTCGGCCTGCCGGCCGAGATGGCGGCGATCGAGCGCGGCACGCGGCCGGCCGAGTGGGTCGAGCGCTGCGGCGAGCGGATGCTGGAGCAGATGAAGCGGCTCGGCTTCTCCTTCGACTACGCGCGCGCCTTCTACAGCTCCGACGAGGCGCAGTACCGCTGGTCGCAGTGGCTCTTCCTCACCCTGCACGAGGCCGGCCTGATCTATCGCGACAACGCCACCGTCGACTGGTGCGACACCTGCCAGACGACGCTGGCGGCGCTGCAGGTGGAGGACGGGCGCTGCTGGCGCTGCCACGACAGGGTGCGGCTGGTCCGCCGCCCGACCTGGTTCCTGCGCCTCTCGCCCTACCTCGAGGAGAACGACCGCAACCTGGAGGCGCTGGAGCCCAGCTGGGACGAGCTCGCGCTGAACACCCAGCGCTACATCCTCGGCCGCAGCGACGGGGTCGAGCTCGACCTCGCCGGCCCCGGCGGCGAGGGGCTGCTCGTCTTCAGCCCGCACGGCGGCGCCGTCGGCGAGGCCCGCTTCGTGCTGATCTCGCCGCGGCACCCCGAGGTCGAGCGCTGGATCGGCGACGACGGCGCCGCCGAGCAGCTCGACGAGCTGCGCTCGGGCGGCTGGGAGCGCAGCGCGCGCGACGCCTCCGCCGTCCCCGTGATCGACACCGGCGCCTCGGTCGAGGTCGCCGGCGGGGGCGCTCTGCCGCTCTTCGTCTCGCCCCTGGCCGACGCCCGCTACGGGCCGACGGCGGCGCTGGGCATACCGGACGTCGACGAGGCCGACGAGGCGATCGCGGCACGGATGCCGCGCTGCGCCGAGCAGCCGCTCGGTGGCGGCGACGCGAGCGCGCTCGAGCCGCGCCCGGCGACCCGCTACCGGGCCTACGACTTCTCGATCTCGCGCCAGCGCTACTGGGGCACGCCGATCCCGGTGCTGCACTGCGAGCGGTGCGGAGTCGTGCCGGTCCCGATCGAGGACCTGCCGGTCGTCCTGCCGCGCGACGTCGAGCCGAGCGGCGAAGGGAACCCGCTGGCCGAGCGCCCCGACTTCCTCGAGACCAGCTGCCCGACCTGCGGCGGCGCGGCGCGGCGCGAGACCGACACGCTCGACTGCCACTTCGACGCCCTCTGGCTCTGGGTGCCCGCCGCGGTCCCGCCCGCCGAGCGCGACGAGGAGATGTTCACCCATCCCGATCTGCGGCGCTGGCTGCCGTCCGAGCGGCTCGTCGCCGGCAACGACAGCGGCGGCTTCGTCTTCGACCAGCGGGTCGTGACCAAGGCGCTGCGCGACATCGGCCCCTTCGCCTTCCTCACCGACGGCGAGCCGTTCGCCGGCTGCCTCTTCCACGAGATGGTGATCGCCGACGGGCGCAAGATGAGCAAGCACCTCGGCAACGTCGTCGACCCCGACGCGCTCGTCGCCGAGCACGGGGCGGACACGGTGCGGCTCGCGGTGCTCTACGCCGCCGGGCCCGCCAAGGCGCTCAACTGGACCGACGGCGCGCTGCGCTTCGCCTCGCGCTTCCTGCAGGGCCTCTGGAACTACACGCAGGACAGCGTCGCCGCCGCGGCCGAGGCGCCCGACGACGCCGAGGCGGCGGCCGACACCGCCTTCATCCGCGAGCGCCTGGGCAAATGGTGCGATAGCGGTCTGGAGCGGATCACCGCCGATCTGGAGGAGCTGCAGATGCACAAGGCAGTGCGCAACGTCACCCGCCTTCTGGAGCGGATCAAGGACTACGAGAAGCGCGTCAAGAAGCGCCAGGGGCGGCTCGGCCGCGAGGACTACGAGGCGCTGCTGGAGGCGCTGGCGCTGCTCGCGCGGACGCTCTCGCCGTTTGCGCCGCATATCGCCGAGGAGCTGCTGATCGTCCTCGGCCGGGATCCGTCTGTAGGATTTCCGGCAGGAGAGAGCGTCGCTGGCCCACTATTGGCCAGAAATAATTGAGCGTAAACCAGGGATCTGCTATAAAAATCGGCCGATGATCAGGCGGGAGCACAAGAAGCGCCGCAGGCGATTCGCCAAGGCGGGAGCACTGCCCTCGGCAGTGGGAGGCATGGAGGGGCGATGAGCCTCTCGGCCGACCAGCGCACCCGCTCCTGCGCGACGGAGCTGGTCTGCCACGACTGTGAGCTGCGGCTGCCGCTGCTCGACACCACCTTCAGGTGCCTGGGCTGCGGCAAGACGCTCGACATCGACTACGACTACGAGCTCGCCACGCGGCGGATCGGCGAGCTGCCGATCGGCGAGCGCGAGCTGAACATCTGGCGCTTCGAGGAGCTGCTGCCGATCGTCGACGCCCGCGCCCAGGCGCGGGTCGGTCGCTACAGCGGCCGCACGCCGCTGATCCACGCCGACCGGCTCGGCGCCGAGCTCGGCCTGCGCAAGCTCTACCTCAAGGACGACTCGACCCAGCGGCCGAGCCTCTCCTACAAGGACCGCGTCGTCTCGATGGCGGTCGCCCGCCTGCTCGAGCTGGGCAAGGAGGAGATCGGCTGCGTCTCGACCGGCAACGTCGGCACCGCGGTTTCCTCGCTGGCGGCCAAGGCCGGCGTCGCCGCCTACGTCTTCTACCCGAGCAACATGGAGCGCGGCAAGGCGCGCGCCTGCCGGGCGCTGGGCGCCTACGTGATCCAGCTCGACGGCAACTACGACGAAGCCAACCGCGCCTGCCGCGAGCTGGCGCTGGCGACCGGCGTGCAGTTCACCAACATCACCCTGCGCCCGTTCTACGCCGAGGGCGCGAAGACCGCCGCGTTCGAGGTCGTCGAGCAGCTCGAGTGGGTCTCGCCGGATCATTTCGTCATCCCGGCCGCCGGCGGCACGCTCTCCTCGCGCGTGCACAAGGGACTGAACGAGATGCAGACGGTCGGCCTGGCGGAGACCGAGGAGACGAAGATCCACGTCGCCCAGGCGGAGGGCTGCAGCCCGATCGCCACCGCGGTGCTCGACGGCAGCGGCGAGATCGAGGCGCAGCGGCCCGACACCGCCGCCCACTCGATCGCGATCGGCGCCCCCGGCGACGGCCCGCTCGTCGTCGACGCGGTGATCTCGCGCGGCGGCTCGGCGGCGACCGCCACCGACGACGAGATCTTCGACGCGATGGACCTGCTCGGCGCGACCGAGGGCATCCTCACCGAGCCGGCGGGCGGCGCCACCGTCGCCGGCACGATCAAGCTCGCCAACGAGGGCAAGCTCGGTCCCGACGACACCGTCGTCGCGATCATCTCCGGCAACGGCTACAAGACCCTCGACGAGCACCCCGACAAGCCCTGGCCCGAGATGGTCGCCCCCGAGCTCGAGCCGATGGAGCGCACCCTCGCCGAATTCCGCCACTCGGGCGCCGCTGTCTCCGGCTGACCGACCTCAAAAACCCAAAATGGTTTGATTCGGTTGGCCGTGTTAGACTCGATTTGATATAGAGACGTCTTCGTTACCGTGACGACTCGACTCACCCGGTCACCCCGGGTCTGTTTCATGAAAGGTGACAGTGACGAATAACTTCGCCTGGTTCGTGTCGTGGCGCAGGGTTCGCACCTCCTGCGCGGCGGTCGCCTGCTGAAGGCGATGCCCGCGCTGGACGGCAAGCCCGGGAAGAAGATCGAGGCGCTAGCTCTCGCCGCCCTGGAAACCACTCCGGACGCGATCGTCGCAGTCGACGAGAGAGGGGTGATAGAGGAGGTCAACGCCGAGTGTCAGCGGCTGTTCGGGTACTCGCGGGACGCCCTGCTCGGGGCGCCGGTGGAGATGCTCGTCCCGGTGCGCTTTCGCGACAGACACCGCGAGGACCGGGTCGCGTTCAGCCATGCAGGCGGCGCTCGGTCGATGGGCTCGAGGCCGGAGTTTCCAGCTCGCCATGCGGACGGCAGCGAGTTCCCGGTCGATATCTTCCTGAGCTCGCTCGACAGCGATGGACGGTTGCTCGTCACCGCGGTGATCCGGGACCTTCGAGCCCGGCGGGAGCTGGCAGAGGCACGCACACTTCTCGACACGCTCAGCTCAACCCCGTCGGTGGGCATGGTCTTTGTCGATTGCGAGTTCCGGGTCCTGCGCATCAATGCGACGGCCGCGGCTGTCAACGGCGCTCCAATTGAGGATCAGATCGGCCGCCCGGTCGCCGAGCTGGCCCCCGAGGCCTGGCTTCAGCTCGAGCCGGCGTACCGGCAGGTGATGAAGACAGGCGAGGCGCTGGCGGGGCAGGACATCCGTTTCAGCCAGCCGGACGCAGCGGAGCAGACCCGGGTTTTCCTCACAAGCTTCTATCCGGTTCGCATGAAGGGCGCGCTGCTGGGTATCGGGGCGATCGCGGTCGATGTCACCGACGCTCGCGTCGCGTCTGAGTTTCGCCAAGCCGTCATGGACAACATGACGGAGGGCGTGTATGTGCAAGACCACGAGGGGCTTCTGACCTACATGAATGCGGCGGCGACGAGACTGCTCGGGTTCTCCCAGGATGAGTTGATCGGCAAGTCGATGCACGAGACCGTCCACTTCCAGCACGTCGACGGCTCCGCCTTTCCGGCCGAGGACTGCGGGCTCTTGCATTCACAGGCCGAGGGGCGAACCCTTCGCAGCGTCGAGGACGCATTCACGAGAAAGAACGGCGAGATCTTTCCAGCGGCCTATTCCGCGGCCCCGATGCGCATCGGGGCCGACGAGAAAGGGCTCGTCGTCGTCTTTCGGGACGTTTCCGTCGAGCAGGCGGAGAAGGCGCGCGAACAGCGTGAGCTCCGCAGCCTCATCTGGGTGGGCCGGATCCGCGAGGCGCTCGACGAGGACAGGCTGGTGCTCTACTCTCAGCCGATCGTCCCGCTTGGCGACGACCCTCCGCGCGAAGAGCTTCTCCTGCGGATGGTAGGGCGCGATGGCGAGCTGATCCTCCCGGGAGTTTTCCTGCCGACCGCGGAGAAATACGGGCTGATCGGCGAGATCGACCGATGGGTGGTCTCCCAGGCGATCCGACGTGTGAAGGTCGGTCATCGCGTCGACGCCAACCTCTCGGCGGCCTCCGTCTCCAATCCCGACCTCGTCGCGGAGGTTGAGCAGCGGATCAGCGAGTCGGACGCCGACCCGTCGCTGCTCGGGTTCGAGATCACCGAGACGGCGCTGATGCAGGCTCCGGAGGTCGGCAAGATCTTTGCCGAACGTGTGCTCGGTCTCGGGTGCAGCCTGTCGCTGGATGATTTCGGCATGGGGTACGGGGGCTTGATGTACCTGAAGCAACTCCCGTTCACCTTCGTCAAGGTCGATCTCTCCTTCGTCCAGGGTCTGTCGACGAGCGAGGCCAATCGGCATGTCGTCGAGGGCATCGTCAATCTCGCCCGCGGGTTCGGGTGCAAGACGGTTGCCGAGGGCGTCGAGGATGCCGACACCCTGGAGTGCCTCCGCGACCTGAACGTCGACTTCGTCCAGGGTTACCACGTCGGAGCGCCGGCCCCGTGCTGAGGCCGATCGAGTTCGGCGGGAGCCTGGGGCGGCCGGCTAAGTGTCGTCTTCCTCCTTTGCCTTTCGCTCCTCCGCGTCCGCGCGGTCGATCAGGGCGGCGAGCGTGTCGCCGGGCTCCAGTTCCGCCAGCCCGAAGCTGACCGAAACCACGGGGGACTTACGCGCCAGGTCGGACTGCGCGCGTTCGAGCCGACCGCGCGCCGCGGCAATCGAGACTCTGGAGATCGCGCATACGAACTCGTCGCCGCCCCAGCGGATGATCGGGTCGTAGGGACGGAGGTTTGCCTGCAACGCTCGGTAGACGTTGCGCAGCAGGGCGTCCCCCGCGGCATGCGCGGCGCCAGGTCGAGATGTGCGAGGAGTAGAGGCCCTCGCGGCGCAGCAGGGCGCCGAGCTCGCCCGGCTTCTTGGCGGCGTCGGCCTGCTTGAGGACCTTCAGCTTGTACTCGGCGGTGAAAGACCGGCGCTTGGGGCGCTCGGTCAGCTCGGGGTCGGGGACCCCCTGCGGCGGGCTCCCGCCGGCCGCTTCACTGCTCTCGCCTTCGGCTCGCTCCGTTTCGCGGCCGGCGGCTCCGTCTCGGTTGATCAACGACATCACGTGCTCCATTCACGCCCTCGGGGTTCAGTAATTCCCGAATCATGCGTGTCTCACGTGACGTTGGCAGAGAGGGCGCAGGGTCACGGTCTTGTAGCGAGCGGTGATCGTCCTTCCGCCGACCGCGTGCAGTTCTTCGCCCTCGTTCGCTCCCAGATTGAGGCCAAGCTCGTCCGCCAGCAGGTCGCTCGCGAGGATCGCGTCGGCTCCGGTGTCGACCAGCCCCTCCAGCTCCGGCGTCGATGCGTCGTTTGCGGCGAGAGAGACGGGCACGAACGGCCGAAACACCGGCTGCCCCAACCGCGTCTGCTGAGGGTCCTCCCGGTAGGGATAGAGCCAGGGAGCTTTGTCAGCCAAGGCCGACGTAGATCGGCTCGTCTGCGTATGGAACCCGCCCGCCGACGACGACGTGATCCATCTTGCGGGCCATCTCCAACACGACTTTCAGGTTCTCGTCGGCGATCACGACCTGGCCCGTGCGGGTGTCGGTCGCCACGTACTTGCCCTCGTAGCCCTTGAAATCGGTGCGGATCGGTTTCACGTCCGCAGATGATAGCTGTCGCCTCTGCGGGCCTTTTGGGGCTGGACCCCTGGCGCTCCCGGTCGATCCCCGGGTCCCTGTTTACCACCACCATCGCCTAACGCGGCGAGACACGAAGGGCACAGCGAAACCCACGGCGCACGCCAGCGTGATCGCAGCGAATGCGAGGGCCGCTAGGTACTCGCCGCCCCCGACTGCTTCAACACAGGCGAAACCACCCCCGATGACCGCGAATAGCAATAGCAGCGACGCTGCCCAAAGGGACGGCATGGCGATCAGGGTTGCCGCGACACGATTCGCTCTGTGCGGCCTGCTTCTTGCCACTTCCCTTGCCATCCCCCTGCCGGATCGGACCCCCGTCGGACCTCTGGAAGCAGCGCATTCCGCTTCGCCAAGCCATGCCGGAGGAGGGACTCGAACCCCCGACACGCGGATTATGATCCGGGCACTCCCTTTTGCGGCTGCTTGCGGCTGATTGAGATTTCGCCTCCCGGGGGCTGATTCAGCCCCGAGTAGACCGCGTTCGCTTGCGGCTGTCTTCGGAGGGTTTGTTTCCCCGACGGGTTGGGCTGTGGGTAGCGCGCGGACCTGATTGCCGATTCCGAAGGCGCCGAGTATCGTCGAAGAAGATGAAGCCGATCCGCACCGACTTCCGAGGCTATGAGGGTCAGTACGTAGCAATTGACCTGCGCACGGGCAAGGTCGTGATCGCGGACGACGACCCGCACGTAGTCCTCCGCGAGGCCAAGGGTCGCGATCACCTAGTAGTTCACGGCCGTGTCCCGCATGCGGACGAGCCGCTTTATGTCGGAATGGGCTGAGCCACGGCCGCAGCAGCCGTGGCTCTATCCGTACCGGGAGGACGCCCAATCGACTCGGCTTGGCGAGTCCGTCTTCCGGCCCTTCGTGCAGGTCTCCTTGGCAAACGGCCCGCCGGGAGGAGAGCGCCTTCGACCGAAAGTTCAGGGTGATCCCCTGATGCGAGCGACATCGCCGTGGCCCAGGATCGGCGTATGCGAATTGCTCTCAGGAACAGGATCAGGGGGCGCCGGGTCAGGCGCGCCGGCGTCGAGGCCGCCCAGACCCTCTCGGTCGCCTCGCAGATGGCTCTTCTCTGCCCCTCCGGCATCGATGTGTGGATGCAACGCGAGCTCGCCGGCAGTGTCGGGCTTCCCCGGCACGGCGCGGCGCCGAAGCGTTGAGCCTGCGCGCCGCGATCCGGGCCGAGTTGGCGGCGCTCGGCGACGTCGCGCCCTTCGACGTCCACGCGCACACCGGCGCCGACGTCGACGGCACGACGCGCAGCAGCGAGGAGCACCTGCGCGACCTCGAAGCGGTCGGCGGACGCTCGGTGATCTTTCCACTCCACGTGACCACCGGGTATGGGGCGGAGATCCGGCGGGTGC